>Ga0115570_10002226_pt1 | contig 14933 bp, 14 predicted proteins | sample COGITO_mtgs_1205_3_FD_87294 | JGI IMG/M metagenome (GOLD analysis project Ga0115570, IMG submission 87294) | Pelagic marine microbial communities from North Sea - COGITO_mtgs_120524 | ecosystem: Environmental > Aquatic > Marine > Epipelagic | place: Germany:Helgoland, sampling site Kabeltonne... | reverse complement strand
GTTGATTGGTTGGTTCACAGGTTAACGTACACTCTGCGCATGACACGGCGTGCCCGAAGCCCTGATTCGCGCCACCTAGCACGAGCAGTCTTTTTACCACTTTATTGTCACGCCCTATATCGGCCATAATCGCCGCCACGCGTTTGGGGTAGAGGCGTTAGAGGCAGTGCGCCTTGCCTTGGTTGGATTCAATGTAGCTGAGGACACTAGCCTTCGTCCGCCGCCCCTCCTTGGAGTGGATAGAAGGTAGGGCCTTCTGATGGTCAGTGCGTTGTGAGTGTGTCTGAGTATCGTCATCACGCGTTAGCGCAGATTCGGCCAAAAGTGAGGCTTAACGGGAAGGGTGCTACTCTTCCTAGCGGGCTGATATCAGCCAACAACTGAATTTTTCACGCGGCCTTTGGTAAGGGTCGCCACTGGATTGGAGCTGATATGCCTGTCGTCACCCTACCTGATGGTTCTCACCGTACTTTTGATGCGTCAATTACTGTGCATGATGTTGCCGCAGACATTGGCGCCGGTCTTGCGAAGGCCGCGCTCGCTGGGGTCGTCGATGGTCGCGAGGTCGACACGTCTTATGTCATAAAGGGTGATGTCTCCCTCAGTATTGTGACGGACCGAGACGAAGCAGCGATCGAGATTATTCGGCACTCAACTGCTCATTTGCTGGCGCAAGCCGTACAGCAATTATTTCCAGGGACTCAGGTCACAATTGGTCCGACGGTGGAGGATGGGTTCTACTACGATTTCGCATCGGGTCATAACTTCACGCCTGAGGATCTCGATAAAATTGAGGCGCGGATGATAGAGCTCGCCGCCGACGACTTACCCGTTGAGCGCATTGTGGCGCCGCGCGATAAAGCGATCGAAATCTTCCGCAACATGGGGGAGCATTACAAAGTCCAAATCATCGAAGACTTACCCGAGGACGAGACGATCTCGATTTATCGGCAGGGTGAGTGGATGGATTTGTGTCGCGGGCCTCATGTGCCCAGCACTGGCAAACTACAGGCCTTTAAATTGACCAAGGTGGCAGGGGCTTATTGGCGTGGTGATGCCAATAATCAGCAGTTGCAGCGCATTTACGGTACCGCGTGGCCCAATAAGAAGCAGCTAAAAGCCTACCTGAATCGAATTGCCGAGGCCGAAAAGCGCGATCATCGTAAGATTGCGAAGAAGCTCAATTTGTTTCACACCCAGGAAGAAGCGCCGGGTATGGTGTTTTGGCATCCTGCTGGCTGGACAATTTATCAGACCATCGAGCGCTACATGCGTGAGAAGCAGCACGCTTACGACTACCAAGAAATCAAAACGCCACAAGTCGTTGATATTAGCCTCTGGCAACGCTCCGGCCATGCCGATAAGTTTGCTGAAGGGATGTTTACATTAGAGACTGAAGAGCGCCAGTTTGCGGTAAAACCGATGAACTGCCCCTGCCATGTTCAGGTCTTCAATCAGGGACTCAAGTCGTACCGCGATCTGCCGTTGCGCCTCGCCGAGTTCGGCAGTTGTCACCGCAATGAACCCTCTGGCTCACTGCACGGCATTATGCGCGTCCGCGGCTTTACGCAGGACGACGCCCATATTTTTTGCACAGACGAACAGATACAGCCCGAGGTGTCGCAGTTTATTGACATGTTGCACGAGGTCTATGCGGACTTTGGTTTCAGTGAGGTGATCTATCGCCTGTCGACGAGGCCATCCGAGCGAGTCGGTACCGATGAGGATTGGGATCGCGCTGAGGCGGCTTTGGCTGAGGCGCTGGACGCGCAAGGTTTGCCCTGGGAAGAGTTGCCCGGAGAGGGTGCCTTCTACGGCCCCAAAATTGAGTTCTCTTTAAAGGATTGTATTGGTCGAGTCTGGCAGCTGGGCACGATTCAGGTGGACTTTTCGATGCCGGGTCGTTTGGACGCGCAATATGTTGCGGAGGACGGTAGCCGCAAAATACCGGTGATGCTTCATCGCGCGGTATTGGGCTCGTTTGAGCGTTTTATCGGCATATTGATTGAGCACTATGAGGGTGCGTTTCCCGTTTGGCTGGCACCCCGGCAGGCCGTAGTAGTGAATATCACTGATAAGCAATCGGATTACGCTCGCCAGGTCGCGGCACGTCTTCAAGAGGCGGGTTTTCGCGTCGAGACCGATCTACGCAATGAAAAAATCGGCTTCAAGATCCGCGAGCTGGAAATGGGCAAGGTGCCCTACGTCGTGGTGGTTGGCGATAAAGAGATGGAGTCCGGTAGCGTGTCGGTGCGTGCCCGTCATGGCCAGGACTTGGGCACCCTCTCGCTCGAGGGGTTATTGGAGACGTTAGCGGCAGCGGAAGGGCGCAAGGGTCGCGATCACGCGACCGTGATCACGGATTGATCAGGAGTTAGCAGTGTTCTACCCGTCGCACAGCATGCTCACCTGAGCGGTGCGCCGAGCCGCCTCGTCACCCTTATCGGCATTGACCGGCTGGTTTTTTGTCGTGTGGCAAAGTGTCGCGATGTCCCGATGGTATCGCATGAGTGGCTGCGCTAGGGGTTGATTAACTGGATTGCAAAATTCGACATGAACTCTGCGCAGATTTAAATAGTCCTGCCCTCTCTCGATCGCTGCACAGTGGCCGGGTTCAACACTGTGTTGTGAGCTGATGACCGAGAGCATGCCCTGTTCTCCAAGATCGATCTCGTAGAGGATAGCGGGGAGTGTCTCCGGTGCATCTTGCTCGTCAAGATCATCCCTGCCATCAGTGAGCGCTTGGCTTGAGCCTACTGAGTTTGCGAAGGCTATCGCCTTGTTGGCGTCTTCAACGGCGGCCGGTGGTGCGCCCCGCACGATATCAATGGGCAGTTGGGGGTGGTCCCACGCAACGCGGTGGTAAGTCGCCACTACGCCGTATTCAATGCTGGCAATGGGCATGATCTCTGCTGCGAGACTTTGTGTTGCACCCATGTTGGCGAGCAACACAAACAAGCTAATTGGCTTGATAGCGCTTTGCAGCAACGTAGTTCGGTCGCGGCCACGCAGGTTGCTGAGCGGGTGAATACGATTGGTTTTGCCTAAATTACAGCTGAAAAACATAGTGAAACCCTTGCAGCGCACAGTCCGGAGCAGTATGCCTGAGTGCCCAAGCGCTGGGCACCCCTGACAGTATTACCCTGTATTTAATGAATAAATGTGGATTTAGAGGCGAAAAAAAGTCTTTTTAGGTGTGTTATCTTGTTCCCCTAACTGCTGGAGGTCAGTCCAGTGCTGTTAAGCAAAGAGAGGCAATCGTAAGCGCTATGGGGCACTCAGTCAGCACCTCAGCCATTTGGGGCGCAAACAGTTTTTCACCCAATCCTGCCTTCACTAGACGTTGCGCGGATGTGGTCGAGTCGGCTGTTTGTGAACATCATTTGACGCCGATGTTGCAGTTGAAGGACGTCGTCACTGTATTCGATGGGCTTTGTGCTGAGTCATATGTCACGATGCTGCGCCTCGCTGAAATTCAGGGCAGGCATTGCGCCGGTTTGATGGTGCCAATGATGGAGGGCGCGGAAACGGTATCTGACGCCCTTAAGGTACTGCTGACCTTTAACTGCCTGCATGCGCAACCGATTTATTGGACACCGAGCGTGCGCGGTGACCATGTGTCATTTGCCATCTGGGTTGATCGACCTGCAGGCGTCACGGTGATGCAGTCTGAGCGGATGGCAGCAATGGGAATGTTGCAGTTTTGTGCCGGTTTTTCCGATCTGCTTGGCGATATCTTTAAGCCAACGGTCCTGCGTTTTAAGCCATCGCAGGTCGGTGCTGACTGGCCGAGTCAGTTTATGGGCATACCGATCGACGGCAACGCAACCGAGACAGAAGTGTTGATTCCCCGCGCGTCCCTGTTGCTTCCGAATCCCCTGAAAAAGTCAGATGTGCACAACGCGCCTCAGGTTGAAGCCGAATTAAAGCGGTATCGAGAGCAATCGAAAACCGATTTATTGCGAAATGAGACCTGCAGCTGGATTAAAACGAATCTGGCGACGGGTGAGTGTGACCTAGCGCATATGGCCGAGCGCATGAACTGCGATAAGCGCACCTTGCAGCGCCAGTTTAAGCGTGAACTTTCTTGCCGTTTTTCTGATCTGGTGGATGATGTTCGAGCGGAAGTCTGTTTGCCCCTTCTCGAGAGCGCTATTTTCCCCATGCAAGTGATCGCTGAGCAGTTGGGGTATGCGACTTCGGGCAATTTCAGTCGTTTTTTTCAGAGACGCTTTAATTGCACGCCTCGCGATTGGATGCGCGCCTTAGGGGAAGGGGATGCTCAAGTCGCCGCCCTCTTTGATCGCCGGACAGCCGACCCTCTTTCTAGAGTCCGATGAGCTGAGTTTGGGTGCGCCTGTCGCCTATGGCGATGCGCTTCCGGGCTTCGTTAATGGTTGTCTGTGCCCAGGGCTCGGAAAGCCTTCATGGATCCCCTCTTTTTTGCTTGTGAATCGCGCTTTCGAGCAGTAAACTCCCGTCCCTGTTTAACTGGAGGAAGCGCCCGATTGTCTGATGTGATGTCGTTTACAGCCTCCAGCGGTACAACCTTGATGGGAGCGAGGCAATATTAAGAGCGAAAGCAGCAGTAAAAAGGCACTGACCAATGATCAAATCACGGCTGAGAAAGTTCGGCTGGTTGATTTTGATGGAACGCAGGTAGGCATCGTGTCTAATGCCGAGGCTCAGGCCGCTGCTGAAGCGGCGGGCATGGACTTGGTCATGATGGCGGAGAACGATCCGCCAGTCTGCAAGGTGATGGACTACGGCAAGCACGTCTTTGAGTCTAAAAAACAAAAGGCGGCTCAGCGCAAGAAAGCCAAGCGCACTCAGATAAAGGAAATGAAGTTTCGTCCTGGGACGGAAGAGGGAGATTACCAAGTTAAGTTACGCAACTTGGTGCGCTTCCTAGAAAACGGCGATAAAGCGAAAGTGACGTTGCGTTATCGCGGGCGTGAAATGGCTCACCAAGAAATCGGCATGGAGTTACTCAAGCGAGTAGAGGTCGATCTGAGTGAGTTGGGTACTGTCGAGCAGTTTCCGAAGATGGAAGGTCGACAGTTGATCATGGTGATCGCCCCCAAAAAGCGGAGTTAAGAAAAGCGGAGTTAGTGGCCCGTGAATGCCCTAACCTCCGATTAAGCCAACCACGGTCGACTGAGTCGACTCGTGCCAATGCGGAGAAGTAATCATGCCGAAAGCAAAAATTCACAGCGGGGCCGCCAAGCGGTTTAAAAAAACGGCAGGTGGTTATAAGCGCAAAAGCGCTCATAAAAGCCACATCCTGACCAAAATGACCACAAAGCGTAAGCGTCAGTTGCGAGGAACCTCGATGATCCATAAGTCGGATGAGGTTTTGATTGATCGCATGCTGCGCGCCAAATAACGCTTATCTTTTTCAGGAGAACTGACCTATGCCTCGCGTAAAACGTGGTGTGACGGCGCATCGTCGTCATAAAAAAATATTGAAGCAAGCCAAAGGCTATTACGGCGCCCGATCAAGAGTATTCAGGGTTGCTAAACAAGCGGTGACGAAAGCGGGGCAGTATGCTTACCGCGATCGACGACAGAGAAAGCGTCAGTTCAGAGCGCTCTGGATTACCCGCATTAATGCGCAGTCTCGGGCTAATGGTTTGACCTATAGTCGGTTGATAAACGGCTTGAAGCGAGCTGATATATCGCTCGACCGAAGGGTCTTGGCAGATCTCGCCGTTCATGACAAAGAGGCATTTTCTGCGGTGGTAGAACGCGCTCGCACGGCACTGGCCGCTTGATTGGCGTAGTCTGTCATTGATTGAGTCACGATGAGGGAGGCGATAGTCTCCCTTTTTCGTGTGGACTCTCTGAAGAATCAACCTTTACTGGGAAGCCGATGCAAGCTCTTGATACCTTAAAGGCGGAAGCCACCACTGCGATTGCTTCTGCAGAGGATTCGCCTGCGCTGGAGAAATTGCGGGTCGAGTTACTGGGAAAGAAAGGCCGCGTTACTGACCTGCTCAAGTCGCTAGGTCAGCTAGAAGCGAGCGAGAGACCCCAGGCCGGTGCCGAAATCAATGCCCTGAAACAGCATCTCAACGGCTTAATCAGTGAGCGCAAGCAGTTGCTGCAGTCGGCGGCTCTTGCCGAGCAGCTTGCCAGCGAGCGCCTCGATGTCACGTTACCAGGCCGCGGTGAGCAAACGGGCTCTTTGCATCCCATTACGCGCACCATAGAACGCATGACCGTCTTTTTTGCCACATTAGGCTTCGACGTAGTCGAGGGGCCTGAGATCGAAGACGATTATCACAATTTCGAAGCGCTCAATATTCCAGCACACCATCCGGCGCGGGCGATGCATGACACCTTTTACGTGGATGATAATCACGTATTGCGGACTCATACCTCCGGCGTTCAGGTGCGCACCATGGAGCGGCTAGCGCCACCTATTAGGGTCATTTGTCCGGGCAGAGTTTACCGATGTGATTCCGATCTTACCCATTCGCCTATGTTTCACCAGGTGGAGGGTTTGTTAGTGGACAAGAATGTGAGTTTTGGTCAACTGAAGGGCATTATTCAGCGCTTTTTGCATGCGTTCTTTGAGCAGGAAGATCTGGCGGTGCGTTTTAGACCTTCTTACTTTCCCTTCACGGAACCCTCCGCCGAGGTCGATATTCAGTGTGTTAAGTGTGCGGGAAAGGGATGCCGTATTTGTAGCGGAACAGGTTGGCTCGAAGTGATGGGTTGCGGCATGGTGCATCCGCGCGTCCTCGAAATGAGTGGTATCGATGGCGAGCAATTCCCGGGATTTGCCTTTGGTATGGGCGTAGAGCGTCTGGCGATGTTGCGCTATGGCATTGGAGATCTGCGTTTGAACTTTGAAAATGATCTCCGTTTTCTCTCTCAGTTTCGATGAGGCGGCCACATGATTTTATCTGAAAGTTGGCTGCGCGAATGGGTGAACCCTGATCTCGAATCCTACGAACTTGCGCATCGTCTAACAATGGCCGGTCTCGAAGTTGACGCAGTGACGACGCTGGCAGAGGGGTTGAGTGGTGTGGTCGTGGCCGAGATTGTCGCTGCACAGCAACACCCAGATGCTGACAAGCTCAAGGTTTGCTCGGTCAACACGGGGAGCGACACCGTGCAAATTGTCTGTGGTGCGCCCAATGCAGAGGTGGGTCTCAAGGTCCCTTTAGCACAGCCTGGCGCCACGCTACCGGGTGGCGTGAAGATCAAGAAAGCGAAACTCCGCGGCGTCGAATCACAAGGGATGCTGTGTTCCGCTGCCGAGCTGACGCTCTCCGATGATCATGATGGGCTACTAGCGCTGCCATCTGATGCGCCGGTCGGCAAAGACATGACAGACTATCTCAATCTTGATGATCGACTCATTGAAATTGGGTTGACGCCAAATCGCGCTGACTGTTTGAGTGTGTTGGGTGTGGCGAGAGATTTAGCGGTCGTGGTTGATGCGCCATTCAATGATGAGGCGGTCGCTGCGGTTGAGCCGACCATCGACGAGACCTTCCCTGTCACTGTGCTGAGTCCCGAAAAGTGTCCCCGGTATCTGGGTCGGGTCATCAGAGATATTGATATCGCTCGGCCAACGCCACTTTTTATGGTGGAACGTTTAAGACGATCGGGTATCCGTTCGATTGATCCGGTAGTCGACATTACCAATTACGTGATGTTGGAACTCGGGCAGCCGTTACACGCGTTCAACCTGGAGGCGTTAGAGGGCGGTATTGTGGTGCGTGAGGCGGAGTCCAACGAGGCTCTGACCCTATTGGATGGGCAGGCAAGAGAGATGACCGCGGGCACGCTGATGATTGCTGATCAGGTCAAGCCACTTGCCATGGCCGGTATTATGGGCGGAGAGGGGAGCGGTGTGGATCAGCAGACCCGCCACTTATTTCTCGAAGCCGCGTTTTTTACCCCAGAGTTGATGGCCGGACGGGCTCGACAGTATGGACTGCATACGGATGCGTCCCACCGATACGAGCGAGGCGTTGACCCAGAACTGCCCTACCGCGCCATAGAGCGTGCAACGGCACTATTGTTGGAGTGGGTCGGCGGAAACCCGGGGCCGGTGACTGATATCTCTGCCACCGAGCAGCTACCCCTTCGTGCCGGCGTGACGTTGCGTGCCTCTGCTCTTGAGGCAATGCTGGGCATTGAGGTGCCAGCGGACGAGGTCACGCGGATACTCAGGGGGCTCGGGTTTGAGGTGGTGATCGACTCAGCTGCTCAGGAGTGGTGCTGTACCGCACCGAGCTGGCGGTTTGATATGGGCCTTGAGGCAGATCTGATCGAAGAGGTAGCCCGCATCTTCGGCTACGACAATATCCCCACACTGCCGGTTCAGGGAGCGTCTCAAGCGAGCGTGAACAGTGAAACAACCGCCTCACTTGCCGAGCTCCGACACCGATTGGTATCGAGAGGCTTCAACGAGGCGATTACCTTTAGCTTTGTGAGCCCGAGTGCCCAAAGGCTTTTCGATCCTGATTCGGTGCCGGTTGCACTGAAAAACCCCATCTCATCGGATCTTGCGGTGATGCGGACGTCTCTGCTACCTGGGTTAGCGGGAGCTGCGGCACATAATATTAAGCGCCAGATAAGCCGCATTCGTCTTTTTGAGACGGGGCTTCGGTTTCTACCTCACGATAACGCGCTGGCGCAAACACCGACGTTAGCACTTCTACTCTGTGGGGCTCGCTCTCCAGAGGGGTGGTCTGCACAGCCTAGTGCTGTGGATTTTTATGATTTGAAAGGCGAGATCGAGGCACTACTCGCCGCGGCCGCACTACCGGTCTTGTTTCGGCCTGCCGTGAGGCCCGGACTGCACGATGGGCAGACTGCTGAGGTAGTGCTCGGTGACACAGTGATCGGTATTTTGGGTCGGTTGCACCCCACGGTGGCGAGTGAGCTGGACCTACCTGACAAGACGTTTGTGGCCGAATTAGATTTAGCTGAGGTGCTGCAACGAGCCATGCCTGATTATCAGGATATCTCGCGGTATCCAGAGGTGCGACGGGATCTGGCAGTGGTGCTTGATAAGCAAGTTGCTGCGAGCGCGGCACTCGACTTAGTGAAGGCGGTGGCGGGTGAACACTTGGCTGACGTCATTATCTTCGACCTTTATGAGGGCGAGGGCGTGGCAGAAAATGAGAAAAGTCTCGCCATGGGTTTGACTTTCCGAGATCAAAGTCGCACTCTCACTGATGAGGAAGTCAGTAATGCGCTGGCTCAAGTAATTGATTCTCTGACAGAAAAGCTGGGCGCTCGCCTGAGGCACTGATTGAGTAGATGACCGCACTAACCAAATCCGAAATGGCTGATCGACTCCATGAGCGTCTGGGCTTAAATAAGCGTGAGGCGAAGGAGTTAGTAGAGCAGTTCTTTGAGGAAATTCGACTCTGCCTCGAGAACAACGAGCAAGTGAAGCTCTCCGGGTTTGGCAATTTTGATTTGCGGGATAAGCGACAGCGACCAGGCCGAAATCCGAAGACAGGGGAAGAAATCCCCATTTTGGCGCGGCGAGTGGTAACTTTTAAAGCGGGCCAGAAGCTGAAAGAAAGAGTAGATGTCAGCATGGGAGACGAAGGGCTAACTGATGTTTGATGCAACGCACAATGATGAGTTGCCGGCAATTCCGGGTAAACGTTATTTTACGATCGGTGAGGTCAGTGAGCTGTGTGCGGTCAAGCCGCATGTTTTGCGTTACTGGGAACAGGAGTTCTCGCAGCTGAGTCCGGTGAAGCGGCGTGGCAATCGACGTTATTACCAGCGTGAAGATGTCGAGTTAGTGCGCACCATCCGCAGTTTACTTTATGCTCAGGGCTACACCATTGGTGGCGCACGTCAACGTTTAAGCAACGAGCGCCGCGATCCCACGCCGGTGGAAGTGCAGGCTGCTATTCGTGAGAGTCTGAGCGATCTAGAAAAAGCCCGCACACTACTTTCTTCGGTTTAAACCCCCACCAAATTTGGGTATGATTCGCGTCGATTCGGGGCGTAGCGCAGCCTGGTAGCGCACCACACTGGGGGTGTGGTGGTCGCAGGTTCAAATCCTGCCGTCCCGACCAATTTTTCTAACCGCATTAACATCTCCAATAGTTGTGCAGACTGCCCCCACTTATTGCGCACCACACACAATCGATTTCTGGCTTTCGATAGCCATTTACCACCTTGATAGCTACCCTTGGAGAGGCCGCGCGGTCTCATTCAGTTCGATAGGCTGGGCTTTTGAATGGTTACTGAGCCGCGTCGTATGCCGCCTGAATCGCGGGGATCATCTCGTCGATAAAAAAGGCAGGTGGCGCGCCCGCATCACGATCGCTGTAGTCATCAATGGCCATATAGCCACCAATACCCCGATTAACATCAATAAAGCTCACTGCGCCAAAAGCGCCGGGGTCGGTGAAGACACCGGGATTTTCACTACGTATCCACCAGCCCATGCCGTAAGGGGTGGCATTTTCTCTAACCACACTGCCTCGGTCCTGTTGCATGCTCGCAATGGAGGCATCACTGAGTATTTGTGTGTCGCCACAAAAACCACCATTTAAATGTACTTGGAGCAGCTTGGCGTAGTCAGCCATGTTGGTGATCGCACCGCCCTCGATACTGGGGTTGCTGGTGCCCGCTAAGCTATTGATGTCGCCCGTCCAAGCAGAGACGTCCTGAAATGGGTTGCCAAAGGTGAACACATCCAGCCCACACGGCTCACCCAAATAGCGACCAACGAGTTGGTTCCAGGTTGAGTTGGCGGCAGCGGCGGCAGTGACGCCCGCTATTTGCCACTGACTTCCGCCGTAATCAAAACGGCGGCCGGCGGGTCGCGAGTTGGGTAACTCGTTCTCAACAAGCGTTTGCCCGCACGCCTCAAAATCGAAGAGGGGTTGCGAGCCGAACTGGCAGAGGTGGTTGAAGTCTTCAAGAGTGGGGCCGACCGGTGAACCGTATAGGGCAATGAGCCGGAGACCGGGAATACCTGAGGTATTGCTGATCATTTGCTCGACGCTTCGATCAGCGTAAACGCCATCATAAGGAAGATAGGTGCTGACCGGTTCACTGATTGAGAAGTCGACGTTAGGATCTTCCTGTAGGGCGAGTAGTGTCATGACAGAGGGTACTTTGCTGGTAGACGCCAACATAACAATGGTTTCTGCCGTATGGTCACCAAAAACCTGTTGGTGGATCACACCTTGTCTATCAACCAATACGTAACTGATCCCATCGAAAACACCATTGCCATCGATAAAGGCTTGAAATGATTTATCCACGCCCGAAAAATCGGGTTCTGCTTTGTCGCCACCCGACGAATCTCCTCCACCATCGATAGGGGGCGATTCGACTTGATCAATCATTACGATCTCAAAGCCTTGCTCTGCGGTGCGCCAGTCAAGAATTAGGTCGTAAGTATCGCCGTCTACCTGCGCGTTACCCACCGATATTTCATCACTGCGCACACTGCAGCTCGTACCGGTGAGATCCACGGCTGCAGGGTCACTGATAAAGGCCTGCTTGAACTTCACGACCTCGAAGGTCGCTGCACTTTCTTTCGTCGTGCCCGCAGTCGTATGGGCTAGCGCCGCAATAGTATGGGTGCCTGATGACAGCAAGCTATAGGCATAAGCAGATGAAAATCCTGACTGGGCGGCATTGGTAACCTCAGGAAAGGCGCCCCCCACATCACCACGGGATCCCCCGTAGGGGGCGTCAAATGCGTACTCTCCATCGATAAAGATCTCGACCTTATCAATCCCCTCTGACGCCACCGCCCAACCCCGGAGATTACCCACGCCGCCATGGATCTCACCGTTAATGGGCTCCTCTAGCATCAGCCGGAACACGTCCTCTGCCATGGCACTGCCTGAAAAGCCAACCCATACAACGCACAGCAACGTCAATTGCCGCAGTGTCCATTGATTCTTCTCTAATTTGGCCAAATCGCCATCCTTAATGGTCCGCGGGGTCTCGATTAACGCCCTTCAACACGCACTCCGGAGACTGGCATGAGTACCACATGCGGTTAGCAGGGAGTGTAGCTGTTACTAATATGCGTTCAATTGCTATGCCTCTAACTCCGGGTGCTGATGTTCGCGCTCCTAAGGTCGAACCTGCCGACAACGGCCTTACGCGCAGTGTTCGTTATCGCGTGAGCGCTTATTGAGATCAGGATATTCGTTGCGTCTCTTTATTTGCGATCAGTAGCTGGAGGTTTGCGTGGCTTTTTTGGTTTTGAGTCCGCGCCGCGATGTGTTTTTGATTTGCCCTTCGACGCGGGTTTATTTTTTTTGTTTTTGGCCGCTGGCTTGGCATCGCGATGTTGGCCGGCGGTGCCATGATGAATACTTAATTTTAGTGGCTTCTGACAGACCCTTACCTTACAAAGATGATCAAACAACTCTTTCGGCATGCCTTCTGGCAAATCCACCGTGCTGTGGTCATCATGTAATGTGATATGACCAATGAACTGCGAGTCAATCTGCGCTTCATTGGCAATCGCGCCAACAATATTCTTCGGTGACACATCGTCGTTGCGGCCCACTTCGATGCGGTAGGTGATCATCGCAACGTCATTGCCTTCATGGTCGGTTATCGGCTTTTTATTTTGGGACACTTTTTGGGCGCGATCAGGGCGCTGACGCTCGACTCTATCGCTTTTGTCAGTGCGCTCGTTACGCGGACGCGACTTGCGATCACTAGCGCGATCGTTTTGAGAGGCTCTGGGCGTATCGATGGCCACCAGTTTCGGGAATAGTGGACGCTCTTTCTGTACCTCAAAGGCCAGAGCGGCAGCTAACAGCGATATGTCGATATCGTGTTCAGCAGCTACTTCTTTTACCAGTGAATGAAATTTATCCAGTTTGGTAGATTGAGACATCCCCACCAGTTGCTGCTTAAACTGCTCAACGCGCTGACCGCTGACTTCTTCATTGCTTGGTAAATTAAAGGCGCTAATGGGCTGGCGCGTTGATTTCTCAATTGAGCGCAACATGCGGGTTTCTTTTTGGGTAACCAGCATAATGGCTTTACCCTCGCGACCGGCGCGTCCAGTTCGACCAATGCGGTGAACATAGGACTCATTATCGTGGGGGACATCATAGTTAATGACATGACTAATGCGCTCAACATCCAGACCACGAGCGGCAACGTCGGTGGCCACCACAATATCCAGCTTACCTTTCTTCAAGCGATTGATGGCCCGTTCGCGCACAGCCTGGGTCAGATCGCCGTTAAGTGCCGCTGAGGAAAACCCCCGGGCTTCAAGTTTTTCAGCAATCTCCAGCGTTGAGGACTTAGTGCGGACAAAAATAATCATGCCCTCAAATTGCTCAACTTCGAGGATGCGAGTCAGGGCGTCCATCTTCTGATGACCTTTCACCATTAGGTGCGTCTGAGCAATTCGCTCAACCGTTTTCGTCTTGTTCTCAATACTGACGACTTCAGCATCGCCGAGATACTTGTCGGCAACCCGTTTGATCGCTGGTGGCATTGTTGCAGAGAACAGGGTGCGCTGACATTCAGGGGGGGTTTTAGCCAGAATCGTTTCTACGTCATCGATAAAACCCATGCGCAGCATTTCATCCGCTTCATCTAAGATTAGACCTTTGATCTGGCTGAGGTCCAAACTACGACGACGCAAATGGTCGAGCATACGGCCGGGAGTGCCCACGACCACCTGAGCCCCGCGCTTTAAACCGCGCAGCTGCCCACCAATATCTGCGCCACCGTAGATCGGCAGAACGTGAAAACCTTTGATATGTTTTGCGTAACTTTGAAAAGCTTCAGCCACCTGAATAGCCAACTCGCGAGTCGGCGTTAGCACCAAAACTTGAGGTGTTGTCTGTTTCTCATCCAGCTTGCTCAAAAAGGGCAGCGCAAAGGCGGCAGTCTTCCCCGTACCCGTCTGGGCAGTACCCAGCAGGTTTTTCCCTTCGAGCAAGATTGGAATGCTCGCCGCTTGAACGGGAGAAGGTTGTTCATAACCGAGTTGCTTTACCGCTTTGAGGACCGGGGCAGAAATACCCAGTGATGCGAAGTCAACGGATGACATTAAATTACCTGTGCTTGGGGCATTTTTGGTGCCCGATCGTAGAGGTCGCGGAGCATACGCCTAAGTGACTATTTTTTATAGTTTTTTCGGTGGGTTTTTTAACAAACAGGAGGGGGCCGTTATCGGCCTTGCAAGGGGTTGGCGCATTGGACTTATCGATTCGCTAAATCGGCAGTCAGGTGATTTTCAACGCTACCTGCGTCTCATGTCCCTGCAGCCGCCAGCAATCTCGTCGGTATGCTTCGGTTAGGCTGGCGGCGCAATAGACCCCTCTACTGCGGGTATCTCCTTTGGGGGGCTGTTGAGTTCCCTTACCTTATTTGCCTCGGGTGCCGAATACAGATAGTCTCGAAACTGAATTATCTCTGCTAACAGGTAGCCAGCATGCCCCCCCTTCGTTTCATTTCTGCGCGCGTTGTATCCGGTTTTTTGCTGATTTCAGCCCCTTTGTTTATCAGCAATACCAGCGCTGATTCATTCCCGGGTGGGATGAATCACAGGACGAGTGTCGAGGCCTCAGGTTTGACGCGATATCGAGCCTCCTTGCCCCCGTCTAACCCTGTGGCGGCAGACGACGAGACAACCGGAACATTCCGCGTTGTGCTAGAAGAACCGGTTGCAGGCGAGATTCATACAGGGGTCGGCAATCTTCGTGGCTGGGCTATTGCATCTGACGGCATTGAAAAAATTGAGATTTGGATCGATGGCGTTTATAGCTTTGATGTGCCGTATGGCGGTGCGCGCGGCGATGTGGCAGGTGCTTTTCCTGATGTTGCCAAGTCGGCTGAGTCGGGATTTTCAATGGCTTACAGTTATAGCACGCTGTCCGCCGGCGCCCATTCGATTAGCGCCGTGGCCTATGACGCCTCGGGTCTGACGAAGGAGAGTATCG
>Ga0115570_10002219_pt1 | contig 14944 bp, 13 predicted proteins | sample COGITO_mtgs_1205_3_FD_87294 | JGI IMG/M metagenome (GOLD analysis project Ga0115570, IMG submission 87294) | Pelagic marine microbial communities from North Sea - COGITO_mtgs_120524 | ecosystem: Environmental > Aquatic > Marine > Epipelagic | place: Germany:Helgoland, sampling site Kabeltonne... | reverse complement strand
TGCCAAATAAAACAATTTTATCGTCTTTGGAAAAAAGGAATTATTCTTACATGCTCTTTCTAATTGTATTGATTGCTCTTAAGGTTTCAGCTATACAACTTTATTTACATGATTGTTCCGATGTCAGGAATGTTAATGATTGCGAACAATACGGAGATATGAATCCTGAAAACCCAGGGCTACAAATTGGGATTAGTCAGATAGAATAAGCTTGCCGTGATGATCTATTGCTAATGAAAATGGGTCTAAAACAATATCTAACATAATAGCCAAAGCGCTTCTAGTCATAGGTTTTTGGGGTTGTGAAATATACTGGGACAAGCCCATAGTCATTAATGCACTTTCATCTATAGGCTCAGAAGTGAATTTAGCAGAATCTAAGAGGGCTTTAAAAAAAGAAAAATCTACAAATTCTCCTGAACCTTCAAGTCCACTAAAAATCGAATAATACTTTTTAAGTCCATCAATAAGCTCATATCGAGACAGGAAAGCATTGGGATAAAACCAGGTCTGATTAGCCCATTTATAGGAAACTCCTTGGCCTTTTAAAATTCCTGTAACGCCTATTTTTTGAATGGCATAAAAAGCGCTGTCTGAAGGCTTCACATCTATAAAAGGCATTAGGTATACCTGTTCTGCAAGTAAAGCCTTTTGAACATCCCTCACGGCTACATCCTTTGGATGAATATCCATATTAAGCGCTAGTGCAGCAACTGCTCCTGCCGCTTGTCCAATTCCTAAAACAACAGGTTGCAAACGGGTTGCTCCATTGACAATATTAGTCACACTTATATTCTTTTCAGCAACAATAAAATGAGGTATCTCTTTGGGTATTAAACTACCTAATGGCACATTATAACTCGGTACTTTTATACCTATAAAATCTATTTTAGGAGCATTGGGATTTTTGTCATGATGGTGGTCAATAGGATAATCCCCTACTGCAATACCCGTTTTAAACAAATCATACGCATAAGGATTCCGGACTTCATTTACTGTGAGTTGAACCAAACCCTTGAGCCTTCTAGACTCCCTGTGGTATGGAATCCAAGGAAAAGAATCATTAGTGTTAAATTCATTATGAACAATTAAGTTTTTAAAACCCAATTCATGTTGTATGTAATAAACAAAATTTAAGGTGTGTTGCTTGGCGTCTGAGATTCCTTTTTGAACTTCTTCAAAAGTCATATTAGGCCAGTCCAAAAAATAATCGTTCCCACAATTAGGCCAATTGATTAAGTATTTATTTCCTGGTAATTTAGCATAGTCAAGCATTTGAATATGGTCTACAATTCCTTTTGGTGTATAACTCCCTGGTAGCCTACAAGCACAATCAAAAACAGAAGCATCGTAAGAAGGGTGTTTCGTCTCCAGTTCAGTTTGTTTGGCATCTCTACCTAAGTCTTTTAAAATTAGGGTATAGGTAAGGTCTTGAACAATTCTATTAGAATTTTTTGGCGCTTCTTTTTCTCCTGTATCGGATTGAGCGTCCATGCCCACATTAAATTCAGCACCAACCAAAGGGAGAACATCTCCATTTTCAGTACCATCTATCAAAATAGCTCCTTCAATATGGGCCAATTTATCTTTAGATACATAGCTTATTTTCCAGCCTTTGTGCGTTTGTAAAATACGGTTGATTTTGGTATTGTAATATATTTTCAAATTGGGGTACTGAACCATGGATTTTAAAATACTATCTCCGACTTTAGGCTCAAAGTGTGTGTTGCTCACCCAACCAGTAGCTAATGCTTCTGGACCTCCATAGTGAGCGTATAATTTGGTCCTAAATTCACCCCACAAACCAGATGGAAGTTGGTGGTTTCCATCAATTGCAGAAACGCCTGCTGCAGTAAGCATGCCTCCCAACCAAGGACTTTCAGAAAATAAATATACTTTCACACCCATTCTAGCTGCTTGTATTGCCGCGGCAGTACCTCCAGCACCAGCACCAATAATCAGAATAGCATTTGAATCTTGATTTCTTTGATACTCTTGTCCCAAAAGGGAAGAAATAAACAGCAGCAATAAAATGGGTAAAATAAAATAATTTTTAACGGACATAGTTCTTATAATTAATGATAATTTATACTTAAATTTTCAAGTGCATTTGAAATTTCAAAAAGGGCCCTAGGTACATGAAAACAACCTTTCCACTTACCTCCTTTTAAAGGTAATAATACTTTGCCTTCTCTGTTTAAATACCCATACCACTCGCCATTATTAACCGGATCTCTAAAGTGTTCCCAAGTGTAATAGTGCACCTTCTCAAACCATTCTTTTGCTCTAGGGCTTTTATTATAGGCATATATTTTAGCCAATGCAACCAATGTTTCTAAGTGAACCCACCAAAGCTTTTGGTCCCATTCTAATTGCTGGGTCGGGTGGCCATTTATGTCTAAAAAATAAAATATTCCTCCATACAAAGAATCCCAACCATTTTCTAGCTGCTGGTACATAATAGCTTCTGCTTTTTCTATTAGAACTAGATCATTAAGCCTCATTCCTATATTCATTACAAACCACATAGCTTCGATAGCATGGCCTGGGTTGAGTAATCTCCCTTCAAAAGAATCTACAAAAGACCCCTCAGGACTAATGTTTTCTAATACCAGTCCTCTTGAAGCATCATAAAATTGTTCCATAATCAAAGGAACTAATGTAGCCGCCAAATCATTTACCTGAGCTGTTCCCAATAAGTGTTCTAACTCCAAAGCGAGATTACACAGGATCATTGGAAGGGCAAAGTTCTGCATGGGCCTGGTTCCTGGCATGGCTTTATTATAGGGGCCTTTTGGATTGTCCTTGCGCAGTAAAATTCGTTCAAAGGTGGTTGTTGCTATATTTTTATAAGACACCTTTGGATCAATTTTATAATAGGCTCCAAACGCTATAGCTGCAAAACAATCAGAAAATATGTTATAGGGTGCAATGAGTGGCTGGCCTTGCTGGGTAAGAGAAAAATACCAATCACCGGTTGGGCTCCTCCCGTACTTTTCTAAAAAATCAATTCCTGTTTTGGCCATATTGGGCCAATTTTCAGATGCAAATTTAGTAGTTGAGAGGGTGGCAAACATCCACGCTTGGCGAGCTTGTAACCAAACAAATTTATCTTTATCGTACACCATGCCACTAGATGTTAAACAGGTAAAATATCCCCCGTGTATTTTATCTTGCGAGTACTTCTCCCAAAAAGGTATTACCTCTTCTAACAGTTCTTTTTTATAAAGCGCTCCATAAGAATGCATCATAATTATTCAGTATGAGTATTAAAATAATAATCTAAATAACGCTGGTATAAGTGACCAGCTTGTATGTAAGCAGATTGTGGGCTCATAAAATGAGAAAACTCAAAAGTAATGGCCTTTTCAATCCCTACTGCCGAAGCTTGCGATAATTTATACTGAAGTTTATCGAACTTAATAGGTAAAAATTTAATAGGCATATCCCGATCAAAAGATTCGGTATTGGTCCAAGAAATAAGACCGTATTGGTCTGCCAATTTTTTATTGACTTCTAAATAAGAACGCAACTGTTCAAAGTCCACATGACCGTCTTGAAAGGCAACAATATCTATAGCCCCTTGTATACCATTAAAAATTTCATCCCACTCCTGGGCATGAGTTTCTAGAGAAACAGACTCAGGCTTCTTTAATTCTTTTTCCGTTGCAATAACCGCTTTTTCTCCGTCTATCCAGGGAGATATAAGTACCGGTAATCCTCCACTTACTTTTTTACAATATAGCCCTAAATCCCTAATGGCTGTAATGGCCCCTTTTGTTTTTCTGCTAAGTTCCAATGAGATATACCAACCTTTAAAAGATTTATGATGGCCATAAGTAGCAAAAACCTCTTGAATGACCGGTTTGTTAATCTCAATTTCTTGAGACATATCTCCTGTATCCCAATAAACTCCGCTGTCATAAATCCCAAAATAAAAATCAAAATTAAATTCATCAGATAACCTTAAAAATAATCCCACCAAATCCTGACTTGGTAAAAAACATTGCTGGGTCTCAATTAAATAAGCAGACGGATAGCTAATAAACTTTCTATATCCCGCTCTAATAAGCACCACGGTATCTATACCCATGGTTTTCATATGTGCAAAATCTTGCTCCCATTCCTTAGCACCCCAATTTTGATGTGGTATGTCATGGCTAATTTCATCTATAAATGTGGCTGATATTTTCATGGTAAAAATCTAATATTAATCCTCTAAGGTGTTCCACCAGTACTTTTTTAATAAATAGCTACAAACAATAAATACGCCAGACCAAATGACCATTTGTGTATTTTCTCTAATCATAAAATAAACAGGAATTAGTAATTGTGCCATTTGCCAAACAATTCCAACCAGCACATTAAATCCATCTCTTTTAAAATGTATATTAGGCACAAAAAACGGATCATTTTCCATTACAACAGCTTTGACGGGGGCCCAAAAGCCCCAGGGTCTGGTTTGTTTGTAAAAAGCGACCACCGCTTCTGGATTTGGTATTCTAGTAGCATAAGTGCCTAAAATACACCCCAAAAGTGAAAAGGCAAAAATGAGTGGGAAAACAAAAATATCTACATATTGTGGAAAGAAAAACAACTTGATAGTAGAAGCAATAAGACCAAACAGCATGCCCCAAAAATAGCCCGCTCCAGTAAAACGCCACCAAACCCATTTTAATACATTTGCAGCAACGTAGCCACCATATAATGCAGAACTTAACCACAATATAAGACTATTCAAAGAACCAGCATTAAAACCAAAAACAATCCCTGTACATACTATGATCAAAGAAGAAATGATACTGAGTTGTACCAATTTTTTATCAGAAGCGCCTGGCTTAATATATTTCTTATAAACATCATTCACCAAATAGGCTGGTGCAGCATTTATAAATGCTGCAAAAGTACCCATAAATGCTGCTAAAAAACCCGCTAACATAATGCCCTTAAGTCCGGTTGGTAGGTGGGCATTCATGGTCATTGGTAGGATTTTATCAAAATCAATATCACCACCCATAGCCGTTATTTCTGGTCCCAAATGCACCAAGGCTAATACAGCAAAGCCCACCACCATAAAATACCTAGGAATATACAAAACAGCTACAGTTAAGAAACTCATTTTAGCAGCTTCTGTTGGCTTTCGAGTTGCTAAAATACGCTGCATATCATAACTCGGTACAGGGCCTGCTATAGAGGCAAAAATCCCCTTGAGTACCATCAAAACAAACAAACCACCAAACAGTGTAAAACCATCCCTTTCAATTTTTTCATTAACCTGAGGGAATGGGGTATCTTTCCAATTCAAATCTAAATGCCACCCAAAAGAGAGATCTTTCCAACCTGGCGGTATTACCGCATTTAATTGCTCTATAGTTACTGAATTATAGGCCACAATACCAACTCCTATACACCCTATAGTCATAACAATAAATTGCATTACCTCAGTAGCTACCACAGAATGCATACCCCCTTTAACCGTATAAAGGGCAGTGAGAATACAAATAATTAATGCATAGCCTCTAGCTGATGTTAACTCGTATCCAAGCCAAGACACACTCAAATCCCAAGGTAATATTTCGGTAGCAAACTTTCCAATACCTTCAAAGAAATAAGCTATAAAGCCCAACACACTAATTACAGCAAAAACTACTATAATAATATGCGAAAGCTTTGCGCCTTTTCCAGAACCAAATCTGAAAGTAATCCATTCAGCACCAGTCATTACGTTGGACCTTCTAATCCAAAGAGCCAAATAAACAAACACAAATACTTGATTCCATACAGGCCACAACCATGGTAGCCAAGCACTTTTTAAACCGTAAGCAAAAAGTATACCTACTGTCCACATGGTCCCCGAAATATCAAACATTCCTGAAGCATTACTTAGTCCAAGGTAATACCAAGGCAGTGTGTTACCACCCAAAAAATAGGAAGACAAATTCTTAGAAGCTTTATTTGAAAGGTAGAAACCCAGAAATAAAACGCCAACAACATATGCCAATACAATGTATGTGTCTAGAGGTGATAAGCTCACAGAATATTTAATTGATTGTACTAAACTAGCAAATTATTAAATATCAAAAAATTAAACCATTGTTAAAGAAGGATTAAGTTATATATTAGTTTTAATACGTTTTATTATTACATCCACAAACATGACCGTAATCCATTTACATATTATTTCTTTTATGTTTTCATTTTCTTTACACTTATTTAAATTATTATTTTCATCGCCCTTAGAACAAGAGGCAACTGAAGCTAATAGTAAATTTAGAAGTAGCTTTTTTATAGTGTTGCTTATTAGATTTTGAGAAAGGATCAAAATTTTAAAAAAGTTTAAAAAAAACAGAAAGCGTCGCTAAAGCTAATTAGTTAAAGTAATCACACAAACAGAGGCAAATCTTCTCTTACTTCATTAGTAGATTGTTTCATTCTTGGTAAAGTGTATTGTAGAACTTACTGAAGAGGATATGCCTTTGGTTTAAAAAAGATTAAATTTTCAATAAGCCCCTAAAATTAAAAATTATTCCAAAAAATATCTTCAGCTTGCCGCTCCATTACTACTTTACCAAATGTTGCTCTATTATAAATAGTCTCTCCATAATCTGTTTCAATTGGATTTGAAAACACTACATTTTCAATTTCACCATTTATTGTATATTCTTGAATCGCTTCATTATAATTTGTGCAATTTGCTGGACTACAACTGGGATCATTGTTTTTCCAAGTAAATTCTTCTGAAGACACATAGGTATCAATTTTATTTATTGAAAATTTAACTTTTTTAAATAATTTTTCATCATTAAATTTATAAGCTTTTTGATAATATGCGGTATCCCCATCAGAATTATCTTGATCATACTCAACTAACCAAGTAGCTCTTATCGGATCATCTTGATAATCATCTTTTTCACAATTAATTAAAATCAAACTTAAAATTATAGGCAGAATATTTTTCATTGTGTTGGTTTCTAGATAGTTCAATATACTAAAATTCTAGCTCTACCCCCTGTTTTCTAACTGAACTTAATTATGAGGATATGCCGATAATTTAATCTGTTGCTTTTTTTGAACCATATAAACCCAATGCGGTTGCAGAAACTATAAGAACTAAAATAGGAATAGGTGGGTCCTCCGCCTCTGAATAAGTGATTAAATAAAGCAACAAGTAAAACTAAACCTCCAAAGAATGAAACATTTAAATAGTTTACTAGAAAGGGTTATAATATTTTGGCTTTTGTCAATTAATTTAAAAAGTGTAAATTTCACAAAACAACTAAAATCATGAAGACTTATAAAATGTATAATATTAGTTCCTTAATTCTTGGTTTACTCTTTTTGTTTTTTCCTACAATGGAGGTGAATTCTCAATTACTTAAAGAATTACGGGATAAGTCAAACAAATTAAGCAGCAAAATTATGGACAAGGCTTTTAGTAAAATGCCAGGAGGAAATATGCTAAAAGATGCTAGTAAGGCAACTAGAGAATATGAGGATTTAAATTATCACTACAAATTTCAAAACGATTCTCTTGTATTTTTTATGACATTTAATCACAAACATGGTAATCTAGGGGATGTGATTTTATCAATTAGAAATATAAGTGATAAAGATATTATACTAGATAATCTTGATCATAAAAAAGACAAAAATGATCTTTATGATAAATCATTTAATCTTTTGAAAACAATTGGATTAAGTGAAATTAATTTACTCGAGGAAGAAGAATATTATAATTTTTTACTAAGTAGGAAAGATATCATGAATGATTATTATGAATATAAAATGAGAATAATTTTTAGTAAGAAAGTTGGATTTTTTATGGGTGAGATCCGCACCAAACGCGCTAATATGTTTTATAACCGAAGACCCACTGATGAATTTATTAAAAAGATTAGTAAGGTTAATTTAGTGACCTCAATGGATGTGAATAATATTATACTTAATGCAGATACTGGAATTATGTCTGATGCCCTTGGCATTGGAGATCAAGTAAATATTGAATATTTTATTAAAATGATTGATTTTAATAATTATTTTGATTTTGCATCAAATAAATCCAAAGTTTTATCAAAAGACCAAACTAGTGTAGTTGATTTAAATTTAACTAGTGTATTAGGAGACACCAAACTAAATCCTAATGTTTTTCGTGATCAAACTGGTAAAGTTGTCTATGATTTTTATCCATATCAAAGGTTTTTCAGAGGTAAAAAAATAGATGAATTTGCACAAGGAACAGAAGCGCCAAATGGTAAGTCTATACCAGCAATTAATTTTCCGGATTTAGTCTATACTTTTCCTGAAAAAATAAATTTAAGATTAAGAGAAGATACAAGTATATCTATGACTAAAAATCCTAATTGGAACGAAAGTTGGCGAGAAGACGATTCAGACTTTGCTGCCGGAAGAATGGAGTATTTAATGCAAAAAACGGTTGAAGGTAAACAAGAAAGAAAGGATAAGAAAAAGGATAAGAAAAAGGATAAGAAAAAGGATAAGAAAAATAGAAATTGAAAATTGATGTAACCTTATATTAGTTTTGCAATAAATAAAATATATTATAATTTATTTATTCAACTCTATACTTTTCAAACCAAGCAATTATTACACTAAATAAGCAAGAAATATTTTTTTCATTGTGTTGATTTTAAGATAGTTCAATATACCTAAAATCTACATTAAATCTTTTTCTATAGCTTCATTCTCTTCTTTCTGTTTTAATTTAATAAAATCTAATATTGGTTTATTTTTTGAATGTATTTTTTCAATTTCAAAAGTTTCTGAATCAGCAGGGATCCAATATATTCTATCTGTTTCATATTCATCAGTATATCCACTTCTAGAATTAACGCTCCATATTGTTTCATTTTTTTCATAAAACCAAGTTTCGTCCTCTTCATAAAAAAAATCATTTTGATATTTTCTTCCAAATGAAAAAGAATCTACATAAACTTTCATCCAACTATAACCACACATATGGCACTCAGTAGTAGGGATTTCACAAGGGTCGCAGGATGAAATATCGATATAATAATCAGGCATATTTTCAGAAAAAGTATACAAAGAGGATCCATTTGTCCAAGTAGTACCATTATTTCTTGTTAAAAATGAGGAACTATTTTTTCTTAAAAACCCGTCAAAAACATATCCTTTTAAATTTATTTCGAAAATTACCTCTACCCATTCCCCTTCAACAACTTTAGTAATTCCTGTTTCTTTATCAGTATCATTTATTGTCAATTTAATACCTGTTTCAGATTCTATTGTAACATTTTGACCGTAAAGAAGTGTCGCTACTTTCCTTGATTTTGAATTAGGGGCTTCACGAACATTTAAACCTCCTTTTGCTGAAACATAATAATCTTGTCCAAAAGAAACTATTGGAACAAACAGTAAAACAAGAAGTAGCTTTTTCATAGTATTTATTGTAGATGGTTCAAGATACCTAAAATCTACAATATCTCTACTCTGTGTTTTTCTTACTGAACTTAATGAAGAGGACATGACTGTGGTTTAAAAGAAAACGCCACTTACTGGGAGAGTTTGGATTATACCCCCCTATGCCAGTTAAGCCCTAAGGAAAACCCCTACTTTATAAATCTATAATACCATGATTGTCATTTTATTAGAGAGGATAATTGAGGTGCAATGAATGTAGTGTCTTAAATACAGATGTATGGGGTTATATACTAGATACAAGAACTAGTGTCTAATCTGAAAACGATTCGAGATTACTCCCAAACCGTTATTGCTTTTATACATTGTTGTAAGTAGTTTTTAATTGAGCACTTTTAATAAAGTTTTAGCCGCAAGTTTTCCTAATTCATTTGAGGCTAAAGGACTTGCACCAGTTATAAGTTTTCTATCTACACAGACAGTGTTATCAGATTCGGTATTCACTATGGTCGCACCTAAGTTTTTTAATCTTTCGCTCACACCGTTTTTCATGTATCCTGGTAAATATCCGATCATTGGAGTCATTTCATCTACAGCATCTGGAAATACCGCCATTTTGTATCCATCGTAGAGAAATTTTTGATTATCCAGCGTGGTTGATAATAATGCTCCTGGTCCATGACAAAGCGTAATGGTGAACAAATCACTTTGATGTGCCCAATTCAATACCTTACTTACGTTTTTATCTTCCGGAATACCAATCATTGCTCCATGACCACCAGGTATAAACACAGCAGCATAAGAACTGTCGTTGCCAAATGAATTGTCAACAAATTCTGTTAACTTCCTAGGTTGCTCAAATTTCGTTTTGTATTCATTATAAATCGCCTTCACATTCTCATCCTCATTTGGGAAAGCCCACATTTCGAAAACAACAGGTTTACCAGTAGGAGTTACGATTTCGAAATCAAACCCAGCATTTTTAAGATGTAACATTGGCACCAATGCCTCTATTGGGTGATTCCCTGTAGAAAACATTTTGCCATTTTTCATCTCCAAGTTTTTGTGCTCGGTAAAAATTACCAAAATTTTAGATCGCTCTCCTTTGTATTTGGTGTATTGAATGTCTTCAAAATCTGTTACAGAGACAGTTCCTAAATTTAATGCTAAACTTGACGGGCTATAAGAGCCATCTTCTTCTAGTGTAGGTTGAGTCATAAAATAGATTCCCACTACTGCAAGTACAATAAAACTTGCCACACCAATTAATACTTTTTTAACCATGATTTTTATTAGAATAATTATTAATTCAATACAAATTTAGAATGAGTAATCCGAGAAAAAATTACCCTATGGTAAAAAAACTATTTTTTTACTTTTTCTACTCTAATACGACTCAAGCTTTGTTGTGTGATACCTAGATAAGATGCGATATGAAAATTTCGAGTATACTGTTCTATGTCGGGATATTGATTTAAGAATAAATCATACCGTTCGACAGCACTTAATTGTAGTTGATTCAAGATACGCTTGTACAAACTGACTACATGGCGCTCTAAATTATGTCTTTGATATGATTCGAATTCAGGAAAACGTGCATAAATTCCATCCAGTTCTTTGGCATTGAATTCAATAACTTTCGATTCGGTAAGACATTCTATTGTTAGTGATGCGAGCTCATCAGTATGAATAGCTATATAATCGCTTATCCACCAATCTTTAATTGCAAATAGTAAGGTGTGTTCTTTCCCGTTTTTATCAACACAGTATGATCTTAAGCAACCTGATGTGACAAAGAATGTCTTCTTTACAATTTGTCCTTGGCGGATTAAGACTTCTCCTTTAGGAAGTGTTTTTTCTTTCGATATGGAATAAAGAAATTCTTCTGCTTCTGAGCTTAAGTGTAGGCTGGTTTTTATTTTATTGATTAAATCTTCCAATTCTTAATAATGGTGGTTCTAATTACTTACAACTCGTTATATGGAAAACAAAATCCCTTTTTGTAGGTCTCTGGTTCCGAATAACAGAAACTTTTGTTCTCGCTTATTATTTTAATTTATAAGCTTCCAATATAAGAAACTCTAAAATATCTTAACACAGTTTGTTCATGAACTTACTGAAGATTGTATGGCTATAGTGTCTTAAATCCTGAGGCTATGGGTTATATACTAACTAGAAGAACTAGTGTCTAGTCTGAAAACGATTCTAAAAATCCCACCCCATGTTTAGGAATCAAATAATGTTTGGAAAATTTAATCCCGCACTATCAAGAATTTGAAAAGTCTCCTATTAGATTTAAAGCGTCTGAGCTTTATCAGTATATCGAAAAGGGTTATGTAAAGACTTCGATTGAAGTTAGGCAGGAGGCTGCGGACTTCGTTAATTCTAATAAATAATGAATCCTCAATATAATTCTTTAAAGGGCGAGGCCCCCTTAGAGGATAAGTCTTTTTATTCGGGAGAATACCTTATTAAAAGAAAGATTGAAACCATACCAACGCTATTAGATCCATTATTCCCTAGAGTTGGATCAATTGCAATTGCAGGATCTTCAGACCTTGGAAAAAGCACTTTATTAAGACAATTGGCGCTAGCCGTAAGTGTTGGAGACAGTACCTTTTTAGGCTGGAAACTCAATCCTATACATAAGAGTGCCATGGTTGTTTCAACTGAAGACTTTGCAGATCTGATGACTATTACTTTAAAGACTTTTAACAAGGAGCGCAAATTAGATTATTCAAAATATAAAGACGTTCACTTTATGTTTGTCATTGAATCACTTTATGAAAAACTCGAAGGCTTCATAAAAGATAATCCAATCGACCTTCTAGTTATGGATGCGTTTCTAGACATATTCGATGGTGTTATGAATGATGGTGGACAAGTAAGAAGGTTTATTACTAAATACGATCAATTAGCTGCTAAGTATGGATTTCTAGTAGTCTTTAACCATCATGCTGGAAAAAGAACTCAACAGTTTGCACCTTCAAAAGACAACCTCTTAGGCTCTCAATCCTTTGAGGCTAAAATGAGACTTGTAATCGAAGTTCGCCCAGATTTAGCAATAGATGACAGGCTACATTTATGTGTTGTCAAGGGTAATTACTTACCTCCTGAATATAAACTCGAGAGCTATATCATAGAATCAAATGAGCATAGATATTTCTCAAATACTGGAGAGAGAGGATTATTTGAAGACTTGAGGGAGGGCGTCACAGAAAAGAAGGACCTAAAGAAGCTATGTTTTGATCTTCATGCTGAAGGTAAATCCACTCGAGAAATAGAATTAGAACTTCGAGGAGAGGGATATAAAATATCCAAATCTACAGTTGATAGATATATTAAAGACCATAAATAATCGCCTTGTCCCAAATCCCAAAACCTTAGGGACATGGGAAATGGGACAGCTATAAAAATACATCCAAATGGAGTTGAAATTTGATAAAAACAGAAAACGTGTTAAAAGGTGTCCATGTTGTGGGCATGAGAATAAAGGAGGTTATGTCCCATATGTTGGGACAGACAATGGGTATTGTAATTACTGCGGTTCAAGCTGTTTTAAGAATAAGAATGGGACACTTGTTGACCCTAATAAGATAACTTACACGCCCCCTAAAAAAACTAATCTTTTGCCTGAATATTTCATTGAACAATCATTTTCAAATCATGAAAATATTGATTTTGTAAAATTCCTTGTGGGACAGTTTGGCTCAAGTAAAACTGAAGAGATTATTTCCAAATATTACTTGTGTGGATCAACTAAAAATCTAGGCGCTGTAATATTCTGGCAAATTGATAAAAACAAGAAAGTTCGAACGGGAAAGGTTATGGACTATAATCCTGATTCTGGAAAGCGAATCGGTTATCCAAGTTGGGTACATTCCTTTGCTCCCGACTATTCACTTCGACAATGCTTTTTTGGAGAACACCTTATTCAAATGGATAAACCTGTGGCTATTGTTGAAAGTGAGAAAGCCGCGTGTATTTTATCAGTCTGTAATCCTGCTTTTACGTGGATTGCATCTGGAGGTTCAAGCGGACTGAACCAAAAGAAATGTGGAGTCTTAAGAGGCTATAACGTTACACTATTCCCCGACCACAGTAAGTATGAGGAGTGGAAAAAGAAAGCCTCTGATATAGGCTTAAAATGTGCCATTTCAATTGAGGCTGAAAAGTGGTTTGAAGAAGGTCTAATCGGAAAAGGTGAAGCAATTGATGACTACTATTTGAATTTAAATAAGGAGGTAAAATCATTGAATCTTGAACGCAAGAAAATAGACCCAGAATGGGAACCCTTCTATAACCAAAACAAAGATTATTTGGATTGATTCAAGCGAGTTCAAAGACCAGGATTGGAACTTTAAAGAGATACATGAAAAGCTATTAAAAGACTGGTTAAAACTAGTAGTAAAAATAGTTTTTTGTTAATATTTCTGTCATTTAATCAATGAATAAAGACATAACTAAGACTATGGCAATAAAAAATGTGCCTATAAGAAGAGCAAGAGTAAGCCAATTTTTTGGTTTTTCCTTCTCTAGCAAATACTCAAGTGTCGTTGTGGTTATCCATAATATTATTCCTAAAATTGCTAGAACTTCAAATTCATTATTAAAGTAATACTTATAATATACTGCAATACCAATCAGGGGAAAAGCTATAAGTACACCAATTACGCCTATATATTTTTTAATTATTTCTTTCATATTTATTTTTTTAATACCTACAATTTACAAAATCTAGTTTTTACTAAACTATCTGTAATTACTTCCTTTAGGATGAGCAAATGGAATTAGAATGGAAAGAGGTAGACGCTCTTATTGAAAACTGGCACAACGAATTTAACGATACACCAATAATAAAACAATACAATGACAACGAGTTAGAATAAAGTGATTAATCTAAAATAGCAGAAAGTAGATGGAAAACATTGCGGCAGTAAAATACGGAGGCAGAAAAAAAGGAACTCCAAATCGACTAACAAAAGAGGTGAGAACATAGATGGACTCAGCAAGTCTAAGTAAAGTTTTTGTAACACATATCTATTAGTATGCAACCGTATGTAATACAGCCTTTGATTCTTGTATAACAAGCCTTAGCTTTAACTATTGTATATATAAAGAACCTAATTATGGAGTATTTGGATGAGATAATAAACATGAGAATTAAACCTTCTGACAAAGAAAAATTATCTGCTTTGGCATCGTCGGATAATTTATCTGTTTCAACATATTGCAGAGTGCAATTGACGAAAGAATTAAAACAGGAGTAATGATATTCATAAAAATTAAATACAGCCAAAATACAGCCATATGAGCAAAGAAAATCCAATTAAAAAACATCAATATAAAAGTGGTGAATCAGGCAATCCAACTGGACGACCTAAAGGTTCTTTAAATAGAAAGACAATAGCTCGAATATACTTATCCTATCTTCAAGAAGAAGTCAATCCTTTGACAGGGATTAAAGAGCTTCTAAGCAACGAAGATATGATTACTTTGGCATTGATTCATAAGGCAAAGAAAGGCGATGTAAATGCCTATAAGGCGC
>Ga0115570_10002210_pt1 | contig 14973 bp, 18 predicted proteins | sample COGITO_mtgs_1205_3_FD_87294 | JGI IMG/M metagenome (GOLD analysis project Ga0115570, IMG submission 87294) | Pelagic marine microbial communities from North Sea - COGITO_mtgs_120524 | ecosystem: Environmental > Aquatic > Marine > Epipelagic | place: Germany:Helgoland, sampling site Kabeltonne... | reverse complement strand
AATTATTTCTAACTTCGAAGAATCTAGGAATCAATTTTTAAAGGATTTAGACGAACATCGAAAGATTGACTTTACATTTAATAAACAAATATCAATAAAAGGTCGATGGTAGTTCTTGACAAGTTATTAGAAATGTAGTATAATTATAAAATGTATGATATTGTATTCATAAGTTATGACGAACCTAGTGCAGATGCGAACTACGCTGCTCTTAAGGCTAGATTTCCTATGGCCAAACGTGTGCATGGTGTTAAGGGAATACATCAGGCACACATAAAAGCAGCAAAAAAATGTTTTACTAAAATGTTTTGGATTGTAGACGCTGATGCAATCGTCATGGACGACTTTAATTTTAATTATATTGTTCCTGAACATCAATTAGATCATGTACATGTGTGGAGAGCAAAGAATCCTGTTAATGATCTAGTATATGGATATGGCGGAGTAAAGTTATTTCCTCGTAAACTTACAATAGACATGGATACAAGTAAGTCGGATATGACTACAAGCATTAGTCCGCATTTTATTGCTGTAGAAGAAATTGCAAATATTACAGAATTTAATACAACTCCGTTTGAAGCATGGCGTAGTGCATTCAGAGAATGTGCTAAATTAAGCAGTAAAACAATCTTGAGGCAAAACGATGAAGAAACAGAAAGTAGACTTAATATCTGGTGTACAAAAGGCAGTGAGGAACGCTATGGTGATTTCTCTATTGCTGGTGCTAATGCTGGTAGGGAGTTTGGGATTTCTAATAGGAGCGATCTTAACCTTATAAACAACTTTGATTGGCTAAAGGAGCAGTTTAATGCAGAACATAGCTGATATACGTACAGTCCATATTGAGCTTACTGATAAGTGTCAAGCACAGTGTCCTATGTGTGCTAGAAATTACCACGGCGGCGTAATAAGACCTTTTATCCGCAACGGTGATATGAGTCTAGAACAGTTTAAAGAATGGTTTCCTAGAGACTTTTTAGCACAGCTAGATAATTTTTATAGTTGCGGCAATTATGGCGACCCTGCTTTTGCAAATGATTGTTTAGAAATATATTCATATGTACGAGAATGTAATCCTACAGTAAGATTAGCAATACACACTAATGGAGGCATGCGTAATCCTCAATGGTGGCGCAAGCTCGCACAGTATGATATTGAAGTAATCTTTGCAGTAGATGGATTTAAAGGTAAACATGAACTATATCGTAAAAATACAAAATTTGACAAGGTAATCGAAAACCTAAAAGCATATTGTGATGCAGGTGGACATGCTCGTGTTGACAGTCTTGTATTTGCACATAACGAACATGAAGTAGATGAGTTAGAAGACTACTTGTTAGGCTTAGGAGTACAAAGCGTAAACTTTGTTAGTACTACACGATTCTATGAAATGAAAGAATTTGAAGTGCAAGACAATAACGGCAATGTAGAGTATATGCTTAAACCTGCACAAACAGAAAAATTTAAACGTACTCCTAATAAAAGTTTAAATGCGTTAACTAACGAAATTGTTAGAAATGCAGCAATAGATGCAATAATAATAGAACCTAAGTGTGTTACCGAACAAGGAATATATGTAGACCCGTATGGTAATATATTTCCTTGCTGTTGGTTTGGAGGCGATTATCTAGAACAGCCTATTGAAGAAAAACTACCAATTCATTATCTTAGAAATTTAAGTGTAGAAAATACAAAACAAGTTTTGAAAGAAGTGGGTGTGCCTAACTGCCAAGATGGCGTGTTAGACAGTACAATAACTTTATTTAAAGGACTATCGGAATTTTGGCAAGGTAAAAATAAATGCTTGACTTGTGCAAGGCAATGTAGTAAACTGGTATATAATGATAACAATAAATATTCCTTGGAATAAAATAACAAAGTTTGGACAAAAAACTTTATTAGATACTAATCTATTTACTGTGTCTTGGATTCTTGCAAGATTTTGTAATTACAATTGTAGCTACTGCTGGCCCTATGCTCGCAGCAGTACTCCTGATCATCAGAGCTTAGAAGTATACACTCGTACAATAGACAACATTAAAGCACAAGCTCGTACAAACGGATTTACAGACTTTCATTTTAGTTTTAGTGGCGGCGAACCTACTGCATATAAATACTTTGGGAAGGTTATAGACCATTATTGCAGTGATACAACTCCTGAGTACCAGAGTATCCACATGACGACTAATCTTAGCCCAGGAAGCAAATGGTGGAACAATTGGATAGAAACTACAAGCAGTTTGCAACGTAGAAGTATTACTGCAAGCTATCATTCAGAGTTTGCTAACGAACAAGAATTTGGAGACAAATGTCTTCAACTTATGAAAGCAGGTGTATATGTTACAATCAATCAAGTTATGGTTCCAGAAATGTTCGACGAGCTTTACGAACGCTTACAAAGATTTGCCGCCAGAGGTATTAATGTCACTCTCAAGCCCCAGTCCGATTCTACCGCCAGTTTTGTGGTACATGGTTACACCGACGATCAAATACATAAAATGCAAACAGGATCTCCCCAACAATGGCAAGGCAAACAACTTGCACAAATTGCACTCTACGACAAAGACGGAACAGAATACGAATTAGATCAAGCAGAACGCTTTAATGCCTTTGGATTTAATAAGTTCAAAGGATGGGAATGTAATGCAGGATATCAAGGATGCGTTATACGTGAGAATGAAGTTAAGCGTAGCTACAGTTGCCACGATGAACCTTTAGGCACATTAGACGGCGGGTTTGAGCTGTTTAAGGCACCATCAAAGTGTATTACTCCAAGTTGTGTAAGCAGTGCTGATAGTAAAATACCAAAGAGGAAAGTATGAATAAGTTTGGAATATTGGGGTATGGCTATGTTGGCAAAGCCACACACAAAGGTTTGCTTAAAGATGCAAAGGCTATTGTGTATGATATAATGTTTGATATGTCAAAAGAAGTTATATATGAAGCAGATATCGTCTTTATCTGTATACCTACGATTACTGAAACAGATATCAATATAGTAATTAATGAAATTAAAGATTTAAAACAGCATAATGCAAATGTAGAAATTGTAATTCGTAGTACGCTACCATTAGGTGCATGTGAACAAATACAAAAAGAAACAGATAACATTATCTATATGCCAGAGTTCTTGCGTGAACGATATTGGGATACTGATTGTTTTAAACGTCCGTTAGTTGTAGGTAGTGACAATGGTATACCACAATGGTTACAAGACGAAGAAATTAAAACATGTTCTACTAAAGAAGCAGAGCTTGTCAAAATGTATTCTAATAATTTTGCAGTAATGCGTATTGCATTTGCAAACGTATTTTACGATTTAGCAGAAGATGTTGGCGCTGATTATAGTAAAGTATTAGATATGTACTTAGACATACAACAAGACCAAACGTATATGGAAGTACCCGGACATGACGGAACAAGAGGCTTCGGCGGCAAGTGCTTACCCAAGGACTTAGATTTTCTTATTGAAACACTTGATGAAAGGGGCATCGATCAAAATTGGTTTAAGCATATTAGAGAGCTGAATAAAAGATGGCAAAAAAAGTTTTAACAGGACACAAAGGATTTATAGGTGGTCATTATTACAATTATGTAAAAGACACTTATGATGTGCATCTGTATGATCAAAAAGACGGCGCTGACAAAAATTTAAGATATCCAAGTGTAACCAGCATGATGCCTAATTGTGATATTGTAGTACATCTTGCTGCAACTAACGGCACAAGACTGTTTTATGAAAATCCTACAGATGTATGTATTAACAATACGCTGCCTACTATTAACTTGATTGAACGTTATAGAAATACTGATACAAAGTTTGTGTTTGCTAGTACTTGTGAAATATTTAATAGTACAATAGATAATGGGTATTATCATGTGCCCACAGATGAAGCAGTGCCAGTTATGTACAATGACATTACAAATCCACGCTGGAGCTATAGTATTCCAAAAGCACTAGGTGAAAACTTAGTTGCTAACAGCGGACTTGAATATCTTATCATACGCTATTTTAATGTGTATGGCACGGGTCAAGTAGATCACTTTATAAATGAATTTGTAGAACGTTGCAAGCAAGGCGAGTACTATATCAAAGGTGATGACACACGCAGTTTTTGTTATGTAGACGATGCTATAAAAATGACAGATATGTTAGTACGCAACCACAACAACTTGACTGTAAACGTTGGCATACAAGAAGAAATTAAAATTAGTGTAGTAGCAAAACTAATAATGGGCATTATGGACATTAATCCTGACAAGCTTGAAATACGACCAGGTCCTGTTGGCAGTGCCAAACGCCGATGCCCAGATACAACACTTGTTAGAGAACTAACAGGATTTACAGATTATACACCGTTAATAGTTGGATTAAGAAAAACTGTAGAGAGTCTGCTATGAAAGTTGATATACAAGACGTACTATTTTGGATGGATGCAATTCGCAATAGCGATGACAAATACCGTACACTTGAAAGCTTTTGGAAAGGACAAGTTAATTCAAAAGTTTGGTTAGCAGATGCACTACGTGTAAATTACGTAGATGATGACAGTTGCATTGTAATATATGGCGGGTGGAACGGAGTACTTGCTAGTATATTGTTTAACAGCAGTTTAAGCATAGAACACATTACAAGCGTAGACATTGACGAAGACTGTCAAGAAACTGCTTTTACCGTTAACAAGAATTACGAAATGGCAGGACGTTTTACAGCAGTAACAGCAGACATGTGTACATATACAGAACCAGCCGACGTTGTTATTAACACAAGTTGTGAACACGTTACACAAGAACAATACGAACAGTGGTTAAGTAATCAACCAAACGATGCACTATTTGTAATACAAAGCAATAACTACTTTGAGTTAGATGAGCATATACGTTGTGCAACTGATTTAGATGACTTTATGCGTATGAGTAAAATTAAACCTTACTGGCGTGGAGAGTTTGAAACACCTAAATATACACGTTATATGATTATTGGTAAAAAGAAATGAAATATTGGTACGCAAAAGATGACACAAGACTTGGCAAGTTCCAAAGACAATTAGAGTCTAAATCGAGTTGTACATTTTGTGTATTACCTTGGATACATTTAGCAACCCGTCCTAACGGTGATATGCGCCTATGCTGTACTGCTAACGCCAGCGGAGCCGGCAACAATCACACAGTTGGGTTAATTAAAAACAAAGACGGTAGTCATGCTAACTTTGGTAAAGTAACTCCTATGGAAGCATGGAACAGTGACTTTATGAAAAATGTTCGTAATACTATGCTTGCTGGAGAAATACCAGCAAGTTGTACAGGTTGTTTTGATGAAGAATCACAAGGTATTGTTAGTAAACGTATATGGGAATCTGCTACTTGGTTAAATGACGAAGGAGTTGATTTTGAAGAACTTATTGCCCAAACTCAAGAAGATGGCACAGTTCCTGAACAGTTACAATACTTAGATTTAAGGTTAGGACACACTTGTAATATTAAGTGTGTAATGTGTAGTCCGCATGATTCAAGCAAATGGGTAGCAGACTGGAAAAAACTTGTTCCGCAGTTAGAAGACGAATCTGTAAAACAACAGCTAACCTGGGACAAAAAACAGTTTAACAACAAATGGCACGAACGCAAAGAATTTTGGGATGAGCTTTATGCACAAGTTCCAAATTTAAAACAAGTATATTTTGCTGGCGGCGAGCCGTTAATGATCAAAGAACACAAAACATTCTTAGAAGAAATTGTTAGACAGGGTTACGAGCAGAACATATTATTACGTTACAATTCAAATGGAATACTTGTTGACAAAGAACTAATTAAACTTTGGAGCAAATTTAAAAAAGTTAAATTTGCTATTAGTATTGATAGTTATAAAGAACGTGACGAATACATTCGATATCCAACTAAGTTTAGTGAAGTTGAAAGCACACTAAGACTATTAGATGACACGCCAGATAACATACACATTAGTATAGCAACTGCTGTGCAAATTTTTAATATAAAAACTATTCCAGATTTTATTAAATGGAAAGTAAACAGTAATTTTAAAAAAGTAAATGTAGGACTTATTGATGGAAATATAATGGGAGGCGGCTTGGTAAATGCACACCTTGTACATATTCCGACATTTTTAAATATTGCAATATTGCCAGAAGCTGACAAACGGGAAGTACGTGAAAGATTTGCAGAACTTAAAGATTGGCTTTGGAATAATTTTACACAAGACGACGAATTTTGGATACATAATCCTAAAGGTTGGCGTCAATGGGAAGGTTTACTAAAGCACATGGATTCGAAAGACAACAGTCATCTGTTATCTGGATTTAAAGAATATGTAAACAAACTAGATGCAATACGCAAACTAGACGCAGCTAAAGTATTTCCTGAGTTAGCACACTTGTTATGAATGTCCTGCATTTGCCTTAAGAGAGAAATTAATTTTAATATTTTTAATTTTTCTTTTCAACACACTTACTAAGTTTTCCTGCGCTAGTAATCTATGTTTTAAGGAATATTTTGCAGCAGTTCCTTCGTAGCAAAAAATATTTGATAGGTTAACAAGTGTCTTTAGATTGGGATCAATATGGTCTACGATAGATAACTCGTTAAGTAAGTCTGTGTATACGAATACATATTCAACATTGTCATTACGCGGGCAGTTCTCTTGCCAGTAATCTAATGCACTTTTATTGTAGTCGTAAAATATTACACGCCCCTGCTCAACTAAGTCTAGGTATAACATTCCACTTGCTGGTAGTACCAGTTGTTGATATGTTTCATTGATACCAGTGGTCCATTCGGTATTATCGATATGTACATATTCTTCCTTGCAGTAATTAAACTTGTGCTCTATATATTCTGCATGTATGTAATAGTCTTGTTCACTTTCTGGGTAGTAGTGCTTTTTATTGTTGCGAATATTATCTTCGAATACTAGTACGGTCAGGTTGTTTTCAAATGCTGTTCTTAACAAGTTCCAACCGTGACAACGATTAGCATAACCAACCTTGCGTGTGCCAGGTGCTACAAATATAGGTGTATAGTCGTCGTGTATGTTGTCTAAACTACGTACAGGTTCTACTTGGGTGTGTGACACATGCTTTTCTAGTACGCCTACTGTAGGGCTTTGTAGACGCTTGTAGTACACCATATTAATTACATAACACTGATGATGTAGCTCGTAATAAGCATCGTACATTGTTCGATCTAGTACATGACCTGCAATAAAAAAGTCTTGAGTAACAAGTTCTTCTAATGCTGTAAAGAACGCATTGCCGTTAATATATTCTGTACCAGGACTCATTACAACTGCATAATCGTATTGACTAACTTCCTTTAATACATTGTCTGCGTTTTTATTTACAAATACATCGTAACCTTTTGTTTGTAAATTTGATATTGTAAAGTCGCAAATGTTTTTAATAGTGGTTTGGATTTCCCCGTTAGCATAAGAATCTATGTCATCTATAATACAAAATGCAATTTTCACTTTACTGATTCCTTTGTGAGAGGAATATCAGCAGCACAAGTACAAAATTTACGTGTGCATATAATTTCTTGTTTTGGTGATTTAAAAGTTCCGTTGTATATATTACCTAAACTTCCTCCTACTCTACAAGTAGCACGATGTACGTCACCGTCCCAATTAATCATTAAACTTTCTAATCCAGCATTACACTTCCAACTTTCAAATTGGTTAAGTTTGTGTTTGACAATATCGTTAGCATGCATCATGTCTTTTTCGTCTACAATACAGTTAGCCTTTACAGTAGAAGTTTTACTTAGTATCCAATCTAAATCCTTTTCGTTATATTTCATATCGTCAAACCAATCACGATCATCTGATTCCGTCCATCTTATACGTCTACACACATAAGGAATATTATGGCCTTCTAATAAATTTGCCGCAGTACGAGCATTGTCCATATACTTGTGATGCGCCATTAAATTAACTTGATATAGAGTAGGCATACCTTCCATATCTAACAGTTGTGCATATTTAACAACAGTTTCAGCAGCACGTTGACTGTGTTCGTTATCAAAATGCAAACTAAACACCCATTGATTTACAGGTTGTTTAATATACCAATCACTAGAACGTAATCCGTTAGTTGTAACACTAATCCAGTCCAACCGTTCTCGTGCGCAACTTAGTATATCACTAATCTTAGGATGCACAGTGGGCTCACCGCCTGTTAAACTTAGGCGTACAGGTTTGCCAACTTTTTCTAATTCGTAGATTGTATTAACCATAACATCTAAGTCAGTGTGCGGCGAAAAGTTATCATGTATTTCTGCAGGACAGTATGCACAATCTAAGTTACATCGTTTGCCAATATTCCATTCTACGTGAATACTGTTCTGATGTCCCCATCGACTTTCTACTTTAAACATATGCTGTAAACTCTGGATTAGCTGAAAGGAAGTCTTGCCCACGAGTTTTGTCTAAACGTTTATTAAACTCTATACAGTCTTGCCAATGCGATTCATACATGCATTTTGCTTGTAGGAAATTTATATTGTCTTGTATCTGTTGTAGTGTAACTTTTTTAAGTAATTCATTTTCTTGTACTAATGGATATGTTAGTACAGTTTCTTTCATTGCTTCAAGTTTAGTAATAACCTGTTGTTTTAATTCTGGTGGTAGTACTTGTGCAGATAATGCCATTGGATAGTTTACTCTATGTGAATAAAATATAATACCCATATCATTTAAGAAGTAATCAATAACTTTGTCTATCTGCATAATATTATTTGCTTGTACAGTAAACGCACCCACTACTCTACTTACATTAGGAAAGCTCTTAAACACTTTAATGTTTTCTTCTATTTCACTAAACTTGCCGTTGCCTCTAATGTATTCATATACATCGTGTACACCGTCTATACTTACATTTACAGCAACACTTTTAAACTTAGGCCAATAGTCGTGTATAGTACGTCCGCCTTTGATACCTAGTGTAGTGCCGTTTGTAGCGTACTTTATTTCTATGTTATCCCCGTACTCTGCAAGTTTGTCTAGTATCTTATAGTGATATGGATCCATTAACGGTTCGCCGCCTGCAAACTCTACACGTCTAAAATAAGGTAGTAATTTTTCAAAACTTGACCACCAGTTGTCTGAATTATCAAACGGTCCAATATACTGACCTGGCTTGTTTACTAGTTTGTCCACAATTGGTATTAGTATGTTATTTTCTTTTTTGTAAAACTCTGTAACCTCATCCCAATCTTTCCAACTTGTGCTGTCCAAAGGATTACACATACGGCACTTTAAATTACACAAATTATTGAGCTTGATCTCCATAGTAGGTAATTCAAACGGCATTGTGTAATCTTCTTCTAGTGCGTCTAGTGCATCAGGATATAAGTTTATACGTGCTTCGGGTATTACTCCTTCTACGTGTCGTTGCCGCAAGCTTTGAACACCTTGATCTTCTAAGTCAAAACACGGCTTACAAACATCAGGTCGCTCATCATTTAGTACTTGTCTACGCACTTCACGCATAGCATCGCCATTCCAAACTTCTTCTAAAGTTTGATCTTGTATAAAGCCAATTGGCGCACTGCGACAACATACTTTGATAGCACCATCTTCTCTAGTGGCTAATCCAGTAAACGGATGCATACAAAACGTACAACTTTTAGACATTATCTATTCCCCATTGTCTTTCTTTGCACCAAAAACATTCGCCACATTCTGGAACGTGTTGACCTACTGTATATGATGTATAATCTAAATCCTCAAACTCTCCTTCGCAACTGCGAGTGAGATCTAATAAATCTACGATATTGTTTTTATAGTACTGTCTTATAATCCAATCTTTTTTAGTATACACGAAAGGATGACAAATGTCAACTCCATTGTGTACAAAATGAGGATCCAGTACTCCTTCATTGCGTTCATCCAGTTGTCCGGGTATGTCTATATCTGGATTCATAGTTACACCCACATACAATGCATCCAAGTTATGTTTGTGTGCAATGTATTCATTGTGTGAACGTAGTATAATTCTATTGCCAGGTTTTTCTTTTCCGTATTCATCTTTAATTAGTGTAGTATGAGGCTCTTCCATTTCCGGCGGAATTAAATTTTTATGTATATGAAATTTATTATTAAAATTATTTTTAAACCAATTGATTACGTTATCTGCAATATGTTCTTGCCAAGGGCGTGTTCTCCAAAGTCTTATCTGTGAAGTAATATGTATATCTGTGGTTGTACTTACGTTTTTACATATTAAGTAAGCAAGTAACGCACTATCTGCACCACCACTAACACTAATGCCTATCCGTTCCCATGATTTTTTTAAGTATAGTTCCATTGTAATATTTACCAAGAAAAGTGCGCGGTTAACTTAGAAGCGGTAAATACTTTATGCTTACACAAACATCATTTAGAGCTCCGTTATCTAACATAGATATTTTTGGTGAACCTGGAAAACACGATCTCACGCAACAAACTGGTGACTTCTTTTATGATCCGTGGGAATTAAAACAAGAGTATAAAGATACCGTATGGGAAGAAATATGGTGCAGTCTTCCTGGTGACACTGGTCAAGCAAGAATTATAGTTTTAGAATCACCCAGTTGCTATACGCAACACGCAGACATCGATGATAGGTATCATTTAAATTTATTTGGAGATGAATCTTATCTTATAGATTTAGAAAATACACAAATGTATAAACTTGTACAGGATAGTATTTGGTATGAAATGGATGCTGGAAGATTACACAGTGCTATAAATATTGGTGAACATATGCGTATGCAACTTGTAGTTAGAAAATTATTAAAACAAAATGTTCTAACTAATCCAACAGAAGTAACTATTAGTGCAGCTGGAAATAATCCACGATACCATTTTGATAATAAATTAAGTCCTTGGCTCAATCGTGCAAACAAAAGAGGTATTATAAACAGTTTTCAGCGCGATGGAGGAACAGTTTATTTTAATATTGAACACAACTGTATTTTTGAGCTACAAAACATAATGCCCAAGGAGTTTATTTTTGAATATTAATAATTGGAAACCTTACTTAAAATTAGACACAGAAGGTCTACAATGTATGGCACAACAAACATACGAGCCTTTGGTAAGTCCTGATGGTAAAACATTTTGTAAAAATTACGAATTTCCAAACGAGTATCAATATAGAGATGAAAAAGATCGTCCATTGTATACTGATGAAGTTTGTGATTGGTTCTTTGATAACGAAGTAAAATATCTTTTAGAATTTGAGGACAAGCCTTATGCACCTGAAGATATTGATATTGACTTTGCTAACAGGCGTATATTTTTTAAATGGCATAGTAAAAGTTGTAATCAGATAATGTATGCTCCTAATAAATCATGGCCTCAAGGCGAATGGCGAAATCAAATTAAGGATATTATTCTTGATCAATACAATGAAGGCATATACAAATTAACAATGTATCCACACTGTCATTATATTGACAGTCAAGGACAAATGCGAGCAATTGATTGGTATGGATGTGTGCCGATAGATGCTCCTTATATTGCAGAAAAGTATATGCAAGGAATAATACATGAAACTGCACAATTTAGATTAGAAGAAACAGGTAAAGCAGTAGACAGTGTATTAAATTTAGAAACTATGTTCAAACGTAGTTTAAGTACTCATGTGCTTTGGGGAGACCAAAACATGAGTTATATCTATAAAAAGATATTTGAGTGAAAGGAAACAAAAGTTGGCAAAATTAATAGGAACAACAGACGGTATAATTGACTGGGATCCTATAGTTGATCTATGTGCCGAATGTACTACCGGTGATTACAACTCAGTTAAGTCAGTAGTTGAGCGGTCTGAAGGAAACTGGAGAGATAATCCTGAATTATTAGGTTCATATCACGATGTAATTAACACATGGGATCAAGCAGGTTATAATTTAGAAGAAATTGAATGGTGGGATTATTATCCGGGCGAACATTTTGATATTGATATACAAAACAAGTTTGCTAAAATTATAGATGCAGAACCGTTGAGAGTTTTTGTAAGTGATGTTAGACCCGGTACTAACGCTCCTTATCATTGGGACGTTGAAGACAATGAAAAAGAATGGCTAGCACAAGGCGAACTAAAACGCTGGGTATGCTTTATGGATAAACCTCGTTGGGGTACTGTTCTTATATTAGAAGATGAAGCATTTCATAATGTTCCGCAAGGACAAATATGGGAATGGGATAGCTATAGAAGTTATCATGCTGGAACATGTATGGGAGTACATCATCAATACCTGTTTCATTTTTTAGGGAGACCAAACAAATGATTAAAAATCTAGGTATATGCGATACTATCGATTGGGATAGTTTAATCGAACAATGTGCAAGTGTTGAACCTGAGTTTGTGGGGCCAAGTCACAAACGTGGAGACACTATACCTGGTCTAGACCCTATATTAGATATGTGGGAAGAAGCAGGCATTAAATCCGTGCATGAAGGCGGAACAGCAGGATGGGATATGTTTATTCCTGGCAAGCAATTCGATCAAAGTATAGCAGATGCATGGAATGAATTTTATGGATTAGAATGTAAAAACATCTGGATAAGCAGAGTATGGCCCGGTCGGTTTGCTCCTGTGCATTGGGATGTACATGATGACGAAGTTAATCTACCCGACTGCCCAAGATATCATTGCCACATAGGCAAACCAACATGGGGTCATATCTTTATTGCTGATCAACAAACATTTTACAATGAGCCGCAAGGAACTACTTATGAATGGATTGATCGTAAGTTATGGCACGCCGGAACAAATTGTGGCTTAACGCCTAAATACATATGGAATGCATGGTAAAGGAAGAACAATGGAAAAAGTATTATTAGAGTATCCACGTATATCAGTTTTTACTGATGTTTTAACAGATGAAGAAGCTGCATATTATGTTGACAAGTATACTCAAGTTGGTATGAATCCTGATGCTGGCTTAGAATCACGAGAGCAAACACATGGACAGATTACAGAAGAAGTAGAACAGCGCAGCATTAGTTGGGACACATCACCTGAAGATAGAGAATTTTTTAAAAAGCGTTTAGCTGAAACAGTAGGATTTCCAATTGAACATATTGAAGCCGGTGACATATATAGATATTCACCAGGACAGTATTTTGGATTGCATCACGACTTTCCGTATACACCAGAAGATATTGCATACTATGAAAAAGGTGGCGACAGAAAAGCAACAGGCATTTTTTGGTTAACAAATGACTTTGACGGAGGCGCATGTGACTTTCCTGAATTAGGTGTTTCAGTAGAACCAGTTAAGAATGGTATGTTTTATTTTGAATATGACTATGAGGATGAAGCAGTTAACCAATCAACTATACATGAAGCAATGCCTATTACACGGGGCGACAAGTGGATAGCAGCATTTTTTATTGCTAATGGTCCAAGAGTAGAATGAAATTTTATATTACAGGCAGTACAAGAGGATTAGGAAAGTGTTTAGCTAGACATTTTGATTGTACTACTGTGGATCGACCTATTGATTTAAACACTGATATCGATAGTGTTGTAGATATGTTTGACGAAGGCGACTGTGTTATACTAAATGCACATGCACGTCAACTTGAATATGTTAATAGACTTAAAGACAAATGTAGATTAGTAGTAATGGGAAGTTTAGCAGCAGTGCATCCAGACAGCTCTATGCCTGAATACAGTCAAGACAAAGCTCAATTAGAGCAAGAAGTATTAAAACAATCTGTACACAGCAAATACCCAATGTTGTATTTACGTTTAACCAGCAGCAGCTACAAAAATCATAAGATGATTGTAAGAAGTATAAAGTTTTGGTTAGATCATCCGGATATTAATTTTATAGGATATAATATAAATGAGTGAAAAAAAGATAGTTATTACGGGACATACTAGCGGTATTGGTAAAGCAATATTTGATAAGTTTACAGAAGTTAGTTGTCATCAAATTATTGGTATGAGCCGCAGCAATGGATACGACATTGAAAAAGATTTTGATAAAGTTGTAGAAGAAGTAGCTGGCGCAGAAATTTTTATTAATAATGCATATAGAGATCAACAACAGTTAAAATTATTTAACGCACTCAAAGACAAAGTAGACAGTATGGTTGTTATGGGCAGTGTAAGCAGACACTATCCCGAACTTATCCCTACAGATTATGTACAAGACAAACAACAATTACATGAAGCATGTAGATTAGAAAGTATTAGACCAAACGGTATTCCTGTACTGCATTTAGACTTAGGATTTTTAGAAGGCACTACAGTAGAGGACACTGATCCCACTGCATTTATAAGTGACTATAATACGGATCTAAATGATATAGTTGACACAATTATATTTTGGGCAAGTCATCCTTCAATTAGACAAGTTGAATTTACATGGAAACTAACAGAACATGTAACACAAGAGTTCGAACGTATTAATCCTAACGTAGATCTATCAAGAGTCAAATAAGTGTGGTTGTAAGCGGATACAAATAAAAAGCCAATCTTCGTTTGATGGGTTCCATAATGCATGTGGACTATTTGTTGCATCAAAAATATATGCATCGTATAAACCCATATCGTCAATCCTGTCGTCTACTTTTAATTTAACTTCATTATTACTTTTGATGTTTACTAGCAACGAATAATTAGGAGTTCCGTCATCACCATCGGTATGAGTATGTAATATACTAGAAGGAGAGAACCAAAAAATTAATGCTTCTCTAGCAATATTGCATTTATCTAAATATAAATTTTGTTCTTTTAATAAATTGTTCACATACGGATGCGTCCAGTCTTTATCTGAGTGATAAGAATAAATTACTCTCCATTCAGATTCTTGTTTTAATAGGTGTTGACTTTCCTTAGGAAAATTATACATTAGTTCTTCTGTTATCTCGTCACTTTCAGTTTCACAGGACGAAGTAAGATGTGCCATATTATCTTTATATTGTAAAAAACTCCAAGATTCAAAATCATGGTAAGTTGGATTTTT
>Ga0115570_10002203_pt1 | contig 15002 bp, 17 predicted proteins | sample COGITO_mtgs_1205_3_FD_87294 | JGI IMG/M metagenome (GOLD analysis project Ga0115570, IMG submission 87294) | Pelagic marine microbial communities from North Sea - COGITO_mtgs_120524 | ecosystem: Environmental > Aquatic > Marine > Epipelagic | place: Germany:Helgoland, sampling site Kabeltonne... | reverse complement strand
CCTCAACAGCTTAGCGCAGGCCGAAGAGATTATTACATCAGTCAATCAACCCAACCTCAAATTGATGTTTGATTGCTATCATGTCGGGCGCAGCGAGGGCGATGTCATCACCCAATTGCAGGCACGACTTTCCCTCATCGGTCACATTCAATTTGCCTCACTCCCCAACCGCAAAAGTCCCGATCAAGGCACATTGGACTATACAAAGGTTTTCGCCGCCATTGAGGCGCTCGGCTGGACCCGCCCCCTAGGCGCCGAATACCACCCTGATGGGGTCACTGAGAACAGTTTGGATTGGATGCACACTCTCCGGCCTTAATCATCCGAACAAACGCAAAAAGCCACCCAAAGGGTGGCCATTTGCAATACTATCGAAAAACTTGGTTGCGGGAGCACACAACCCACGATGTCGCAAATCCCTTAAATGAAATCAAATCAGTAAACCAAAATGGCAAAGGAGAGCTAATCATTAGTCAATCGTGAGACACTTGTGAAGAAGACTTCAGTAATTTATAATTAAATGAAATAGCTTAAAAAGTATTCTATTACTAATTAAAGTGTGCACAATTTGCCATATGAAGAATCATAAAAAAATTACGACAATAGTATATCTTACGTTGGCTTTGGTAACCTCTCTACCGACTGGCGCATTTAGTAATGAGATAGATTTTTTTCGTCTTTTTTTGCAACCAAAACCTCCCAACCAAATCAAAAATTATTCGTTAGTTGCACACTATTTTTCCGATGATCGTTCATTTTTCATTGCTCGGAATAAAAAAAATGACGTCTTAAAAATACTTGAAATGAATAAACCCACGAACTTTGAGTCCTCCAGGCTGGTTGCAAATAAATTTGATGGAGAAAAATTATTTTTGAATGACAGTAACAATAAAAAATATTTTGTTTCATTCGAAGATGTCAGATTGAGCACGTTATCTATTCCAACCAATAGCCAGTCTAACAACAATGGAAGTTGGAGCGGTAAAGATTTCACAAAACATGTTGCGCCTTTGTCCAAGCTTCAGTCTATCGCAAATATGGTTGGCGTTCCAAAGTTTATTACATCTAAATTTAATGAACTGCCAAAACCAGGTCGTACATTTGGAGGGAGGCCAGGATGGTTGATAGACGATACAGTACCAAAATTATTTCTGCTCTCATCACCGTTCAAAACAGGTGATCTGATCGTAACCATTGATGGAGTTAACACTCACCGCTTGGACGAGCTTCAAAGACACCTAGAAGAAAAAGCCACATCAGAGTATTTTGACATAGAAATTCAACGGAACGGAAAAATGATAATGCTGAGGATACGGCTATGAAAAAACTATTTTTCAGTTCTGTTTGGTTAGTCCTATGTTATTCGCCCCTAGCATCTGACACAATAAGACTTGTAGACGCTCCCATCGGTGCCGTTAGTTCGTATTTTTCACAACTAACTGGAAATACCTATATTCTAGATTTTGAAGCGACTGAAAAAGTTTCGCTGCAAAAAGAATTATCCGGCAAGGAAAATATCCATGCTTTATTTGTAGAAATAATAAAAGGTTTAGGAGGCGAAGTAGCCCAAATTTCCCGCGAAACTTTTAAAGTCACCGAAAATAAAATAACGCCTGATAGGGTCGAAGAGACTGATGTAACCGGAATCGAAGTAGTATTAGAGCGTCTATATTTAGAGGGAAAAATATCAAAGGCTGGCGTCCAAGAATTAATTAATAAGGTGCAAAATCTCTCTAGTTTAAACATAATAAACGACAATTCAGAAGCTGACGCAATACTCGTTTCAGGTAAAAATGAGACAATAATTAAATTAAGAAAAATGCTTTCGAATCTTGACATACCTCAGGTATCAGAAAAGCCAATATCACCCAATCCAAAAACGGCAGGAGATCCAGTTAACTTAGAAGAACTATCCGAGGAAAAATTTTCAATACTCAAAGTAATCGACTTAAATTTTGCTGATGCTGAAGAATTGGTCCAGACTTTGACACCCTTACTAGCTTCTGAATTAAGTTCTAGCCGCCTAGACGTCTCGGCTCACCAAAGTGCCAACCAAGTAATTTTATCCGGTCCACCGGGCCTGCTATCACACGCAGAAGCAATAATTACTGAAATGGATCGTATGCCAAGGCAAGTGTATGTTGACGCAATAATTGCTGAAATTTCAGACGACTCAATGCAAAAATTGGGTTTACAGTTTTCAATTAATGCTGGGTCCTTTTCATCAAGCTTAGTGTCTGGGCAAACTGGAAATAACATCGGCGCTTTAGCCGGAGACGCTTTTTTAACTGGTGCAGTTGGTGGCATAATTTCTATTGGAGCCGGTGCAAAAAAAATTCCAGATATTGGTATTATGATTGATGCCCTTCAAGGCGATACCGACAATCGAATACTCGCAACACCAAGCCTTATGACTACAGAAAATAAGGAAAGTACTATATTGATTGGCCAAAATGTTCCTTTCATAACGGGTCAATTCACAAACCAACAGGGCAACGGATCTGCTCCATTTCAAACAATTAAACGAGAAGATCTTGGAACTATACTCAAACTAAAGCCAAAAATTGGCAAAAACGGCGATATTGTTATGGAAATATGGCAGGAAATTTCACGCATTGATCAGTCAGCTGCAGTGCTTAGTGATGTAGTAACGGTAAAGAGGCAAATCTCAACAGTAGTAAGCGCTAAGGAAGGAGAAACTGTGGCAATAGGAGGGCTACGAGTAGAACAGGAAGAAATTGGTGTTTCAAAAGTGCCTGTTCTTGGAGACTTGCCCGTACTGGGCATGCTTTTTAGACAAGAATCTTCCAAAACAGTAAGCAGGAATCTTGCAATATTCCTTAGACCAACCCTCGTATCGACTGAAGTTCAGCGGGCCCAAATTATTGAAACGTGGCGAACGGAATTAGGAAGTAAGCTTTTCAACTACGAAGACGAAAAAAAAATCTTCTCTAATACTCCAACACCAGTTGGGGAACGCTTACCTATTAAGTCTTTGAGGCCCAAAATGCGGCCGGTTGGTCGCAACTAAATGGCACTAGATAGCAAAAAATTAGAAAAATTTGGGATCCTCATAGACGATTCTCAGGCACCACCAGTCGCATATATTTCAGATGACTTAACACAGAGCATTTTACACGACATCAGACTTTCCTTCAAAGGCCAAATAAAATTTGAGAAGGTCGCAAGTAATTTTACATCAAATAACAATACTTCAGATCAAAATAATGTGGATATATTCACGGAAGTCGACCAGTACATTTCAGAAACTGAGTTTATGAGGTCAGCAGAAATTGCGCTTTCCGCAAATGATGAAAATGACGCACCCATTGTAAAACTTTTTAATACTCTTTTATCTGCAGCCATATCAAAAAGTGCATCTGACCTACATATTGATCCAGTTGATGATCGATTACTCATTAGGATGCGCATTGATGGCGTAATGACTAAATTTACAGACCTAGATCAACGTGTTGCTCAAATGATCATCGCCCGCATAAAGTTAGTTTCTAATTTAGATATTACCGAAAAACGCCTTCCACAGGATGGCCGTCTGAACGTTCGCTTTAAGGGTAATTCGATCGATATTAGAGTGGCAACTCTACCTACGAAAAGCGGCGAGCGCGTTGTCTTACGGTTCTTCTCAAATCAACTCACCCATTCTGATGTACATGACACATCGTTGCACAAAAACCACATAAATTCTTTGCTATCTGCGATCGCAAACCAATCTGGTTTAATTTTAGTTTGTGGACCAACGGGGTCAGGAAAAACGACAACGATATATTCTTTGTTAAATACTTTGGTGGGTCGTGGGTTAAACATTATGACAGTCGAAGACCCTGTTGAAGTACAGATACCTCACATAATTCAAACTCAAGTTAATGAAAACGTTGGCTTTGATTTCGCAAAGGGTTTGCGATCGCTACTCCGAAACGATCCAGATGTGATATTAATAGGTGAAATTAGAGATGTTGATACTGCCGAAATTGCTGTAAGAGCTGCAATGACCGGCCACCTTGTAATCTCGACAGTTCATGCCAACACTCCGGTAAGCGCTCTCAAAAGATTATCAAACCTTAATGTTGACTTATCACTTTTAGCTGATTGCCTACTGGGCGTGTACTCTCAGCGACTTGTTCGAGTTTACTGCCAAAACTGCCAGAAATACTCGGTGCAATCCACATCACATCAAAGTGTTTTGCCCGCTTGTTTTGAAGGATGCACAAGTTGTAATAATACTGGGTTTAAAGGACGCGTACCGGTAATGTCCCACATGGAAATGAGTTCTGAGAATGCTCGCCTTTTAGAAGAAGATATATCAAAATTAGTTATTGAGGACACCCTAGAGAGTGAAGCTCTACGCCTGCATCAAGATGGTTTAACTTCGCTTTTTGAAATAAATAGACTCAAGCAGTATTTTTAAAAATGAAATATTATTACAAAGCTCATACCCCAGAAGGCTCAAAGTCTGGAGTTTTAGAAGCGGCCTCAAAAAAAAATGCCGCGAATTATTTAATATCAAATGGTTACAATGTAATAAAAATTCGAAAGGCAAAGAAGTTTAATCAAAAAAGTTTTTGGAATTTTGTTGAAACTTTAAGTGTTCTTTTAAACCAGAAAGTGATGCTCGCAGAAGCCCTACATCTATTAGGATCTTCAAAAATAGATTCTATCAGTAGTATATCACATTTTCTAAATGACGAGCTTTCAGAAGGGAATGATTTTTTTATATCGGTGGAAAATCTTTTTTCAGACGTGGAACCAGAGATAATTTCCTTACTCCGCGTGGGTTACGAGAATGGCGATCTTGTAAAATCACTTGAACTTGTGCTTAAAGCCAGAGCCGAAAAAACCGCGTTTATAGCAGAAGTGCAAAAGGCTATCACGTACCCAGCATTTGTACTTATCGTTTCTATTGTTGTTTTAGTCATAATTTTTGACAACGTGCTGCCAGAATTTAAATTATTATTAAATTCAAATACACAAAATCCGCTGACGAGCTTTATCATGTCTTTCGCTGGTAAGGGATATCAAACTTTAATCTCAGGATTTTGGTCCACAATAAGCATTTTATTTCTTTATGCATTAGCTGCTAGAAATTCCAAAATTCGATTAGCAATCGAAAAATGTCTGGAGTACGTTCCTTTAATCAATGATCTTTTGCGGTTAAAAACGAAGCTAGCATTTTTACAAAACATATCGTTGGCGCTATGTTTGAAGAGCGACCTTAAAACTGCGATCCGGCTTTCGGTTAGCGCAACAACTAATGAATACCATAAAATTACACTTAAGAGGGTCGAAGAAGAAATTTTTCAGGGAACTCAATTTGGAGATGCGCTGAAACGAACAAAGCTTTTCAACCAAATAGAGCTACTACGAATTTCTTTGGCAGAACAATCTGGTACGTTACCTAAAGTATTCCAAAGTTTATTAGATATAAACCGGCAAAACCAACGGAAAAAATTAAATTTTCTGGTTCAATTACTTGGACCAGTTACTATTATATTATTGGGCTGTTTGGTGTTTTTAGTGGCATTTACAGTCGTCACACCTATGATGACCATGCAGCAGACTGTAGGATAAGGTATGAAAAAGTACGTAGAAACGCGTGTGAATGGCTTTACTTTAATAGAAATATTGGTCGCTTTAACAATCATTGGAGTACTTCTAACTTTCGTTGCGCCATTAGTATTAAATCGTCCAGATCAGGCGCGAAACTTGAAAGTAAAAAATGATTTTTCGGCAATAGAAACTGCAATGATTTTATATAGGTTAGATAACGGACGTTTTCCTAACAGTGATGAAGGTTTAAAAATACTAGTTAACAAAGAAAATGCCTCCGAGGGCTATCTTGCAAGAGCGCCCATTGATCCATGGGGAAATAGTTACAAATTATATTTTGACGCATCTGGATCAGTGCAAATTAGGTCAGCTGGACCAGATGGTGTTTTTGACGAAACAGGTAATTCAGATGATAAGATTAGTAAAAAAATTCAATAGTTATAAAAGAATTACCGCATTCAGCCTGATTGAAATTTTGACAGTATTCGTAATTGTGGGAATTATTTTAACAGTTCCTAAATGGGCTGTCTTTGAAAATCGATTGCTGAAAACAGCTGAAGACAGATTGACTTTGACACAAACTAGAATAGATCTGGCTTTATTACGTCAAGCAAGGTCGAGTTCAAAACAAATAATTGAAGTTAGTCTGAAACCATTATGCGATAGTGAGGAAATTTCGGTTTATTTAGGTGGATGGACAGAGCCCAAAGAAATGAGCTGCAAAAATAAAGACATCGAAATTGATGCTTTAGGTTTATTAAGTTTTAAGGACCCATCATGAAAAGCAATGGCTTCATTCTTGTTGAGCTGCTAGTCGCCTTAACGATCTGTGCTATAACGATGGGGTTGTTTGTACACTCATCCAAAAACAGAGCACAAATGTTGATTATTCTCGAAGAAAATTATTCGTTAGAACGGCTCAAGAATGATTTTTTAATTTTAGCAAAAATAAAAAAAATTGATGAGATAAATCCAAAACATTACCTGCCTCTGGCAATCGAGGTGTCGCGCAATGAAGTGGAAATAAAATCCCAAAGATTAAAGGATACAGTCCTTCAAAATGATTAGACGAAGCCGTATCACCGCTTTCACTCTATTAGAACTTCTAATTGCCCTGACGCTTTCAGGACTTCTAATAGTTATGATTAATCAGCAAATTCAAAACTCTTTTTTTGCAGATTCAAGGTACAAAAACCAGCTTGAATACAGGTTAAAAATTGAAACTATCTTTGACTTTCTGTCAGCCGACATTTCTCAGTCCTCTTACTTCCCAGATGGCAAGAAATCGGTCAAGACGATCCAAGGCGATGGAAATATAAAAATAATAGTTAAACGCTTTGGTTTATCTCCAATTAACAAACAAATTTCGGGAATGACGGTTATCTGGACACTAGGGTCTGATGGGATCTCGAGAACAATTCGCTCAGATAGCACGTCCCAAACTAGATATTTTTCGACTAAAAAAGTATTTAGCGAGTATAGAAACATAGATGACTCAACTCTGAGAGTAATTATCGAGAATGATAATTTCAGCAAATCAAAACTATTTTTGCTATGAATAGAAGTTGGCGCCAAAAAGCATTTTTATTACCACTAGCACTCCTTAGTTTGATGCTCACATCAATTATCGCGATAAATGGCTACATCTTCATTCAAAACCATATAACGTCTCAATCTGAAGTTAAAACTATAGCTAAATTTATGAAACAGAGACGCATATTTGAAAACGCCGCAATTATCGGCCTTCCTAATAATAGTGAAACAGTTTCCTCTGAAATTCAAAACCTGTCTGGGATGTATAATCTTGCGTTATTATCGCATGTCGATGTAGAGGGCCGTACAAGCTTGATAGACGAGCATCTTACAATTTTAAAGGATTTGCTCTTGAATTGTGCTAGAATTGAGAGTCCTGGTGTTTTGGCTGATGCAATTGCCAATTACGTGGTCCGCAACAGCCCTGTCCAACTAGGCTTTGGCATTTTAGATCTAGTAAACGAACTAGATATTCCATTGGATATCGGGGTTAAACTGTTGCCCTGCCTACGTATAGCTCCCAGATCGTATAAAGTTAATTTAAGCCTCACCAGTGCAACCACCCTGGGTAGTTATTTTGACCTGAATACCTCAACCTCTTTAAAACTGCGTAACTTACTAAAAAATTACTCAATTCCAAACCATAGTGCGCTTGCTTCCTATCTTTCGAGTTCACATAAAGACCGTAACTTTTCTACCCTATTAATGGACACTAAAATCACTAACGAAGTAGATCATAAGGCAATGTTACTATTTGAAAAAGGAGATACTTTTGCGTATATTGATATTATTAAAGAGGTTCCAAACAATTGGCGGATCAATCGTAGTTTTTTCCTGTGGACACCGATAGAATAGAAAAATGAAAAAGATTTTCCGATTAGTGTCCCCAAAAATCTTAGAAGTATATAGCGTTCAGAGAAGCGGAAAACTTAGCCTCCTAAACGCGCAGGAGCCAACGCCAAAAAATTCATCAAAAATTAGACACCTCTTAATATCATCTGACTATTCAAATTGGGATACTACCCAAATTGAAAATGTCGCATACAAACCAAACCACGACAGTAATATTTTTGGGTCCAAATCACTCCTTAGAAACGAACATGTAGTTCTTACAGAACCATTTTATAACTTGAATACTCAATATTGGGCCCAGGCATGGGCACCTAAGGATAGCTTGAATTCAGTGTGGAAGTTAACATCAAAAAAGACTGTTGTATTTCCCGAAGCGTTAAACATTTCCGCCAGTGATGATAATAAATGCTGGCAATCTGGTCCTTTGCATCTGAAATACTCGAAGGAGACTGGATTCTCAAGCATATTGCCAGAAACCATGGGTGACCAAGAAGTTTCAAAAACATTGGAGGGATTTTTCTTCTCACCAAACGTTAAATTTGAGCGACGTAGGTCAAAAAATTCGTTCAGTGTTGCATTAAGTTCAATAACCTTCCTAGCTTGTGCGACTTTTGTATGGAACTACTCGTTGCAGGAAACTGTAAATGCATGGCTAAAGCCTCCGATAATTTATGAAAATCAGTTGAAAACCATCTCAATATTCCGCGATTATCAAAACCACATTTCTGATGGAAGTTTATCATCTGTAGAATTTGATCAGCGAAAGGGGTCGATGACTCTTATTTTTGTCAGTGGGGCTGAAGCAAAAAGTTTTCGGAATAAGATAATGCAGCTTCAAAATCGGAAAGGCGCTCCTAAATTACAAATTAACAAAGACACGGTTATTTTAACCGTTGAGGTCCCGAAATGACAAAATTTTTGACAATTATCTTACTGTTTCTTTCCTTAGGATTATTGGGCACTGGTTTTTACTTTAAAAAATCATCTACGGAAATTATTGAGGCAGACTTACAATCTTTTTTATTGGATGAAATTGGCCAAGTACAATTACAACAATGGAAAAAATATTTAAATGAGAAGATTTCTATCGATTATAAATCAGAAAAGCTTTTAGAAATCCAAGCTATAGGTGTATCCTACGACCGCGTGTCTGGCCTAATCGATAATTTTCAACTTATTAAATACGCCAAGCTACACAAGCTCAAATTACAGGGCGATCAGGATAACAGCTCTTTTAACATATCTGCTGTTCTTACATTGCCTTAGCATTTCAGGTTAAATTAATGGAAAATCTTTCAGACATTAGAAAAAAAATACGTGCCTATATTTTTTTAGCCGGTCCATTTTTTGTATTTCTTTACGCCTTACTGCCTATTAGCTCTTTGCTATCTTATTCGACCATTTTTATAGGCTTATGCTGGATCTACCTTTCTATTGAAGATAGCTTGCACCAGTCGGTCCCTGTCTGGAGCCTGATCGGATCGTGCGCTTTGACCTGCACACTAGCTATATGCTTCCAGCGATCATTAGAAGAATATGTTTGGACAGGCCTTATTTTAGGCCTTATTCTCACAATCGTTTTAATTCTACAATTTCTCAAGAAATACAGATCAATGGGATCTGCAGATTTTTTTGCAATTTTTAGTCTGGGAATGACTCTCACGCCGAGCTTATTGGGACCGTGGCTAATGATTTCGTGCTTAATACCCCTAGTAGGTCTAATTGGGCGCTCACAGGTCTGGTCATCCAAGCTTCCTTTTATTCCTTATTTAACAGTAGGATGGCTAATAATATCCGCCTTCAATGTTTCTCAGTAATTGGGAGACAAATGGCTGATATAGTGGAAGATAAGCTATTTGGAGCGATCCAGTGGTAACTTCTGACTTCCACATAATCGCGCTATCAATTTGAGGATTTATTTGACAGCCAAAGATTTTAACATTTGGACTGTCTTTAATCTCAAAAAGATATGACAATCCTATTAATTGGCACTGTCTAGTTACGAAATCTCGGGCTCCAGTTTTCAAGCTTACGTTCAAGTCTTGTTCCATGATATCGGCAACGTCAGTCTGCTTCGCAACTAAGGCATACGACATTTGTTTCGCATCCTTCCCATAGAAAGAATTGATAGATGGCGATTGAAAAGGCCCACAAGTCCAGTTTTTATTTTTTAAATCATAATTATAATCGAATTTTTTACCTTTCAGATTAAATAGCCCTTTAGCATTAACCTCAACTGTATTTGGTGCAAAAGCTACATCAGGCTTACACGATTTTTCATCAGAAAAATTAGTCATGCCAGTTTGCTGAGAACACGAAGCAACCATAAGCAGTAAAAAAAGCAATCCTAGCCATCTAGAAAACATTCATATTCCCCTAATTCACTCGGTTTAGCTCAGGCTGACGCCGATAAAATCTCCATCTTGATTGCAAAAGATCAAAGCACCGAAGACCAATGTGTCTATCTTACTTATGTTGCCCCTATTTAAAACCAAAGAGTGGCCTAAAGAAATTAGGCCACTCTTTTTGTGTATTGAGGCAGAGCTGACTCTATGGGCAGGCGCTCGCATCACCCATTGTAACAGTGCATTGCAATTCAGATGTTGCTGGCTTCGAGGCCCAATTTGCGGTGGGCAGAGGATAATCTGCTAACGCTGGTAGGTCTGATAATTCCCAGCCAAATTCAGCTCTCGTCGAGAAAGAAATTGCGTCACAGTCACTTGCATTATCTGCAGGCAGAAATGCTTCGCCAATTGCTAAGGGTTTTAAAACATACTCCGTATTGTCAGCAGCTGTCACAACCGTCCCAGCTTCTGGATTTACCATCCTGATCCAGAAATTATTTTTATCCGTAGAAGCGGCGCGGCCCATAGTATTTGGAAGCCCCTCCAGCCAGCTTCCATCATATTTCAATTTGAAGGTCTTTGTGCCAAACGATGTCGGAGCTATTACACACTTCGGCGTACCCGAATCTAACGGGCAGAGATGTGGAACCGGATTATTATCTGGATTTGCAAAAAACGTTATGGTTTTACCTTCATTCATATCTTTTGCTGCTGCGTGCACATACGTTAAATTTAACGGTGGATCCATCGAATAGATCACATTACTGGCGTCTTGCGCTATAATTGAGTTATCCCAATTGAATGCTCCAAAGCTCCATCTGTATTTTTTGCTACCAACTGCAGCTTCAAGTTCGATCGATTTATACGGCCATGGGTTTATATTTCCATCGCTATCCGCAAGCGTTGCAGACGAGTTATCTGCAAAGCTCTTGAAAGTTTTCTCTTTTTCATTGCCGCTAAAATTAAACATTACAGCTTTGTCGTCTGTTGCGTTTGCAACTGGGCCGTTACCAGAGGGATCAGTGTATAACGTCCTTGGAAGGTAACCAGTCGGTGGGTTTAGCCCAGTGAAAAAGTAAGTGTCATCCTTACTGTCTGACTTATTGGTGTAACCCCATGAATCAGATGCGGCACGCCATGCTGCAGCGGCTACAGGCAAATTGGAACCGGCAGAATTATCATACCTAGCCACCAATGCAGTATGGCTGGCGCCTAGGAGAGTTGAGTCTGCGGATACGTCTATGTCGCTGTAAAATTTGATGTCAGAACCACCATCCCAAAAGACTTCTGTTCGTTTCTCGTCAGACCATAGATGGTAACCTATCCATGGATTGGAACTCAAGTCTGCGGTTGTTATAACGTCATCGCCTGCAATCCCATCATATGGGTCAGTAACTTGTGTTCCATCCGACTTGTAGAATTTACCCTCAAAATTAGCGCCGTTTTTAGTTATCCGAAACTCAAGGCGCCCTTCTTTTCCAGTGTGCGTTTTGAAGGTAGTCGTTTCTGTAGCTGACAATGCTTCAGTTACCAAAGTGCGCTCTTCCAATTTACCTGGGGCCCAAGACAGAGTGAAAGTCGCGCCATCAGATTGTCTCGTCACTGTTTTGGTGGGACTGGAAGGTGAAAAAGCAGTGGCCGGGTTGTCAAAATGTACATTACGACTTCCCAGATACCCTCTGTAGGTTGTACCATCTTCAGTGTAATTAAATCCAAACCCTCCAGCCAACGACACCTTTGTACCAGTACTTTTATTGTACACTCCATAGTCATGGCCTGTCTGCCAAGTACTGTCACGCTTCATGCATGATCCCGTGAAAGTGTTCCCTCCATCATCGGATACGGCGCGGAAAACATGGGTCGCATTTGTTTGTGCCGCCACTAACCTGTCTCGACTTCCTTCCGGCCAAGTGTTGTCCGTTCTGCCTAATATTTTCGCAGAATTTAAGGTAGCGTCTGAGTAAAGAATTTTTGCAGTTTGGTAGCCAAAGTCATCATTGGCATGGTACCACTTGTCGTATGTTTTGAGCGTGACACTACCCCCGCCAGAATCTGAGATATCCACATAACCCTTCGAAGGCGAGGTGCCGTCCACACCGCTTGTAAACTCTGCACTGCCTTCCATACTACTAAGATAAAACGATAATCCCCACTCGCCGTATGGCGGAAGGTCAGTCGGTGATTGTTTCATCGTGACACCACCGATATATTTAGCACCTGTTAGAGAATTAAACCAAAACTGGCCCTCTTGATTTGATGTAGCAGATGCTCGTGAATTTACGATGGTTGATGAACTAAGGGTCCCTCTATTACTTATCCCGGAACCGTTTACCTCTTCGTCCTCCAACCCACACTCCACTTCACTTATGAGCGCTTCATAGGTGGCATTAGGAAGCTCATCCGGCCGTGTGTTTTGCAAAATACAGGCAAAAGAATTAGCCATTTTTACATAATCGTTAATACTATCTTCGGACCACTTTTCTACTGCGTCATTACTGTAGTCTGTTCCTACGTCATTAAATTCAGCAAAGGAAGGAGTGACAGATAGAACCAGAATACTTGCAGAATATTTTAATGTTTTTAGCATTGCGTGCTACCTCTTTGATTTATTGTGACGGAACCGCAGCCACAGCGCCCGGTACCGCAATACCAACTTCAGCTGGGGAGACCACTTCGGAGGAGACTGTATCTTCACCTCCACAAGCACTCAAAATACCTACGAAAGAAATTGCTATTAAACATCGAACACGAAGTGTCTTCATTTGTCTCTCCAGACTACAGCTTGATTGATTATTATAACGCGATTGAGGTTAAAGTACGCAGACTTTCTTAAATCATCAAGTATCTTTTTAGCACTACATCAAACTTTGAAGGGGTTCTGTATTTGGCATTTTTTTTGTCAAAATTTCATTAGAAAAGATACTTCATGATCGGTTTTTAGGCGTAGCGTTCTTTAAACCCTATGCTCGGCGCAACTGCAACTTCGCAAGGGAAAATCAATCGCCCGTAGCCTCACCAAGCCCCAACCATGAGACAGCCAGCTCCAGAAAATCTATTCAAAAATGGCGCATAATGTGGGGGCTGGACACGGAAGGATGCTGTCGGGCTAAGAAGCCCAAGCATCGGAATTATATGAGGGATCAGGATTCGAACTAAGATAACTGAAACGAAGGGGTCTACAAAATGAAAAATCTTACGCACAGCTATCGCAGCAGTAACACTGGCAGCAACAGCCTCTGCTTATCAAATCACAAATTTCAATTTGTATAGAAATACAACTTCCTGGAATAGCTACGGCAGCCAAGGTTACTCCTCAGGCTCATGCATACGCAACGGAACAACCATCAGCTGCTCTAGTTACTAAATAATGCCAACACACTACGTTGCCTCAAAAGCAACAACTGTTTCAAAGCAGTAAGCCGCAAGCTCAAAGGGCCTTCATACCTTTACCTTGCGACTATAGTGGTTTTTTGTATTTTCCAATTGAAACAAAAATGAAAATTGAATTTTTCCAGATATCACATTGTCTGGTAAGAGCCTTGAAACTAATAAGAACACGCATCGGATTACTAGAATATCCTAAATTTATACGTTCAAAAGTTGACACTACTCGGAAGGAGCATCGCAAAGCCTGTAATTTTAAGCTAAATATTGGATTTTAAATGGCACTTACCCTGGCCCTTAACCGAATTGGCCTCGACACCAAACAACAAGATTTTTGGGAAAATCAATTAGAGCGTGCTATTGCGTCTTACAATTATGCACGTGACTTCGACAAGCGGCATGCATCCTTAGGTTCTCGCAAGGTATATAACGAACTTGACCAATTTCATCGCTCGCTAAGCCGCAAACCTCGGCGCATAACTATAATACGCAACTGGAAGCACCTGCATGAGGCAGGTCAAATCTTCACAGAAATAAATCTCAAGATTGATAGCGATGTGGTGAAGTCGTTCGATGATCTAATTTTGGATAATCCTAAACATCAAGAATTGCTTAGGAGTGCTGTAGGAAAAGCACGACGCTGGTTTTACAATAAACGCGGTGTTGAACATGGCCCTGCAGTTCGGCTACTTGTTCGCGACGTTGCTACTATTTACAAGCATGCATCAGGAAAAAATCCAGGTGCAGGTTCTGCCAGTGCCGTTGTGGGCCCTTCTTATTCGACACCATTTGAAGACCTTTTATGGGCAACGCTTCAAATGGCTGGCGTAGAGATATCCCTTCAGGGCGCTCGTGACCTTTTTAGGTCAGAACTAAAAAACAAATTTAAAAAGTGAACTTCTCCAAAAACTGGCGCTGTTTTGCGCCTACATTTGGACAAAATCTCTTTGGCCTAGGGTCGTCAGATGACGATTCGAACACCATCCTCACCTAATAGGAATGTCTACCCTAAGTCAGAGCAAAGTAGGGCACCTGATGCCCTATGTGCTCTTGTACGCCTGCTGGCGTGGCTTGCTGCTGAGGACACGATTAAATGCTCTCGTGCAGAGCAATCAGCTTACCCAAAAACCGTTCCCACCGACACCGGAGCAACAAACGATGTCTGATCACAGCCAGAGCTCCAAGCCGGTCCGCTTGCTTACACCGCAAGAGGCGGCTGCGTTTTTGAGCGTCTCTGTTCGCACCGTTCAGCGTCTGGTTTCTGCCAGTGCTTTGCGCGCGGTGCGTATCAGTAAAAGCATGCGGTTTCGAATGGATGATCTG
>Ga0115570_10002202_pt1 | contig 15004 bp, 10 predicted proteins | sample COGITO_mtgs_1205_3_FD_87294 | JGI IMG/M metagenome (GOLD analysis project Ga0115570, IMG submission 87294) | Pelagic marine microbial communities from North Sea - COGITO_mtgs_120524 | ecosystem: Environmental > Aquatic > Marine > Epipelagic | place: Germany:Helgoland, sampling site Kabeltonne... | reverse complement strand
GATGATTCGTTAATTGTCTCTCAACCAAGCTATGATCAAAAGTTGGGCGATCTTGATGAATTAACGAAAGTCAAAATCCCTGAAAATTCCTTGGCGATCGAAGCGGCACGGGAACACGGTGATTTGCGTGAGAACGCAGAATACCACATGGCGAAGGACGAACAAAAATTTCTTCTTGCCAGACAATCGGAATTACAAGCCGATATCATGCGTGCAAAGCCCACTGATTTTGCGGATGCTCCAACTGATTCAATTGGAATTGGCTCGATCGTTGAATTGGAAGATCAATCTGATTCGAAGTCACAGACTTACACGGTTTTAGGTGCTTGGGATAGTGATCCTGAGAACAATGTCCTCTCTTATTTAACCCCCTTAGGGCAAATGTTACTTGGGAAGAAAATTAGTGATATTGTCGAAACTGATGTAGCAGGAAATATCCAAACTTGGAAGGTCAAGGGATTATCTCGTTGGTTGGATAAGAAGTAGTTATTTTCTGTGTTGTGGTTTGTCTTGATTTTCAAAACCACAAATATTAGTTTTGCTTAATTGCTTCTATTCGGCAAATCCTACTAGTATATGACAATGAAGGTCACCGAGGTACTACAGGTACTGTCTGATAGCACCCGTCTGCGTATGTTACGACTCCTCGGGCAGGAAGAACTGTCTGTTGCCGAATTGCAAGAAATCTTAGAAATGGGACAATCTCGTATTTCCAGTCACCTTTCGTTACTCAGAAGGTATGAGATGGTAAGTGACCGAAAGGAGGGAAAGAAAACTTTCTATACTTTAATTCTGGGAGGTTCGAAACAATTTGAACTTGTGAGAATCGCCTTAGAAGTAGATTCAGATGAAGAATTTTGGAATACGGATCAATCTGCATTGCAACGAATCATTGAAAGAAGAATGCGGGCAAGCGAACAATATTTTGATGAAGTTGCCGGGCGATTAGGAAAAAATTATGTACCGGGACGATCGTGGGATGCGATCGGACATTTCCTACTTCGTTTAGTTCCTAAAATTATTATTGCTGACTTGGGTGCTGGCGAAGGAATGATCTCTCAATTATTAGCCGAGAGAGCACAAAAAGTGTATTGTATTGATCGCTCAAAAAGCATGGTGAGACTCGGTCTAGAACTGGCAAAGAAAAATGGACTGTCCAACTTGAATTACAAACTCGGTGATTTAGAGAAAGTTCCCCTTCAAGATAATAGCGTTGATTTAGCCTTAATGAGTCAATCATTACATCATGCAGAACGTCCAAATGTAGCACTGCAAGAGGCGTTTAGGATTTTAAAACCCGGTGGTCAATTAATTGTAATTGATTTGAAGCAGCATCAATTTGAAAAAGCTCGACAATTATACAGCGATCGATGGTTGGGCTTCGCTGAAAACGAACTTTATTCTTTAATCAAAGAGTCAGGATTTCAAAAGGCTAAAGTTGAAATTGTTGCGAAGGAAAATACCGAACCATTTTTTGAGACCCTGCTTGCTACAGGCGAAAAGGGTATTTAAGCAGAATCTTCAGTTCGCATAATTGCATCGGGTTGGGTATCTTGCGATATACCAAACCACTTGAGCGGTCTTTTGAGGGTCCGTAAGATGTCCTCTAAGATTAGATATAAACAGGGCACCATAATGAGGGTGATAAATGTGGCAAATAACACGCCAAACCCGATCGCAATTGCCATCGGTTTTAAGAATTGAGCTTGAAGGCTACGTTCAAAAAGAATGGGGAGTAATCCAACAAAGGTAGTCAGCGAGGTCAGAAGAATGGGCCGGAATCTTGCCATTCCTGCACTTTTAGCGGCCTCAAGCAAAGTTGAATTTTTACTTTTTTGATTTACATAGTGAACCAGGACTAGGCTATCGTTTATTACTACTCCAGTTAATGCAACAATTCCAAACATCGACAACTGACTCAGAGGAATTGAGAAAAGCAAATGTCCCAATACTGCCCCAATTAATCCAAATGGAATCACAGACATTACTAAAAGAGGCTGGAAATAAGAACGAAATGGAATTGCCAATAATGCGTATATTATAAAAAGGGCAATCCAACCGGACTGAGCAAGGCTTGAGTCGCTTTCATTTTGCTCTTTTCTTTCTCCCACAAATGAGAAGCGCAAGGAGGGAAAATCCTTGCGGATTGATGGTAGAAAAGATTGATCCAAATCCCTCTCTATACTGGGTATATCAGCAATTAATTTGTCTGCCGATGATTGCACATTAATGATACGGGCACGATCCGATCTTTTAATTGTGGGATAACCCTGACCGTACGATATCTGGGCAATTTCTTCCAAAGGAACTTCAATGCCCTGCGGGGTTCGAATTCGGAGGCTTTCTAATGCACTGAGACTTTTTCTGTCTTGCAGCGGATATCGAAGCATTACTTTCAACTCTTCGCGATCCCGTTGAAGTCTTTGAATCTCTTCCCCGTAGTAAGCTTGCCTGACTTGTCGACCAAGGTCAGATTCGGTCAAGCCTAGTGCCCGACCTGCCGAATTGAGTTTTAATTTTAATTCTCTTTTTCCACCGGAATAGGAATCAGAAATATCAAACAGCCCCTGATACTTTTTAAAATGTTCTTTGAGCTGGTGGGCCGCTTTTTTCATGGTTTCTAAATTTTGTCCGGAAATTTCTATATCCAATGCAGTTTTACTTCCCCCGGCTGCCACATCACCAAAATAAATTTGTTTAACTCCTGGAAGTGGACCAATTCTTTCGCGCCAAAGAGCGGAAATTTGGGGAGCACTCCTGGTGCGATCCTCCGATTTAATAAGCTCCACACTAACTTCCCCGATATTGGAACCGCTTACAATATTGGAGGAACTTTTCGGCCCACCAGAAAATGGCTGTGCACCCATTGTAATCATATCGTATCGAAAGGGATTGGGCTCGCCGACCGATTTCAAATACTGGATCACTTCAATCCTTGCATTCTCTACTAGTTTTATGGAGTGCTCGGTGGTAGCAGCGGGGACTCCATCCTGCATTGTTAATTTGACCGATATATAGTCAGAAGGTACCGGCGGTACACCGCGCACAGACTTAACATGGCCACCGATTATGAGGGCAAAGGTTATTATCAATATGCCTAGGAATCCTGCCACTACGGGCCATCGCAAACGGAGGCACCTAAAGAGAAATGGTGAATAGACTTTTTCTATAAAGCGCTCGAGACCATCTGCAATTGATTCCTGTATTCGAGAAAACCAATTTTTTCCACCCCGGTTAAATCGACAAAAGGTGAGGTGGTAAGGTAGAATAAACTTTGATTCCACCAGTGAAAATAATAACGCAGGGATTACAACAAGTGGGATATCTTTCATCAGTTTCCCTAACCAGCCTGGTAAAAAAAGCAGGGGTACGAATGCCACTACACTGGTAAGAATGGCAAAGGTCACAGGCATCGCGACTAATTGAGTTCCCTTGATTGACGCATCCACGGGGGAGAGACCTTTCTTTCCCAGCGTGTAAACAGACTCCCCCACGACAATGGCATCATCTACGAGAATTCCGAGAACTACAATAAATGCAAAAAGAGAGACCAAATTGATCGATGCACCAATGACTCCCATAGTTGCAAACGCACCCATAAAGGAAATCGGCAAGCCGAGAGCAACAAAGAAGGCCAGCGATGGACGAAGGAAAAATGATAAAACAAGAAATACGAGAATTAGACCATGTTGGGCATTTCTGATCATCATATCTAATCGACCTTGGAGGTAATAGGAACTGTCCTGCCAAATCGTCATGCTGATCCCCTCCGGTAATAGGAGCTTTTGCTTCTCAACATAGTCTGAGACCTTTTCGGATATATCAAGTGGGCTTTGTTTTCCTACTCTAAAAATTCGTAAGGTTACTGCAGGTTGACCTTTAAATGTGGTATATAAAACCTTATCTTCAAATCCATCTTTTACCCATGCAATATCTTGAAGTTGTACGGAAGAACCATTGGTAGATGATACAATTTCAATCTGTTCAAATTGTCGGCCTTCCCTTGCTTTCCCAGTCGTGCGCAGAAGTGTTTCTCCGGCAGTAGTTCGAGCCACTCCGCCTGGAATATCGACTGAATTTCTCTTTAAAGCTTGGGAAACGGAATCAAAGCTTAACCCATGTTCACGCATTGCTTGCTCGGAGAGTTCGATTCCGATTTCTGGGTTTCTGATTCCTGATATTTCGACCTGGGTGATGCCTGCAATATTGGTGAGGTCATCCTGTGTTTTTTCGGCAAGCCTTCGAATTGATTGAATGTCAGACTGTCCATGTATCGCAAGGGCGAGAACCCTTCGTTTCGCAGTCATAACTTCAACAATAGGTTTTTCTGCCTCTTCGGGGAAGTTATTGATCGCATCAACTCGAACTTTAATCTCATCAGCAAGAACTTTGGCACTTTTTCCTTTCTCAACCTGGATGCTAATGACACCGGTATTTTCTCGGGCAAAGGAAGTCATTTCCTTGATGCCTACAAGATCCCAAATTTTTTCTTCTATTTGTTTGCAAACTCCGTCTTCAACCTCAAGTGGAGCAGCTCCCGGGTAGATTACTGAGACTGTAACTATATCGAGATCGAAATCAGGAAATAGCTCCATTTTTAAACCTCGAATAGAAATGATCCCGGCGAGTAAAATAATCCCGGCGAGTAAATTGGCTGCTACCCCATTTTTGGCAAACCAGGCAATCATTACTGTGTCTTGTTTTGGTCTGCGGTGGAAGACGAAATTTTAACTTTCATTCCTTCCGCAATAATATCCATCGGTGTGATGCAAACTCTCTCCCCTTCTTGAATCCCACCCACAACCCACACTTCCAGTCCATCTCTCTTGACACTTTTAACTTTCCGCACAGTCAAACGATCCTCCTGGTCTAAAACAAGAATCGTATTTTGTTCTCTGAATGCAGAGATAGGGATTATGAATACATCAATCTTTGGTCCAATGAGTTTTAGTTTCACAAATTGTCCAATGCTTAACGGGTTTTCAACTTTAGAAATTTGGTTAAAAGGATCGGTGAAACAATTATCGAAACGAGCAACCAAGTTGTGCAGACGAGTGCGCGGATCGATTATTCCCTGAGATCGATCAATCACGCCAGAATGGATTGTCTTTCCTTCCTCATTTACAATTTTGACTGCAATTTGGTTTTCTCCATGAGGAGAACCCTCATTAAAATTAAGAAATGAAAGCTCTTTCCTACTAAGTGCGAGTTGAACTTCCCCTTTTTTAATTGAATAGATTTTTGCGAGTGCAGAGGAAGAACCTGAACCAACCTGTTGCCCCACATCGGCTAAAATATTTAGGATTCTGCCTCTGAATGGAGCCCGTACATTTGCTTTAAGCACATTTTTTTTGGCCTGGTTATGTAGTGCTTCTGCTGCCTTTGCTTCGGCCTCTGCTTTTAAGATTTGGGGCTGTCTTTTTACTAAAGCCGTGGCGAGTTTCCAATCCCGGTCACCCCATTCCGTTTTTGCCTGGTCTGCAAGTGCCCGTTCCTGTGCTAATTGATACTCCGTCCGTCTCAGGTTTGCCAATGTTTCTGCCTCTCGAGCAAGGAGATCAATATCGACAATTTTGACCAACAAATCTCCCTTTTCGAAAAAGCCTCCATTTTGAAAGGATGCAATCGATTGATTTACTTCGTTTTTAAACGGTGCCACTCCTTCAATCAATCCAGGCACCTCGGCAATTAAATTGGTAAGAGTGCGTGCCTGTACGGTTCCAAATGCCTCTATTGTTGCTCTTTGGGATACCAGGTTTGCTTCGACGATGTCGACAAAGGGAAGTTGTTTAACAATTTCTTTTGGTTTCGACTGGGGCTTACTTTCGATCAGATATTTTCCAATCAAAATTGCAGAAGTAATAATAACCCCGCATATAATCAACATTTTGAACTTCTTCATGATTCTGTGGCGATGGCTTCCATGCCAATTGCTAGGTAAAGGTTTATTCGGTTCAGAATTCTTTCTTTTTTAAGGAGTAAAAATCGACTTTCTGCTTCAAATGAACGCCTTCTTGTATCAAGGGCATTAAAAATTCCCTCCACTCCACGCTGATATCTCTTCCAACTCAACTCAGCTGCGTTTGCATAGGCAATGGACGACTGTTGTAACTTCGTTTCTTCATTTGCAAGGTGGATTTCAGCAGAGAGTGAATTCTCCACTTCAAAAAATGCCCGAAGGATAACCGCTTTCAGTTCGAAAAGAGCAGATTTTTGTAAGGCTTCTGATTTTCTTATTCCTGCCCGCAGTCTTCCTCCCTGAAAGATCGGTTGACTTACGGCACCGGAAATATCCCATACTCGAAATTTCTGATCGACCAAATCACTGAAATTATCCGAACGGCTTCCTGGAGCACCAGTTAGTGTAAAGGAGGGGAGTAGGTTTTTATTCGCCACCTTTAAATCCAATCCAGTTGATTGAACTTTTAACCGAGCCGAGTTTAAATCATAACGTGATTCGATCACTTCTGCAGGAGTGGGGGGAAGGGGAGGGAGGACCAGGTCAGGAAGAGACATGGAAGAATTAAGATCCATTTTTCCATCCGGGTAATCACCGATTAATTCTTGAACAGTTTGGGTTAAGTTCATTGCCAAACGTTTTCTCTGGGCTAAGTTCGCTTGAGATGAAAGGTAGCTGGCTTCCGCAAGTTTTTGCTCCAGTGCAGTGGCCAGTCCTGTTTGGTATCGGTCATTAATAAAGGAGAGATTCTTGGAATAGGTTTCAATTGTTTTTTCAACTAGTTCTATCTGAAAAGAATTCTCGACTAAATTGAACCACGCCTTCGCGACTTGACCATTTAGTGACAATCGGGCTGCTTGGTAATCTGCTAAGCTTGATTCAAATCTCTTTTTAGCAGAATTACGGGAATCTTTAATCTTTCCCCATAAATCTATTTCCCAGCTTACATTTATTCCGGAATTGAAACTGCTCGAAGTAAATGAGGTTTCACTGTTTGGAAAATTGAACCCAATTAAATTTCTTTTATTTCTGGCTCCAGTAACATTTGCATTAGCAGATGGTAAGAGATTGGCTCCCCCAATTGTGGCATCTTCCCCCTTGGCAACCATTCGTTCATACATGGATGCTAATTCAGGATTATTTTGATTCGCTTGCGAAATCAAACGAGTAAGCGGGGGGATTTCAAAAGAATCTGTCCAGTAGGTTATATTGCGGTCCGCTGATCTAACCTCGAAATCGGAGTTCCATTGGGCGGGAATTAAATCTTTCTCTAAATTTGATATTTCCTTTTTTGTCGACCGACACGACAAAAGGGCAAAAAAAGGAATTAAGATACAAATAGGGTGAATTTTCATTGTTTAATTTGAATACCTGCCTCGAAACCATTGGATACAAAAATTATAAGTCGATCGATCATGGCACTGACAGCATTTTCATTATATTTGCCTACTGAAAAGTCAATCATTCGACGATGTTGTGCCAATGTACCTAACATTGATGAAACGGCCAGATGGTAATTCCAATATAAATCCTCCTCGTTTGCATCGGGATTGGAGTTTTTCAGTTCAGTCATAAAAACCTGAGATAATTCTCCGAAAAATCTTTTTTGTATTTTATCAAGAAATTCTGCTGGCTCTGTAAAACTACGAGCAATGATTTCGATGATGCCGTTTTGATTAGTGATCTGTTTCTCCACTTCCTCTCCCACGGGGTGAATCAGAGCCCGGAAAATTTCTATATTGGGCAATGGTTTGTCTGCGAATTTTACTTTAGCCTCGTCTAATCTTTTCCTCCTTTTTAAGTTTATCGGTTCTATCTTGGATTTGATCATTTCTAAGACCATGGCTTCTTTCGAACCAAAGTGATAATGAGCAGATGCGAGATTCGTTTTGGCTTTCTTGGCTACGACCCTCATCGTAACGCCGGCCACACCCTTTGAAGCGAATAATGTTTCAGTAGTTCGTAAAAGCCTTGCTTTTGTTTCTTGCCCATTGGCACGAGTAAGAATGGAAGAACAAACCATGATTGAGCCTATTTAAACAATCGTTTGAAGAAAGACAAGATTGCTTTACAATTGGTAACCGAAATTCATTGAGTTCAAGGTGTGGATATGCCCGATAATTAAGGGGTTTTTCATTGACAGAGTGTTAATAATATTCTTTTCTTTTAGCTTTTTCCTTATTTCGCACCCCTTCATTTACTAAGAAGATTATGATTAAGATTCGCTTGCAAAGACACGGAGCCCGCCACTCCCCATTTTATCGTATGGTAGTCACTCCATCTACCACCCGTCGTGACGGAAAGTTTATTGAAGTTCTCGGAACTTATAGTCCGAAGGCACATGCTCGTTCCGAAGAACTCAAGTTGAAGATGGATCGCATCGATCATTGGTTAGGCGTGGGTGCACAACCCACTGACACTGCTAAAAGTTTAATTCGCCAAGGTCGTCTTACTCCAGAGGAATGGTTGAAGAAATCAGAGCGAGAAGCCGCTAAACGATTAGCACGTGCTCAGAAGAGTGATGTTGCACCTCAGATGGAAGACAAGAAGGAAGAAACTCCTGTTGCCGAACCCGAAGCGAAAGCGGAGGAATCGAAACCAGAAGAGAAGGCAGTCGCAGAGGTAAAAGAGGACAAGAAGGAAGAAGCACCTGTTGCCGAACCCGAAGCGAAAGCGGAGGAATCGAAACCAGAAAAGAAGGCAGTCGCAGAGGTAAACGAAGACAAGAAGGAAGAAGCACCTGCTGCCAAACCAGAAGCGAAAGCGGAAGAAGCGAAACCAGAAAAGAAGGCAGTCGCAGAGGTAAACGAAGACAAGAAGGAAGAAGCACCTGCCGACAAACCAGAAGCGAAAGCGGAGGAAACTAAACCAGAAAAGAAAGCAGCCGCAGAAGCAAAAGAGGATAAAAAAGAAGCCAAGCCTGATGCGAAAGCAGAGGAAGCGAAGCCTATTAAAAAAGCTCCTGCGAGCAAAACGAAGGAAGAAGAGTCCAAGTAAGGCTATCTATTAGCTGGCACTCTTACTTCCTGTATGTTTTTAAAACTTTGTGATGATTCGCAAGATGGAACCAATTCTGCGTTTCGATGTTTTATCTCTTTTTCCTAAGACATTAGAAGGTTTTATTGGGGAAAGTATAATCGCCCGTGGTATCGATAATGGCTTAATTGAGGTGAACTCTCTTGATTTACGCCGATGGGCAGATGGAAAACATCGTGAAACAGACGACCGACCATTTGGTGGTGGTGCTGGAATGGTAATGAAACCAGAACCCTTGTTTTCTGCAGTTGAAGATATTGCGGAACAATCATCCACTGTAATTTACATGGCTCCAGATGGTGAGAAATTAACTACTCCCTTATGTAAAGAACTTGCACAAGAAAAACATATTGTGGTACTGAGCGGACATTATGAAGGAGTTGATCAACGTGTTCGTGATAGTCTTGTAACTCGTGAAATAAGTGTAGGAGATTATGTTCTGACTAACGGAACTCTAAGCGCTTCTATTCTAATTGATGCAGTTAGCCGACACATTCCTGGTATGTTGGGGGATGAAGATTCTCTCAAAGATGAGAGCTTTGAAGATCAACTACTTGCATTTCCCCAGTACACAAGACCAGCAGAATTCCGTGGAATGAAGGTTCCCGATGTCCTTCTTTCCGGAAACCATTCCCAAATTTCGAAATGGCGTGAATCAAAAAGGTTGGAAAAGACCCAAAGACTACGTCCTGATTTATTGAAAAATTAACCTGAGAGTATACCGAATTATGAACAACCAACTACTAGAAGAAGTAACAAAAGAGTATTTAAAAGAAGGCCGCGACCAATTTAAAGTGGGAGATGGTGTAAAAGTTCATGTTCGAGTGCGAGAAGGAGAAAAAGAACGTATCCAAATTTTTGGCGGAATTGTGATCGCGCGGAAGGGATCAGGAGTTCATGAAACTTTTACTGTTCGCCGTATCGCATCTGGAGTCGGAGTGGAGCGAGTTTTTCCAGTTCATTCTCCCCTCATTGACAAGGTTGAAGTGGACCGGGAAAGTGTTACCATGCGTGCACGGATGTACTACCTGAGAGACAGGATTGGTAAAGAGGCGAACAAGGTAAAAGAAAAACGGCTTTTTGAAGCAAGGCGTGCGAGTAAATAGTTTACTACTTACAGACAGTTTTCTGTAATAGACAGAAAACTGTTATTCTATTTTTCACTTCTCGGTTACTCTCTCTTTAACCAACTCCATACTTCCCCGATCTTCTGGGGATTCATTTCATCTTTTGTATGAATTAATTTGGTGTTGGAACAATCGAATGACTCTCTTCATAGTAGATTACTGATGAAAAAGTCTTTATGGTTATTACTTGTATTATTGGTAACTATTGCAACGGCTGACCTTATTATTTTTGAATGGTGGTTGCCTGACCGATTTGAAAAAAAGTTAGACCGTGCGATGGCGGACGGCAACCTTAGTTTTGATACTACAGAGTTAAACTGGGATGAGGGATATTTATCGGGTGGACAGTGGCTTAGTCCAAATCGAGATTTATTCCTAGGAGAAGGTCGATTTACTTATTCTTCTCTTGATTGGTTTTTGAAAGAAAATTCGCAAATCAAACATTTGCAATTAAAGAATTTTCGTGTGGTGGAAAAAGAAAGTATCGATTCGAACTTTGATATTGAGAAGGTGCTTGAATCGCTACGTTTAAATTCCTTGAACTACGGTTTTGATTCAATTGATATTAGTGGGAGGATCGAAAAAAATAAATTCTCTGTTCCATTTTCACTTTTTGCTTCTTATTCGAAGCCGGATCGACTTATTAAAGCAGCAATTGAGTTAAGGTTTGATGATTTATTTCCTACCATTAAGCAATTTATTCCGATCGATAAAAGTGTACTACTCCATATTGAAATACAACGAGAGGAGGCTCTTGGAGCTCAGATTTTAAGAATTTCAATTCGTAATAAAAAATTCGGAATGTTGAGTTATTTACATGATAGCAAATCCGAATTGATTCAACTTTATCTTGGGGGCAATCAATTAGAAATGGCTCGTTTTGAATTAAATGCTCAAAGAGGAGTTGAGGATAATCTATTTACTGGTGATTGGAACACTACCATCCTTTCTCGCAATTTAATCAAACAATTCCCTATCCTTTCCCTTGTTGATGGAATCGTAGAGAGTTCTGGTAGAATCAAGTTTGATACCCAAGGAAATAATGTTGAGTTAGAAGGTGAGGGAAATTTTTCAGTATCTTCTTTCTTTTTACCGCAAGAGGGCACTGTTAGTGGTCAAATAATTAGTCGTGTTCGAGTAGCAGATGATCAGTGGGGTGTTGAGAATTTTCGTATTCAGATTGAAAATAAAAAAGGAGAAAGAATAGAGGCAGAAACAAATCTTCCCTTTACTGATTTGAGAGAAATCAAAAATGTTAATCTGTTATTCCATTCGTTGGATGTGGGTCGATTGAAGCAACATTTTACAGATGGTACGCTTCTCAGTGGAAATTTTTTAGCAGAAGTAAACGAGGGAATACTTTCCCTGAAATCCAGTAACTTACAAATTAAAAACAATGATAAAATACAAAAAGATTTCAATGTGACTGCAAAGATTCCTCTTTTTTCGGATTTGAATCAAACCGAGGATCTCAGTTTTAAAATTGAGGCTTTTTCTGAACAATTAGCTCCACTCGGATTTGTTCATGAAAAGTTTTCGGATTCGAATCAATATTCATTTCAAAAAGTCGATCTACAAGGGGTGATTCAACCTACCAATTGGCTTATCCAAAACGGTAATGCTGAACTGATTACAAAGGATAGAAATATACTCTTTTCCTTACGGGTAGAGAATCCGTTCGAAATATCTGTGCAAAATGACCTTGTTAATTACCAATCCAATAGTTTAGGAAATTCCGGTGCCATATCGTTTTTCAGTAAGGATTCTATACCAGAAGTCTTTTTAAATTTTCAAAATCTAAGTTTTGCTGGAATAGACTCTGTTTTTTCTGGGGAAATTATATTTGAAAATGGCTTTCCGGTCTGGACGGTTAAAAATTTCAAAACGGAAGTTATTGGAAATACTAATCAAACAACGGGCGGGCAGAGTTTCAAAATACAATGTGATTTGAATTTTTTCCCTCATCGTGGCAAACAGGGGATTTATGAATTAAATAATGTTATTTTAATGGATAGAAAAGAAGATAGATTCGAGGGTAATTTATCTATTTCCCTTAATCAAAAGGGCGGGGTTAGTCGTTTAACAAGCAACGGTTTTGTAGTTAGTTCTCCGTTGTTAAATAGATTTTTATTACCCCCATTTCCAAGCTTAAATAATTTGATCATTAAAACTAATCATCTTGATTGGCGGACTGATAAAACGAACCAGCTTGTGTTGGACGGACAAATGATCTTATCCACGCTTGGTTCTTCTTCAGAGCCTGCTTTTGAAATTCCAATCAAATGGACCGTAGTAAATGAAAATGATCAAATTTCTCATTGGATGAAGTTATCTTATCAAAAGAACCTCCGTTCAGATTTAGAAATAAGTTTAGTACCAGAAAAGAATTCGTTCACAATTAATAGCAAGCAAATCAGTGCAGTGGACTTGGTTGATTTATTTCGAAAATGCATTCGTCCGACGATTCAAAATGAATCAATTATTGCCGGGTGGTTGACAGAAAATAGAAATTTAAATCCGCAATTATCTTTCGAAACTGTTCTACTAACTCCGACTATTGCACTGAACGATTTCAAGGCAGAGATTAATCTTGAAAATCAAAACATTATCTTTCAATCCAAAATTCAAGATTCTCTCATTCAAGGCGAATTACAATTCAATTGGGTGGATTCCAATGCTTCGGAACTATCGACATTTAATCTCCAGTTAAGTGGAGAAGATACTAATGCGTCTATTTTAAATTCATTCACGAATAAAATAATGAGCACGGATGGATTAGTTAATTGGAAACTCAATGCGAAGGGGGAAGTGAACGGTACCTTTGAACTCCAAAGTAGTATTGAAATTAGTAACTTGATGGTAATGCCATTGGATGGCGGGATGGACATCAATGCCGATCTGCTCAAAGAGGGAATGGAAAAGAGCTTGGGAAGTTCATTTTCCTGGTCCGCTCCTCAAACGAGAATGATTGAGGCCCTGGGCAATCTTCTCGACGAAATTTCCTTTGAACATGGCTCCATTAACATGAGCAGAAAAGGTACAGGAGAATGGTTTTTTTCACTCTCTGATTTAACTGGTCAAGATATTAGCCTAATGGGGAGTGGATCCTTATCGTCAAATGGTAATTTCAAGATGAATATTTTCCCCGGCTTTAAAAATGAATGGGCCGATTTTCTTCAAGTAGTTAACATTCTCGCTGCCGGAAAAGCCCGCCAGGGATACCGCTCATTAAAACGGGAACCACTTGTTATTGAAGGAGTTCCTGGACGAATAAAGTTAACTAATTGGTGGGATATGCTCGGGCAAGGAATGGGATTGGAACCAGCAGAATAAAATACAGTTAGGTTCTCAGTAAGTTTAGACGGGCAGGGGAGAGAAACGAATCGAGTAGATGCTCGCCATGTGCATACTCGAACTGGTCTTGTTTTGAATCTAAGATCATTTCGTAAATATGCTTTAGTTTTGTTGTATAACTTTTCGGAGCAAAGTTTTCGTTAATTGATTCTTTATTTTTCAGAATGATCTCTGAATCGATTCTTTCCAGTTTAACTTGCGATCGAATTTCATCCTGTGCCTCTGTGGATTTTGAAATAGATAAAATAATTTCCTCCTGTAATACCTCGTCTAATCGGCCAAAGTCGACCTGATCATTCTGAACCATTGATTGATAGGCAATATCCGTCGCATTGCTTGGCATTTCCTGCTGGTATTCGAGAAAGAATTTTTCAAGTGTCGTTTGAATTTTTGATGTCAGTGATCCCTTGTTTTGCAGGTGTTCCAGGTTGATATTAATTCGTTGGTATAAGTGATTTAAATTAATACCGAGGCTTGAGAAATCCTGAGTTATTTCTGGAATATTTCGACCCCAAAGAAATTTTCCGGACATCCATGGTTCCAGGAATCCTAAACCGAAACCCTCTGCAATACTAGTGGACAATATACCTTCAGCATGATCAACCATTTCTGGGAATGAAACAGAGGTTTTTTCCCCTAAAGCAAAAGTAACAGGAAGATTAATTTCATTACTAAATTGTGCCCATCTTTTAAAGATTGGCTGAAATTCGGGATTGGTAGGACCTAGACTATTTGCAAAGTGTTTTTCAGGATAAGAAGCGGCGATCAGTGCTAATTCACCGAGGTTTTTTCTTCGAACTGCACGAACGGGATAGAGAAATAAATTATCCGGTAACTCAGGGAAGGTGAGGGTATTTACTTCCTGTGCGGCGGAGGGAATAGAAATGGCATTGGCTAATAGATGGACTGGACTCGCTTTGGTAGAAAAAACCTTTTTTAAAAATGTGTGATCCCGATGGTTAAGGGTTGCGTAATGAACTGTTGAGGAGGAGGGATAAGCCGACGAGTATATTTCTTTGAGTGCACTGAAATTCGAGGGTCTTCCGTCTTCTGCAAAATCATGGGGATGGAGCAGCATTGGATTTGCATCTTCTGCGAGCAGAGCAACTGCTTTTGTTAAAGAGGCGTTTTTACCCAGACTATGGTTGTGAATATGCCAAATGTCAGGTTTTCCTCCAAGCCCGACTTTTGCTGCCTTCTCCAATCGTTCTTTTAGCACAGAAGGGGAGATTGAATTAGTAGGTGAAGAATAATCAAGTCCCTCGACAATCTGGACATTTTTGATTTTATCGCCCGGATATTTTCGACCCGTTAAGACTACAAATTGGGGTGATTCAAGTTCTTGGCTAAATGACTCGAGTGTGTTTTCGATTACCCGGGTAACCCCTCCGGGTTCCAAGTGATAATGAACGATTGCAACCCTCATTTCAGTACGGGTTTCTTGTGTGGGAAATCAAGAATTACCCGTGCGCTTACGGTATCCATCAATTTCAATCATGGGAGGTCTTTCCTCTTCCACGACCTCCTG
>Ga0115570_10002201_pt1 | contig 15004 bp, 10 predicted proteins | sample COGITO_mtgs_1205_3_FD_87294 | JGI IMG/M metagenome (GOLD analysis project Ga0115570, IMG submission 87294) | Pelagic marine microbial communities from North Sea - COGITO_mtgs_120524 | ecosystem: Environmental > Aquatic > Marine > Epipelagic | place: Germany:Helgoland, sampling site Kabeltonne... | reverse complement strand
TCGAACCTCGACGATTCAACTCGGCACCGGCGTTGCCGTTGCGGGAACGCGCCTCGCTCCTGTCACGGCGGCAGCAATCGGCACGATCAATCAGCTGGCGCCCGGTCGCACGTTCTGCGGGATCGGCACCGGCAATACCGCAATGCGGATCATGGGCCATCGGCCGCAACGGATTGCAGAATTCGATGAGTACCTGAGCGTCCTGCGCGCGCTGTTGCGCGGCGAGGAAGTGGAATACACCCTCAACGGTCAGACCGCGCCGATCGCGCATTTGATGCCGGAGGACGGCTTTGTGCGCTTCGACCCAACGCCACCGCTTTACGTCTCGGCGTTCGGTCCTCGCGCGCTCGACCTTGCCGCATTACACGGGGACGGGCTGATCACATCGGTTCCGCCTGACCCGGCAGCTGTGCGAAGCATGCGTGGTGTCATCTCCGAACGTCGCGCCGCCCACGGTCGGCCCACATCTCGATCCGACTTCCCGATGGCGACGCTCACCACCATTGCCGTGCTCGAACCGGGCGAAGCCGCCGACTCGGACAGGGTCAAACAGCAGGTCGGCGCATTCGCAATCGCAGCGCTGCACTACAGCTACGAGCAAATGACCCAGTTCCGCCGCCGTCCGCCGGCCCATCTTGCTGACATGTGGGGTGACTACGTGGCAGCCGTCGAGGAGACCCCGCTCGAGCGGCGCCACCTCCGCACTCACCTCGGTCACAACTGCTGGGTGATTCCTGAGGAGGAGCGATTCATCACCAAGGAGCTCATCGAGCGTTCGTGCCTGGTTGGCACCCCTGACGACCTTCGTCGCCGTGTAGCCGAACTCGACGAGGCCGGTCTCGATCAGATCGTGCTGCTTCCGCCACTCGATGCTAAAGAAGATGTGATCGCTGCGGTGGCTCGAGAACTCATTTCCTTCACTCCGCCCGACTGATGAGTGTCGCTGCGAAGGATTCGTCGCGGCAAAAGCTCACCGCCGGTTCTCGTCGGGCCAGCGTGATTGCGTAGCGTTGGAGAAGCGATCTAATCGCCCGCCTGTCTGTCTTCGAGGAGCACCCATGTCCGACGCACTGATCATCGACACCTGCCGCACGCCCCGCGGCATCGGCAAACAAGGCAAGGGCTCCCTTGCTCACCTGCACCCACAGCACTTGGCGCGCACGGTGCTCGAGGCCATTCGAGACCGCAACGACCTCGACACCGCTGACGTCGACGACATCATCTGGGGCACAAGTTCCCAGGTGCAAGAACAGAGCGGTGACCTCGGTCGAATGGCAGCGCTCGATGCCGGCTACGACATCACGGCAAGCGGTGCCACGCTCGACCGGTTCTGTGGTTCGGGCATCACGACCACGAACTACGCATCACACGCCGTCATGGCAGGCATGGAAGACGTGGTCATCGCGGGTGGCACCGAGATGATGTCGCTGCCCAAGAAGGGCATGCTGCCGATGGGCGCAAACAATGCGCACCTCCAGGAACTGCATCCGCAGTCACACCAGGGCGTCTGTGCCGATGCGATTGCCACCCTTGAAGGGATCTCCCGCGAGGCGCTTGACGCGCACGCCGCGGACTCGCAACGCAAGGCTGAAATCGCCATCAAGGAAGGTCGCTTCGACAGGGCCCTCATCCCGGTCTACAACCTCGACGGCAGTCTCGCGCTCGACCGCGAAGAGTTCCCCCGGCCAGGCACAACCGCTGAATCGTTGGCCAAGCTCTCAGCCAGCTTTCCGGGGGTGGCGGACTACCGTCACGAAGAGGGCTCGAAGACCTTCCGCGAACTCATCAACCAGAAGTTCCCGGACCTCGACATCAATCACGTCCATCACGCCGGCAACTCATCGGGCGTCGTTGACGGCGCCGCGGCGATTCTCATCACGAGCGAGGAATACGCACGGGCCCACGGCATGAAGGCCCGTGCTCGGGTCGTCGCCACAGCGAACATGGGCGATGACCCCACCTTGATGCTCAACGCTCCGGTGCCAGCTGCAAAGAAGGTGCTCGAGAAGGCGGGGATGACTGCCGACGACATCGACATCTGGGAGATCAACGAAGCCTTCGCGGTCGTGTCGGAGAAGTTCCAACGCGACCTGGACCTCGATCGCAGCAAGGTCAACGTCAATGGCGGCGCCATGGCGCTCGGTCACCCGATCGGGGCGACCGGCGCAATTCTGATCGGGACCGTGCTCGATGAACTCGAGCGTCAGGACAAGCAGTTCGGTCTGATCACGATGTGTGCCGCTGGCGGCATGGCCCCGGCCATCATCATCGAACGCGTCTGAGCATCAGAACATCGAGGTCTGGCCTGGCGGCGTCGGCAGCGAGCCGCCATTTGTGTAGGTCAAGGACGACACCGGGCACCTATGCGCACCTGGAGCTCGAGGGTCAGCCGGCATCACCAGTCTCAATCAAGCCGAAGTGGATGCCCGGGTAGTTGCGTTGGCCTCGGCGACCCTGCAAAGAATTTCCCGGGTCTCGTCGGAATCGTTTCAACTCCACATTTGTCTGGAGCGCAGCAGCAGCGGATGCGACGGACCCGCTCAGAGTACGGTCGTCGAGATGGATGTCTACGACGTGATGCGCACCACCTTCGCCTGCAGGGAATGGACTGATGAGCCCGTCTCGCAGGAGACGGTGCACACTATTCTGGAGAACGCGAGGTTTGCGCCGAACGGCGGTAACCGCCAGGGGTGGCATGTCATCGTGCTCGATGACAAAGAGATCCGACGCAACCTCATCCCGTTGGTGAAGCCGACGACGTCGGTCTACGTGGCCCAGACGATGGCTGGGGAGTCACCATGGAACTCGATCCATCCAACCTCGGTTGACATCGATGCAGCGATTGCTGCCGACCCCGACTTCCCGGGCCTCGAAGGAATGGTCGACGCGCCGGTGGTGCTCGTCGTCACGGTCGATCTGGCGCGTGTCGCATCGTTTGATAAGGACCTGGATCGGGTTGGAGTGATCAGCGGGGCGTCGATCTATCCGTTTGTCTGGAACATCCTGCTCGCTGCTCGAAACGAAGGTCTCGGTGGCGTGCTCACCACCTACCTGGCGGGTCGAGAGTCCGAGGTCCAAGAACTGCTCAACATCCCGCCGAGCCACGCAGTCGCGGCGATGCTGCCGATCGGGTTTCCAGTGAAACAACTCACCAAGTTGCGTCGCAGTGAAGTGGAGGACTTCACGACGGTCAACGCCTTCGACGGCGAGGTCTTCGCAGGCTGATCAATCGCAACGTCCCACCAGCGCTCAAGCCGTGAGTGGCCAACAGGGCACGTCCAAGCAACATTTCGCCCGGCGAAGAACCCCGAGCGAGATCGCTTTCCTCATTGTTGCGGGATCCTCGACTCTTTCTGACCGACAGACCGGTCCACGACCCGTGGACCGGTAGACGCTCCTACCTCTCGTCGGCGTCCGCTTCAGCGGAGCCAAGCTCTCCGGTAACCGATCTCAGGCTGCACGACTCGCTACTCGCCGCTCACCACTTGCCGGGGAGTTGGCCGATCCGGTCGAACTGCTCGCCGAGCATCACGCCCAACGTGCGCTGCTCGCCCGACCCGAGGTGGATCTCGGGTCGTCCGTGCGCAAAACGGTAGTTGCAGATGACTGCGACGTCGCCCTGGCGCCAGTCGACCTTGGTCCCAAAATCGTCGTAGATCTTGATGAACTGCTCAAGCTCGTCACGGGTGAACTCGGTGTCGTCGCCAAACGTCATGTGGAGCGGGCGCTCGGCAAATGGAAGATGTTGCACGAGCGGCCACGTGTCGAACCACATGCCGTGATCGGCGAGGCTGGCGTAGAGCAGATTGCGATCGAGTTGTGCGAAGTACTCGAACGCCGGGTTGTAGAACCGCGTCTTCATGAGGCGATTCGGGCCCCACTCGACCAGGAGACCTCGCTCGATCGCCTTGGCTTCGGCGATGGCGGGGTCATCGGTGCCGAACGACTTCTGCCAGTGGTTGTATACGCCGTACCCGATCTCTCCGACGAAGTTCTCGGCATCGGTGAGGCTGCGGTGATAGCAGACGCCGTGCGCCTTGAGTTTCTGGCCAAGCTCGGTTGCGAGAATCGCGTCGGTGGAGGCAACGCCATCGGAGACGTAGGTCGCGCCCCGATCGGGAAGTGCGTCGGCGCAGACGAAGCTGATCAGCTGAGTGCTCTTGCTGACATAGGCCATCTCGTGGTGGAAGGGGAGACGGGCGGCGAGCGGAGCGCCGATCTCGTACACGTTGGCCTCGATCCGGTCTCTCGGATTAGCGCCGCCTTCGTAGACCATCTCGACGTCGAGCACAATCTTGGAGAACTCGCGCATCGCAGCGACGCTGGTCAGTCTCGTGTTCCGCAACACGACGAGGCCGACCGAGTCAAACGTGGCCCGCATGCGTCGAGTGAGTTCGCTGCCGGGTCGCAGATCGGCATCGTTCATCTCGAAGTCCGAACAGTCGACTTCGTACACCTCGGGAGCGTGGTGTGACGTGCCGGTCCAGAACCGTTGGGGAATGAGGTCGTTGAGTGGGGCCAGATCAGGACCCGTTGAGGTGTGTTCGAGAAGTGTCATTCGCAGCGCCGATCAAGAAAGCCGAGTAAACCAGTCGGGATTGTAGCCATGCGACCGGATACATCGCCAACATGATGTGGAAATACCCCCGAAACCCTTGGTGGTGAACGTGAGGGGCCGTTCAACCGGAGTTGCGGATGCCGGTGGCGATGGCGTTGATCGTGAGTTGGATACCGCGTTCGATCAACTCGTCGTGCTCGCCGTCTCGGTATCGCCGCAGGAGGTCAACCTGCATCACATGCAGGGGATCGAGGTAGGGATAGCGGTTGCTCAGGCTGCGAGCGAGGAGCGGATTGTCAGCAAGCGGATCTGGCGAACCGGTGATTCGCTCATGCCACACTCGAGTAAGCGTGTGCTCGGCCTCGATGCGCCCGAAAATGTCGCTCCGGGTCTTCGCGTCCTCAACGAGAACGTCGGCGTAGCGGCGCCCGATGTCGATATCGGTCTTGGCGAGCACCATGCCCATATTGTTGACAATGGCCGTGAAGAACGGCCAGTCGGTATACATCTGAGCGAAACGCTCCGCGGCGGTGTCGTCCTGAGCGGCTACTGCTTCGAACGCCGAGCCCGCGCCGTACCAGGCCGGGATCATCAAGCGGCACTGTGTCCACCCGAACACCCAGGGGATCGCTCGAAGGTCTTCGATCGCCAGCGACTTCTTGCGGGAGGCGGGTCGGCTGCCCACGTTGAGTTTGGCAATCTCATTAGTCGGAGTGATCGACCGGAAAAAGTCGACGAAACGGTCATCGCCGTACACCAGTGAGCGGTACGCGGTGAAGGCGTTGTCGGCAAGCTGCTGCATTGTGTCGCCGAACCCGTCCGCAGGGGCGCCAAGCTGCTCGGCGTCGAGGCACGACGACTCGATCGTCGCGGACAAGAGTGTCTCAAGGTTGCGGCGGGCCAAGGCGGGCGTGCTGTACTTCGCCGCGACCATCTCGCCCTGCTCGGTGAGCCGGATCGACCTGTCGACCGATCCGGGAGGCTGGGCGAGGATCGCTTGATAGGCGGGCCCACCGCCCCGGCCGACTGTGCCGCCCCGGCCGTGGAAGAGACGCAGCCTCACCTCAGCGGCGTCAGCAGCTTCAACGAGCGCCGCCTGCGCGGCGAACAGGTTCCACTGCGACGATAGGTAGCCGCCGTCCTTGTTCGAATCGGAATAGCCGACCATCACCTCCTGGTGGTCGCCGCGAGACGCGACCAGCTGGCTGTACACCGGATTGCTGAGCATCTCCGTCAACGTTTCAGCCGACTGGGCGAGGTCACCGATCGTCTCGAAGAGCGGGACGATGTCGAGTTGGACGGATGCCGGTCGGCCAGCACGTGCCGGCTCAAGGAGTCCGACTTCTTTAAGGAGGACCGCAACTTCGAGCACATCGCTCACGGTCTCGGCCATCGAGATCACGTAGTGCGGAACAGCTCGAGGCCCAAGGCGCGCGACCGACCGTGCGGCTTCGTCGAGGACACCGAGTTCGCCGATCGTCTGGTCGGTATAGGTGGCGCTCGGATTGCGAAGCAGCCGTGGCGACGCCATCTCAGCGGTCAACACCGCGACTCGGTCGGCTTCGGCCAGCGTCAAGTACTCCCCGTGCACGCCGGCGTTGGCCAGCAGATCCGCGATGACGCCTTCATGGACCGAGGAGTTCTGCCGCATGTCAAGACCGCACAGGTGAGCGCCGAAGATCGCAGCGGCGCGACGAGCAGGCTCGATCTGGGCATCAGCGAGGGCAGCGCCACCGTGCGTGCGCAGCGATGCATCGACGATGTCGAGATCAGCCAACAGCTCGTCGATCGACGAATAGGCGTCTTGCCGGACAGCGGGAGGAGGCCCCGGCACCTCGTCGATGTCGGGATCGATTGCATCTTCAGCGAACGCATACAACCGGGCATGCATGCCGCGCAGCGCTCGGCGGTATGGCTCGTCTGCGCGAAATCGGGAGTCGTCGCCTGATGCATCAGCCAGTGCAGTGAGCTCCATGGTGGGAGTGATCAGGCGAGCCGACATCGACAGCTCGCGGCCGAGCCGGTGCAGCGTTGCCAGGTGGTGGCCGAGCGCCACGTGGGTGTGGCGACCGATTGCGAGCCGCATCACCTCTGCGGTCACAAACGGGTTGCCGTCTCGGTCGCCGCCGATCCACGAACCCATGCTGACCGCAGCGCTGGCGTCGGCATCGATCGCACCGAAGTCGTCTTCAACGATCTGTTCCAGGTGTCGCGACAGTGCTGGAATCGTTTCGAATAGGCTTGCCGAGTAATACCGGAGCGCTTCGTTGATCTCGTCACGCACGCGCAGCTTTGAGAGACGCAGAATGGCTGTCTGCCACAACGACAAGATGTTGACGCCGAGCCGCGCATCAGCGTCGTCGATCGCAGGATCGTTGGCGTCGAGGCCGTTGCGTTCGTTCAGGACCTCGGCGATCTCGCGCAGCACGTCGAGGATCGTCTGTCGGCGAACCTCGGTGGGATGTGCGGTGATCACCGGGCTGACGGAAAGCGCATCGATCACGCCGACCACCTCGCCCGCGTCCACGCCGATCGAACGGAGCCGTTCGAATGTCGCATCGAGACTGCCCGGCTGTGCCGTCGAGCGATGGGCGCGATGGAAACGACGCCGCCGTTCGAGATGGACGTCTTCAGCAGTGTTGGCGAGCAGAGACAACCAGTCAAAGGCGCGAATCACGTCGAGCTGCTGCTCGATCGGCTGGTCACTCAAGGCCGACCGCAGTACCTCGACGGCGCTTTCGTCGTGACGGCGACCGTCGACTGCGGCCTGACGCACCGACTCGATCAGTTCGAAGGTCTCGTCACCCGATTGCTCGCGGACGATGTCTCCGAGGATGCGGCCAAGGAGCCGGATGTCATTGCTGAGCTCTTCGTACGGGGAGTCGAACACTGAGCCAGTCAAGCAGGTCGCATTGCCATTGTTGCCTGGACTCTTGAGCTCGACCGGTCAGTTCCTCGGCAGCGTCAACTCAAACGTTGCGCCGCCGAACCCGAATTCTTGGTCGCGCCCCTCGATCGTGACCGTCGTGACGCCGTCAGGGGTCGCGACGCCGTCGAGCGCGCGGGTGAATGGCTGTTCGGACGCGTGGTCGGGCGTCAAGAGACGAAACCCGTACTCGGTGCCGTCGGGGCCGAGGATCCGCCACCCATCGGCGTAGCGGTCGGGGGAGTCGTATGGCGACGAGATCGTGACGGCGAAGCTCCACCCGGTACTTGACACGGCGGCTTTGGCATTGATCGCGTCGGGGAAACGCTGCTCGGCAACTGACTCCGTGGTGGACTCGCTGGTGCTGCCGCTGTTGTCTCCGTCCGAGCTGCAGGCCGCGCCACCGACGAAAGCAGCGGCTGCTGCGAGGGCAGTTGCCGAATGAGAAATCGAGGGGCGGCGCATGAGGCGACGGTAGTTGTCGGCCAGACTGATGGGTATGCGCGTCGTGTTCGCCACTGCAGAACTCTCTCCGGTGGCCACGGTCGGCGGCTTGGCAGCCGCCGCCGCAGGACTTGGCGCCGAGTTGCGTCGTGCCGGGATTGATGTGGATCTGGTGATGCCCGACTACGGCGACGTCGACCTCGTCGACGAAACCACGATCGAGCTGTCAGTCCCTGAATGGGTCGGCGCTGCGACAATCCGGGTGGGAATTCATCCCGTCGCCGGGCGCCTGCATCTCGTCGGCGTTCCGGGGATGGCGCGTCCGCACCCGTACCTCCAGGCGGATGGATCGGGCTGGGTCGACAACAGCGAACGGTTCTTTCGCTTCGCGCGGGCGGTTGCTGCATTTGTGGAGGCTGATCCGCCGGATGTCCTGCATCTCAACGATTGGCACACGGGCGCTGTCCTGGCGGCGCTCGAATCGCCACCGCCGACGGTCGTGTCGATCCATAACCTCGCCTACCAGGGCGTGGCGGGGCCTGAGTGGCTTGAACTGATCGGCCCGCTGGCCGCGCACTTCGAGTGGTGGGGCGACACCAATCCGTTGTCCGGGGCACTCGCGCTTGCGGACCGTGTTGTCGCCGTGTCACCGAACTACGTTACTGAGATCACCACTCCTGGCGGTGGCTTCGGGCTCGACGGGCCGCTCCGGCAGCGCGGCGACGCACTGATCGGCGTCCTCAACGGCATCGACACCGACGTGTGGAACCCAGCTGACAACCCGCATCTCGTCGCCACCTTCGATACGTCATCGCTTTCCGCCCGCACGGCGAATCGAACAGCGCTGCTCGCTCGGCTCGGTCTGCCCGATGACGACACGCCACTTGTCACCATCGTCACCCGCCTCACGCACCAAAAGGGTGTCGACCTCATCACCCCACTGGTGCCGTTGCTTGGGCAGATCCCGATGCGGCTTGGCATTCTTGGTTCGGGAGACGCTGTGCTGTCGGGCGAACTCCATCGCCTCGCAGCAGCTCATCCGGACCATCTCGCCTTCGTTGACGGATATGACGAATCCCTCTCGCATCAAATGTTCGCTGGTGCCGATGCATTCCTCATGCCGAGCCGGTTTGAGCCGTGCGGGCTCACCCAGATGCAGGCCATGCGATACGGCGCCGTGCCGATCGTGACAGCGGTCGGTGGTCTCGTCGACACCGTTCCAGACGCTGATCTCGATACACGACGCGGCGTCGGGTTCGTCGCACAACGGGTTGAGTCGATCGATTTGCTCGCCGCGATGTTCCGAGCTGCCCGACGGCTGAAGGACAAGCGGCGAACCGCTGCGCTGCAGAAACGAATGATGTCGATCGACTGGTCATGGACCGGTCCGGCGCAGACGTACGTCAAGCTCTACCGTGAGCTCGTGCGCGGAGACTCCTGACGCAGCATTCATCCAGCGTTTCCGTTGTGACACGAACCGACTAGGTACGTTAAGAGGCGATGGCTGTCGAACCAACCGTGCTCGTGATCGTCCTCGCCGGCGGCGAGGGTAAACGCCTCCAACCGCTGACCAACGATCGCGCCAAACCAGCGGTGCCGTTCGCCGGCACCTATCGGATGATCGACTTTGCATTGTCGAACTTCGCCAACGCGGGCTATCGCAAGGTGGTCGTACTCACCCAGTACAAGAGCCACAGCCTCGACCGTCACATCAGCATGACCTGGCGGTTCTCGACGTTGCTGGGCGACTATGTGACCCCAGTGCCTGCCCAGATGCGGCGTGGCCCGTACTGGTTCCAGGGGTCAGCCGACGCGATCTACCAGAACCTCAACCTGATCAACGATGAGAAGCCCGACATCGTGTGCGTCTTCGGCGCTGACCACATCTACCGCATGGACCCCCGCCAGATGGTCAAGGAGCACATGGCCAATGACGCTGGCGTCACGGTGGCGGCGATCCCGGTTCCCAAGCACGAGGCCACGGAGTTTGGCGTGATCGAGTCCGACGAAGAGGGTCGGATCATCGGGTTCCATGAGAAGTCACCGACGCCGCCGACGATGCCAGGGAGCGATGACATGTGTCTCGCCAGCATGGGCAACTACGTCTTCGACCGTGAGACGCTGATTGACATCGTCACGCCCAAGAAAGACCAGGACGGTGCTGATAGCGCGATGAACGACCTCGGCGGCGACGTGATCCCAGCACTCACCGCATCGGGCGACGCACGTGTCTATGATTTTTCGAGGAACGAGATTCCCGGCCAGGGCGAACGCGAGCAGGGGTATTGGCGAGACGTGGGGACGCTCGACGCCTTCTACGACGCCAACATGGACCTCATCGCGCCTGTCCCGGTGTTCAACCTCTACAACGACAAGTGGCCGGTGTTCACCGGACGCCAGGCCCTGCCGCCTGCCAAGGTGTCGCGTGGGCGGGGCGGCGAGCCTGCATTCGTTGACGGAAGCTTGTTGTGTCAAGGTTCGATCATCTCCGGGTCGCACGTCGAGGGTTCCATTATCGGCCCGGGATCTTTTGTCGATCATGACGCGCATGTCACCAACTCGATTCTCTTCCCCGGTGTGACGATCGGGCCGGGCGCCCGACTCAACCGGTGCATTGTCGACAAGAACGTCGTCATTCCGGACTTCGCACGCATCGGCTTTGACGCTGAGCAGGACGCCAAGCAATTCACGATCAGCGACAACGGCATTGTCGTCATTGCGAAGGATCAGCAGATCACCTAAGACACGCTGGTCAGGCTGTGGTGCCGGCGGCTCGATTGTCGCTGGTCTGTTTGGGTCGCCCGCAACGGTCTTCTACGAGCCCGTTCTGGACGCTCTGGGGCAGTCCATGCCGAAGCTTCAGCTCGGCGGCAAGCCGTTGAGCCGCTCACCACCGCTGACGGCAGCAGCGCGTTCGACCCGAACCTGTTCATCTCGGCCGTTGGGTAGGCCGAAATACTCCCGCGCCGGTCTCGGCGGCTTCGATGATGGCCACAACGGAGCGGCCGAACTCGAATGAGAAGGCATGGGCTAATGGGCGGCCATCGTGAAACGCTGCGCCGATCGTCTGCAACATGTTGATGATGCCGGTGTCGCGAAGTGGCTGAAGCTCAGGAGCGATCGCTGCGGGCCGGGGGAGGGGAACCAGTGCACCGTTCTGCTCGAGTTGGGTCGACGGGTCGGTCTCGATTCGCAAAACGCCGTCGGTTCCAGCGACCTGAACGTCGAGCGACGGGGTGACGGCGTTGTCCCACGTGACTTCGACCGCGGCGGCGAAACCTTCGAAGCGCATCACGAGTTGGTCGACGCGCTCAGCAGTCGAGCGCAATGACACCTCGGTCGGGGCGCTATGCCCGTTGATCTGAGCGACCAGCAACAACAGGGCCACCTGGTCGTGTGCAGCCGCGAGCAGGCTCGATTGAGCCCGGGTCGATCGCGAAGAAAGGTTCGTCAACGAACCAACACTGTGACAACGAGCGATCATCTGTTGCACGGCGGTGACGCTGACCGTTGGCCATGCGAACGCGCGCTTGCCAGCAGTCGGACGAGCGATCAGTGCATCGCACTCCGCAACGGTTGACGCGAGTGGCGCCACGGCGATGACATCGGCCCCCGTCGTGACATCCCAACCCAATGAGCGCGCACCGAAGACGGTTGCCTCGGCGAGCGGACTGTCACCCCAGATGTCGACAGGCACTACTTGCCGGCGAGAGCTGCAACGACCGGAGCAAACGCCTCAAGCTCGTCGGGCCCGACAATCACGTAGCTGAACCCGTACTTCTCGCGGCGCGCTTGGATGGTCTCGATCATGTGATCTGGGCTGCCAATGAGTGCGAAGGGCGATTCTTCGATCATTGATTCTTCAACGCCGATCATCTGGGCCATGCCGGCCACCTGGCCCGCTCGGTCATCGGTGACGCTGACGAAAAAGGTACGGATGTTCATTTCGATGTGTTCGAGCCGTCCCGCCGCCTCGGCGACGTCGGCAACCAGGGCAACCTTGTCGGTGATGACCTCGCCGGTCATCGTGGCGATGGCGTCGGGGCCGATGACGCCGGCATGCAGGGAACCGTTGACGCCGACGATGTCGGCCTGCTGCGCAGCGATGGTGAGAACCCGCTTGCCGCCGCCACCGATGATGACTGGCGGGTGTGGGCCTTGCACTGGCTTCGGGAAACCGTTGTAGTTGGTGATTGCGTAGTGCTCGCCCTCGTGTGAGAACGGACCTTCACCCATGGCCGACTTGATGATGTGGAGGCCTTCGACGAAGCGATCGATACGTACGCCGGGGCGGTCGTATTGGATGCCCGCCTGTTCGTAGTCGCTGATCATCCATCCAGCACCGAGGCCGATCTCGACGCGTCCATCGCTGAGCACGTCCATTGTCGCCAACTCCTTGGCGAGCACAACGGGATGCTTGTAGTCGTTGTCGAACACGAGGGCGCTTGCCCGCAGGGTGGTCGTGGAATCGAGGATGGTCTGCAGCGCAGGCACGGGCGCGAGTTGATCGCCGAAGTGATCGGGCATCGTGGCGATGTCGTAGCCGAGAGATTCGATCTTCTTGGCCTGCTCGACCCAGTGATTACGATCGGGAGACACCGAGAGTTGGACACCGAATCTGAAGGGCTTCACCGGAAATCGCGACATCTCAATGACCGTACCCTGGCGCATGCCGGGTGACCCGAATCGGGCGGAAACGGCCACTACTGTCGCACTCACTGTGCGTATCACCGGCTGGCTTCCACGTCTGTTCGCGATCATCGCGGCCGGCGCGCTCATGATCACGGCTGTCGTCGTGGCCGTGGCTCCCAGGGTGTGGCACATTGTGAACGCGCACGAAGAAGTTCCGGTCGTGCTCCCCGAGTTCGAAGCCCTTGCCCAACGCACCTATGTGTATGACCGCAATGGCGAAGAAATCGCCGTGTTCGAGCTAGAGAACTCGCAGCCGATTTCGTACGCCGACATGCCCCCGCAAGTGGTGCAGGCGTTCCTCGTCGTCGAAGACAAAGAGTTCTTCAACCACGACGGCGTCAACGTTCGCTCGCTGATCCGCGCCACGCTGTCGAACTTCGCGAGCGACGCACCGCAGCAGGGCGCTTCCACGATCACCATGCAGGTGGTCAAGAACGACTTCCTCGCCGGTCTGGAACGCGATGGCCGCTACAAGTTGCTGCAGACCCACTACGCACGCATGCTCGAGAAGGAACTCACCAAGGAAGAGATTCTCGAGCGTTACCTCAACACGGTTTTCTTCGGCAACAACGCCTACGGAATCCAGGCTGCAGCCGAGACCTACTTCGGCAAGACCGCCGCCGAGCTGACGTTCATCGAGTCGACGTTTCTTGCCGGCCTCGTTCGTTCGCCGTCGGGATTCGACCCGATTAACGAACCCGAGCGCAGTCGTGCTCGATGGCTCCAGATACTTGACCGCTTGGTTGGCGAGGAGTACATCACCCTCGAAGAGTCCGAGATTCTCGAAGAGACGTTCGCCCTGCCATCCCGAGTCAAGACCATCCCGACGCGGTCGAGCGATCGCAGCTACTACACCGAGGCGCTTCGCGATTACCTCCTCAACAAGTCCACGATTCTCGGCTCGACCTACCAAGACCGCTACAACCAACTTTTCCGTGGCGGCCTGCGAATCCACACCACGATCGACAAGAATTTGCAACTGCTGGCTGAGAACGCACACGACGTCCTACCGCCGACCGCTGGCCGTTTTGAGAATGCGATCGTGTCGCTCGACGCGACCAACGGAGCCATTCGAGCGATGGTCGGCGGCTCAGGTTTCGTTCCGAACGAGCGCGAGGTCAACATGGCCCTTGCCCCTCGCCAGACCGGTTCGAGTATCAAGTTCCTCATCCTTGCTGCTGCTGTTCAAGCTGGGGCGCAGGCAGGCGACGTCATCGACGGCGTGCGCGGCTGTCGCTTCGACAATCCCGGTGGTGAGGAACCCTTCTTTCAGATCAGCGGTGGCGTGGCAGGAAGCGTCGCCAATCTGGCGCAGCAGACCCGGTCGTCGGTCAACTGCGCGTTCGCCCGCCTTTCCCAGATCGTCGGCCTCAACCGCATGGTTGACACGGTCTACCGAGCTGCGAAGTCGCCGTATCTCTATGCAGGCCAGCCTGAGAGCGAACGAGCGGCGATCAACCCCTTTCTGAGCTTCGCGACAGGTGCGAACGAACTCAGCCCGCTCGATATGGCGTCGGGTGTGCAGACAGTGGCCAACGAGGGTGTGCATCATGAGCCCTATTACGTCGAGTTCATCACCGACCCCGAGGGGAAGCGCACGTACACGCACTCCAGCCCGGGCACGGTCGTGTTCGATCGTGAGGCATCGCTCGAAACGATCGACATCTTGAAGGGCGTGATCCGGAGCGGTACCGGCCGCCGCTATCCACTCTCCAACGACCGCGCCGCATTCGGCAAGACAGGCACACAGCAGGACAACACGAATGCTTGGTTTGTCGGCGGCACCCGACAACTTGCCACCGCTGTCTGGGTGGGCGACCCCGACGCGTATACGCCGATGGTTGGCATCCCTGAGTTTCGAGCCGAGGGAGTCAGCAAGGTCCAGGGCGGCCTCTTCCCGAAGCAGATCTGGTCGGCGTTCATGGATCCGGCGCACACCTTGGAACCGTTGCTCGACTGGGATGACCCCCAACCCCCTGAGCGGGCAGATGCTCGTCTGATCCTGCCCGGCAACGAGTGCGCCGTGCGCGTGGTCGGCTTCGAGCCAGGCGAGCCGATCGAGGTGGAGATCGACCCAGAAGCACCCGCCACCACGCTCGCCCCAGGCGAGCCCGAAGTGCCCCCGGAAACGACTCCCGGTCGTCCGATCGTCGTGGCTGTCGACATTGGCACCACGATTGCGCCGGACAACCTCGATCCAAACGCACCGCTTCCCACGGTGGAGATCGGCTTGAGTGTCGGGCCGTGCCGCTGAGGTGGCACACTGAGCAGCGATGACTGACGCTGCTGAACCTGATCCTGAGACGTCCGTAGCCGCTCGGCTGCTGGCATTGCAGCACATCGACACCCAAGCGGATCAACTGCGTGTCAAACGCGAGCGGTTG
>Ga0115570_10002200_pt1 | contig 15005 bp, 15 predicted proteins | sample COGITO_mtgs_1205_3_FD_87294 | JGI IMG/M metagenome (GOLD analysis project Ga0115570, IMG submission 87294) | Pelagic marine microbial communities from North Sea - COGITO_mtgs_120524 | ecosystem: Environmental > Aquatic > Marine > Epipelagic | place: Germany:Helgoland, sampling site Kabeltonne... | reverse complement strand
CGTTGTGATACCATCCGGCTGCGCCTTGGATGGCATTGTTGACTTCGGGTTCGTTTTGGAGACCGGTATAGTTGGCGCCCAGGCTCAGCAGACTTCCATCGGTCTTGACGACGACCATGTGGTGCCGGCCAGCGGCCACATCGATGCCCTGAAGGCCAGCTGGAACGCTATTGCTGTAGGGGCCATTGCCACCTTGGATGGTCACATTCTGGTCCTCGTCAAGCCAGATCACATACTCTTCCGCGGCATCGGCCTTGATGATGCGAGGCAGGTCGGTTGGAATGGTGGTCTGGTCCATGTTGTTGGCGCCCCAACCCGTCAAGATGCCATCCGACGCCAAGAGGTAGTTGGTGCCAAATCCAGCCACCGCAGTTGGCGGCTGCAGGCAGTTGCAGTAGTCACAACTGCCATCGTACTGAGTGGCATTGGGGTTGTAGTTGCATGCCGTGGCGTCCGTGCATCCGGGGATTGGAACCAGGCTGGCGAGCGCGAGGATTTCGGCAGGTGTGAGGGCCCGGTTCCAGAACCCGATGTCGTCCATGCTTCCTGTAAAGCTTCCGGTGCTAAGGATGTCCACGCCGTTGTAGGAAGGAGAAGCACCGATGTAATAGTGGGCTCCGGATGTGATGACTTCTCCGAGTCCAGCCCGAGAGGATTGTTCCACGCCATTGATGTAGAACCGGGCTGTGTTCGGATTGGACGTCATTGCAATGTGGACCCATTGATCATCGGGGATGGAAGAGTAGGGGACTTGAAAAGTCCCTTGGCAACCATGTTCGGAGTGACCGAGGGCATTGAAGACGTTGCACTGGCTAGAGTTGGCGTAGATGATCGTGCTATACCCGATGGGGCCACCACCATATCCAGTCATCCAGAGTTCGGTTCCGTTTTGGAGGAACTTGGCCCAAAATGCGATGGTGCGGTCGTCTTGTGGGAACAGTTCACTGTCGCCTTGAATCCAGTCGTTGGTTCCGTTGAAGAGGAGTGCCGATCCCGCTTCACCGAGGCGGTTGGTGGTTGCGGTGGCGGAGAAGTAATCGTGCCCGATGTTGTTGGGGCCGACGTCGGAGGCATCACCGTCAAGAGGAAACCAGGCGACGAGGCCGTCGGTGGGGACGTAGGAGGGGAGTTGGGCGAAGAGGGGCGTGCTGATGAGGAGGCAGCCGAGGAGCAGCGTGAGGAGGCGCATGGCAAGAGGTTTGGGCTGTAAATGTGACCAATTGCTTTTATAAAACCTTAAGTATGTTTATGTCCGGGTTAAGTATTGATAATGTGGTTCCTATTCGTCGTTGGGGGAAGTGAGGAAGCGGGGGTGGAAGTTGAGGAGGTGGGCCTCCTCTTGGGCGCGGGTGCGGGCTGTGTAGAGCCAGCGCAGCCATTCGAGGTCGACCATCTCCTCGGTGAGGTAGCCCTGGTCGACGACGATGGCGGGCCATTGGCCGCCTTGGCTCTTGTGGGCGGTGACGGCGTACGCGAATTTGACTTGGAGGGCTTGGGTGCACGGATCCTGCTTGGCGGCCTGGGCGATTTTGCGTTTGCTGCCGAGGTGGCTGTAGTCGAGCATGACGTCTTCGAAGAGCGTCTTCATGCGGGCGCCAGGCAGGCTGGGGCCATCGACGTGGAGGGCGTCCAGCATGATGGCGGCTTCGAAGCTCGGGGCGTCGGGGAAGTCCTCCATTTTCAGATCGGCCGTGGCGTAGCGCAGGCCGTAGCGTTCGAAACGGCGCACGATTTTTTGGACCACAAGGGTGTCGCCGTTGGCGATGAGGTCGGTGGGGTAAGCGTCGTTTTCTTTGAGCCAATGGTAATTGTTGCGGACCACCATGAGGCGGTCGCCGGCGTCGATTTCTTCCTCGCGCCAGAGGATGCGGCGGCGGATCTGCTCGTTGAAATCGTTGGCCCTTTTGTTGGACCGTGTGATGATCACGACGTCCTGCTCGCCGTGGCGGTGGTGGAGGTCGTCGAGCAGTTCGGCGAGGTCGTTGCCGGTGACGATGTGGAGGTCCGGGTAGGGGGCGCTGGTGAATTGGGGGAGCGGGGCCTTGACGTCTTCGGGGAGGTCCTTGGCGAGGGCGATGTCCTGACGCAGGGCGTGGGCGTTGGCCAGGATGCCGCTGTCGAGTTCTTGGCGGACGACGTCGTCGAGGGTGCGCTCGGCGAGGGTGAGGTCGAACTCGCGGGCCAGCTTGGGGCCGTCGAGGGCGGGTGAAATCGGGCTGCCGACCGGAGGCAGCTGGGCGTCGTCGCCGACGAGGATGATGCGGCTGCCGGGGGCTTGGAGGCAGAATTCGAAGAGGTCGGAGAGGAGGTCGCGGTAGCGGAACCCTGTGCCGGCGGCGCCCGATTGGCGGAGGCCGCTGTCGCGCCCGATCATGGAGGCCTCGTCGACGATGAAGACCGCGCCTTTGCGGGTGTAAGGAGCGATGGTGGCCGATGTGCCGCCGTCGGCAGTGGGTTTGCGCAGGTAGATGCGGCGGTGGATGGTACTGGCTTGGAGGCCGGCATAGCGGCCCATCACTTGGGCGGCGCGGCCGGTCGGTGCGAGAAGCTCTGCCGGTCTGCGCAGGTCGCGCAGGACCCTGACGAGGGCGGCCATCGTGGTCGTCTTGCCCGTTCCGGCGTAGCCCCGGACGACGAGACAACAGCGGGGTTGGGGGCTGGTAAGGAACCGTCCGAGCGCGTGCATGAGCGCTCCCTGACTGTCGGTCGGAGCGTGCGGAAAGGCTGCCCGCAGGCGGTCTTCAACTTCTTCTGCTGTGGGAGATTGGGACACGGTAGGACAGGGTGCGTCGACAAGTTGCTTGCCGCGAAGGGCAAAGTACGGTCCTGTGGGGTGGCTGTCCGCCGGGTATTCCTTAGCTTCGCCCCGCTTGATTCGCACCCATTTGCGCCCACGAGCATGAACGATTCGAACGACAAATACCGGAACCTCCTGTTCCTCGTCCGCAGCCACAGCTTCAGCGCCATTCTTTTGGTGGCTGGTATCGCATGGACCTCCGTCTATATCCGCAGCCTTTTGGCTTCCACGGATACCGCTGACCTCAGCCAACCCACAGATATGCTCTTTGCCGGACTGGCTTTGATCATCAGTGCCGTGTTGGCCATGCCGGCAGTGCTGGAGCGCATCCCGCAAAAGGCCTACCGTGTGATGCTCGTGGTCGGCATCGGCAGCGCCGCCTACTTCTTCATGGCATCCACCAATTCGGTGCTCGATGAGGAGCAGTTCTTGAAGGACCAGGCCAAGGTCAATGCCATCACCATCCAGCGCCTCACGGACATTCGCGATGCACAGCTGGCGTACAAGGAGGTGAACGGTGCGTTTACCGACAGTTTTGACACCCTTTTCACCTTTATCAATGCCCCCTTGGTGCCGCTCAACTTTTCGATCGGCTCTTTCCACGACACCTTGCCCGAGGCGCAGAGCTACGAAGAAGGATACGTGATCAAGCGCTCGGATGTGCCGGGCATTGCCGCTGAGATGGCGTGGGATGAGCAAACCCTGCTCGATAGCATTACCGCCGATGCCGTGGCATACAAGGTCAGGGATACGCTGTACACCTCATTTTTTGCAGAGAACTTTACCCCCCAGCAGCGGGCAGACAAAAAGCTGCCTCCGGTTGACATGGATTCGCTGAGTTTCAGCCCCACTTCGGGTACGCGGTTCATGATCGACACCACCTACGTCAATCAGAGCGGACTCACGGTCAGCGCCATCAAGGTGCAGGATCCAACGCCGTTCGGACGGGCCAACGTCAAGAAGGACACCCTTCGTTTCGGTTCGCTCGTAGAAGCGCACACCGATGGTAACTGGCGCCAATAAGGGCCAGCCCGATTTTACGCTCACTGCGCTGGACGGCACACAGGATTTGCCGGAAGGGGCCTTCCCGTTGTGGGTTTTTGATTCCGGACATGCCGTGCGTTGGTTGCGGACTTCAGAGGACAGCAGTGTCCTGCTGGAGGCGGGATTCCACGCGTGGCGGGCCGCTCCCGGTCCCGCGCGCATGCAGGAGCGGGGACAGTGGCTGGCCGAACAAAACGGCCGCGAGCGCTCGGGAACCGTCACTTGGATGGCCGATGGCGCGGCGACGGTGGTGCCCGAGGCGCTTCGCAGTGAGGCTACGGATGTAGAGTGGTTGGAGGCGGAGACAGGCCTGCGTCACCTCGGCACGGAGGCTGCAGAAGTGGTGGGCTCGCCTTACCTGGTCATTCACTCTCCCGATTACACCTTGCGTCAGGCGCTGTCCACCTTGGTGCCCACGATGGCTTTTCGCCATCCGCGCGCGGTCTTGGCCGAAGCCTTTATTCGCGAAGAGCGTCAGCGGGACCGCAAGGCATTGGCTGTGCACCTCAGGGAAGGCACGGTGGACTTGGTGCTGCTCGATGGGGATGGATTGGCGGCTTCGGTTTGTCATGCGGCAGGGACTCCGGCCGATGCGGTGTACCGTTCTGTTCACCTCTTGCACACCCTCGGCTTTGGAGATGATGTGGCGATTCAATTGAGTGGTGCGGTCAAGCCAGCAGGAGAGGTGCACTTGGCATTTCAACGGCATTTCGCCACCGTCGACTTGCACTATGGACGGTTCATTCCCGCCCTGGGCGCTGTGACCGGTCTGCAGCGGCAACACTTCCTGCCCGTTATTCAGTTGATTCGATGCGCGTGATCGGGGGCGTCCTCAAGGGGCGCCGGTTCTCGCCTCCCCGCCAATTCAAGGGCCGGCCCACCACCGATTTCGGTCGAGAAGGCCTGTTTAATCTCTTGCGCTCGCGGTTGGATTTGGACGGCCTTGAGGCCTTGGATCTCTTCGCGGGATCGGGCGCCGTGTCCTATGAATTGGCGAGCCGCGGGGCGCTCCATGTGACCGCTGTCGAAAAGGACGCCGGGGCGTGCAAGTACATCCACAAGCAGGCACTGGCCTTCGAATTGGACGCCATCCGTATTCTGCGGGCAGATGCCTTTGCCTTTCTCGGAAAGGCCGTGACCCAATTTGACCTGGTGTTTGCCGATCCGCCCTATACCGAACCTCGGTTGCCCGAGTTGCCCGGCATGGTGCGCGCAGCGGGGCTGGTTGCCGCCGGTGGGCTGTTCGTTCTCGAGCACGGCGACCGCAGGGACTTCTCAGAGGAGCCCGGATTTGTGGAAATGAGGAAGTACGGTCACGTTCATTTCAGTTTCTTTGATTTCACAGAAGGTGCTTCCGATGAGTGATTCTTTCCGCCGTGCCGTTTTTCCTGGGTCGTTTGACCCCATCACCCGTGGCCACGAAAACATCCTCCGCCGCGCGGCGGGCTTGTTTGACGAGGTCATCGTCGCCATCGGCGTCAATCAAGACAAACAGGGCATGTTTCCGCTCGAACACCGGATGGATTGGTGCCGCCGGACGTTTGCCGACTTGGACAATGTCAGGGTCGATGCCTTTGAGGGACTGACGGTGGATTATTGTCACGCCCAGCAGGCGGGGTGGCTCCTTCGCGGCGTGCGCAATGGGGGTGACTTCGAATATGAGCGGACCATTGCCCAAATGACCAAGCACTTGGACGCCACGCTGGAGACGATGATTTTGTTTACCGATCCTGAATTCGCTGCCATTTCCAGCAGCGTGGTGCGCGACATTGCACACCATGGAGGCGATGTCACGCGTTTTGTCCCCGATGCGGTGGATCTTGGACAGCGGGGTGCATGAAATGAGGCGCTCAGCGGGGCTTTTGCTTTGGGCTACTTGTGCCTGTATGCTCGGGGTCAGCATGGGCTATTCCCAGGAGACGGGAGCCAATTTCACATTGGAAGGATTGGAGAACCGCCCTTATCGGCTGAGCGAATACCACCCATTTTCTGCCACCCGAGACGCAGTGAGCGAAGGGCAGACTTCATTTCTGGGAGAGGTGAATGTCACTTGGCCGGACGATGGCCGGTTGCATTTTTTGGAGTTGGAATGTGCCGGCGTGATCTGGTCATTGCCCGTTTGCGGCCCTTTTGTGGAGGGCGCTGCGCTGCGCGCTTCTGAGAAGGGTGGCGCACCGTTTACCGCTCGGCCCGGTGATGTGTTGTGGTCTGGCACGGACAGTGTGCCGTGGACGCCGGTCTTGGTGGCCGAAGCGCAGGCATTGGTGGACCGATACGCTGCCACCGCAGCGGCGGACATTCAGCAATCCTTGCTGTGGGGCGGTGCTTCCGAGGAGGTGCAGCGCAGCGCAGGGGCACTGTTGGGTTCGCCCTTCGGAGGGGCCGCAGGTGCGGTCGACAGGGATTCGCTGTGGTCTGCCCACGCGCTGGCTTTTTCGCTGGCTTTTGATTCGCTGCTGGTGAGGATTCCTGCGGGGGCTGTGCGGGAGTATATCGGTGCCCTTCGCTGGGGGGTGCTGCCCGATTTACATCCGGACAGTTTGGCGGCGTTCCGCGCGCATTGGATTGCGAAAGGGGCACCCCAACCCCATGATGCGGCAGAAGTGGCGCTGTTTCGGCAAGGACTGGATCGTTTTGCGACATTGGATTCTTTTTCAAAGGAAGAGCGGGCGGCCTTTGGCCGCGCCTGGGCCGCCGGTTCATTGGATAGCCTCTCGGCGGTGACGGGGCAGTGGTGGGATGGTCCCAATGAGGGCATGACATTGGCTTGGTTTCTGGCACGGATCGGGGATGGCGGTTTTGGATACGGGCCTCCTGCGCGGTTTTCCCGTGCGCGGGCATTGCCCGAACCCATGCGCGAATTGCTCCTGAAGACATCATTGCATGGAACAAACGTGGCGCATGCTGAGCGGCTGCTTCAACTGCACATGCCAAAAGGCCCGTTGCCCAAGGCGTTGCGGATTTTCTCAGGCAGTGGTGACCTGGTGCGGTTGGAGGAGGTCAGCGGTTCGGGGCCGGTGGCCTGGCTGTGGATTGACGCGGGTGCCCCCTCTACGCTGGTTCAGCTGCAGGTCTTGGAGCGCATGATGTCGTCCAGCCAAGGCCGCAAGCGCAGAAATGGTGCGGCGTTGCCCCGTGACCTGACCTGGGTGGTGGTGGATGCAGGCAGCGATTGGCCTGCTTTTGAGCGGTTGGTGCGCGACGCCGCTGTGCGCAACGGCGGATTGTCCCGCATGCCGTATCAATTGCTCCACGCAGGAGGAGACATCCGCTGGACCGAGGTGTTTGAAATCCGATCCTTGCCGCGCATGCGCCACAGTGGTCCCGGCCTGCAGCCCACTCCATCTGAGCCGCCTCTGCCGGGGCCGGCCCTCATTGACTGGCTCGCCAAGCGCTCATAAGCCGGGCAATGTTGCCGAAAGCGCCTTTTTCGAGCGCGGCGACTTCTGCAGGTTGCGCCCAGCGCACCTCCGTGATGCCCTCCTCGGTTTGCGGCACCAGTGCCACATCTTCCGTTCCTGGACTGGGCCGCATGGAATACCAGTGGGTGACCTTCATGAGTTGTTGCGCTTGGCCATAAATGTGGTAGGTGGTGGCAAATGGGGCTTCGACAATGGGCAATGGCACCCCGCATTCCTCATTGACCTCGCGCGCGGCGGCTGTCGGCAAATCTTCTCCGGCTTCCACTTTGCCTTTGGGCAGGTCCCAGTGGCCGAGCCTGTGGATGCACAAGAGCGCGCCATCGGCTTTGGTCAACAGCCCGCCGGCGGCGTGGATGTCTTCGGTGTGTCTGTTAAAAGATGCCCATGCTGTTTCCAGATCAGGACAAACCACCCAGGCATGGTTGGCCGTTTTGAGCCACTGGGCAGCAGGATCCATGGGGCTACCGTCGTGATGAAATACCGTTGCCGAAGAATCCGGCAGCACCTGCGAATCGGCCAAAGTCAACCTCTGTTTGCCGAAATCCACGTCATACCTTCGCGCCATGTCTCTTTCTTTGGATGAGCGCCGGAAAGTAGCAGAATCGTTGCTACGTATCAAGGCGATCCAGTTGGCGCCCGAAGACCCTTTCACTTGGGCCTCGGGATTGCGGTCACCCATTTACTGTGACAACAGGATGGCGCTGAGTCACCCTTCGGTGCGCACGCACATCCGCCAGCAGTTGTGTTCGGCTGTGGAAGCCTTGTATGGCAAGCCCGACATGATCGCCGGTGTGGCCACGGGTGGAATCGCCTGGGGCGCCTATGTGGCGCACGAATTGGGACTCCCTTTCTGCTATGTGCGGGGCGAGGCCAAGGGGCACGGCAAAGGCAACCGCGTGGAAGGCGATTTGGGCAAGGCCCGCAATGTGGTGGTGATCGAAGACCTCATCAGTACAGGAAAATCCAGTCTGAGCGCGGTAGAAGCGTTGAATGAACGGGGATTGGAGGTCAAAGGCATGGTGGCCATTTTCACTTATGGCTTTGACATCGCTTTGCAGAATTTCAAAAATGCCGGTTGCGCATTGGAGACCCTGAGTGATTACCCGACGTTGATTGCTGAGGCTGCACAGCGCGATTATTTGACCGAACCACAGGCCGAGGCCTTGATCCGTTGGAGAGAAGATCCCGCGGCATGGAGCCGGCAGTTTACCGATGCGGTGGCCCCTGATGCCGTAGCCTGATGACGGAAATCAAAAGCCGCGAGGTCAGCGTGACCGTTTCAGCAGATGAACTCAAGGCCCACCTCTTGGACTTGCGCAACCTCGAGCCTTTGCTGCCCCAAGACAAGGTGAAAGGGTTTTCGGGCAATGCCGATGAAGTGGCGTTCAAAATCCAAGGTGGTTTGGAAATTCGGTTGACGCGGACGGCGGACACTTTTGACGGCGACGCGTTGCGGTTGCAAGGCGGGGGAGCCCCCTTCGCTTTTCACCTGGACCTGCATGTGGTCGGTGAGGGCGCCGGAGCACGCGCGCACGTGCGCTGTGAAGCCGAATTGAACCCCTTCCTGAAGATGATGGCGCAAAAGCCGCTAGAAGCGCTGTTTCAGCACATTGCCGGCGCTGTGGAGGCGCGGTTTGGCAACGCCTGACGGTTTATTCTTTGCCCGCTCTGGGTTCGAGGCCCAGCCAGCCGACTTCGCCGGGCGAGAAGCAGTGCTTGACCCCATTTTCCGAGACGCACAGGCGCCCTTCTATGTCAATGGATTCGAGGATCCCTCGCACAGGGTGACCGTCCAATTGCCAGCGCTGCAATTGTCCCCAGCCGTGCAGTCTTTGGTGAAACTGTTGGAGCAAGGCTTGGGGATGCGTCATTTCCGCGAGCCGTTGTTCGCTCCGCTGTAGAATGGACCGCCGCAAATTTTCGATGGTGTGGGCCGCGTTTTCGATTTCGGGCTGCAAGGGCGTGGCGTTGGGGTAGGGGGGCGCTCCCGCCACATTGACGCCAATGCCGATGACGGCCGAGGCCCAGTGGCTGCCACGCCAGCTGTTTTCAATCAAAACACCTCCCGCTTTTCGCCCCCGCCACATGATGTCGTTGGGCCATTTGATTTCAAGTCCATCGACATTGATGGCAGGCAGCGCATCTCCGATGCCTTCTAAAACAGCCAGACTGATGGCAAGGTTGAGCGCAAACGGATGTGCAGCGGGCAGGTTCCGGGTCAAGATCAGGGTCATCACGAGGTCCCGGTTGGCCTCTTGGGTCCACGCCCTTTGTTGTTGGCCGCGGCCGGCCGTTTGCTCGTTTACGTGTATGGCGAAGTGGTCGAGGCTGTGCTGCGGTGCTGACTTCAGCGCTTGCAGTGCACGAGAATTCGTGCTGTCTGTGGTGTCCCATCCCAACGCGCTCCATCTGCCGATGGTCGCGGTCGAGTGGGGCGGTCCTCCCATGGCTTTGAAGAGGTGTTGTGTTGCGGCGATGTTTGGGTCCTCCACGGGGGCTATTTTAGCGCACGTTGGAACAAAATCAAGCACAACCCGATCCGCGTACCTACGCGACCACGTCTCGGAATGCCCCCGAGCGCACAACGGGACCTTCTACGGATGCCCTCGTTACTGCCGTTGTGGACGGGATACAGGAGGTCAAGGGCAGCCGCATTTGTATCGTGAATTTCAGCACCATGCAAAACAGCGTGGCGGCCCGGTTCATCATATGCGAAGGCCAATCCAACACGCAGGTCGAGGCCATTGCCCGCAGCGTGGAAGAATTTACCGAAAAGGTCCACGGCGAGTCACCTTGGATGAAGCAGGGTTTGCGTGGCGGTCAGTGGGCGCTGCTCGACTATGCTGACGTGGTGGTCCACATCTTTCACAAGGATTGGCGGGGGCACTACGGCTTGGAGGAATTGTGGGCCGACGCGCCCCAGCAGATGATTCCCGACTTGGATGACGGCAAGCCCGACCCAGAGGATTTCCCTGAATACTGATCAATTAAAAGTGAGAACGGTGACCGCATGGGCCACCGTCAAAGCCAAAGTCAGGGCAGAAAATGCGATGTGGTATTTCAGGTTTTTGCGCAAGGCAACCTCGTCGTTGAGCATGGAACCGAAATGGGCTGCAGCCAGCAGCGAAAGGGGGAGCAATATCAGGAGACCCCAGCCATAAGCAATGGAGTGCGCAAGCATGGCAAAGGGCAACACCAATGCGCTGCGCAGGTGCCAATCGACCCAACCGCTCCATTGGCTTCCGGAGCGTTGAAAGACGGTGCGCCCGAGGGTCAAGCCCCATTGGAACAACACCAGTCCCATGACCACCAGGCCGCTGATGTTTCTGTAGTCCCGTTCGCGTTGGAATGCCAGAGACTCCATTTGGTCGACATTCAGCACCCATGCGACCAGCATGATGCCCGCTGTCAGCCAGGTCAAGTATCGCGACGCCTCGCGCATTAGAATGTGGCCGTATTGAGCATTTGCGTGAAAAGCGCGCTGTTTGACATTTTGTCGATGCTGTCCCGCAGCGCCTCGTGGCTGGGTATGTACAGGCCCTCTGAAGGCCATGTATTTCCGATGGTGGGCCGTTGCTCATCTTGGAGCGCGTCGAGCTCTCCGAGGTATTGGCCCCACACAACCTCTACGCCTTTCCTGTATTCGGAGAGCATGGCCAGGAATTCATCCGTCGTCACAGAATCTGAAGGATAGGACCAAGTGGTGGCCCCCATTAAATCGCCCAAAGCCCAGTCGGTTTTGCTGGAGCGCTCGTGTTCATTGTGGCAGGATACACAAGGCCCAGCAGAAGCAAAGTCGGGAAACATGCTCACGTGTTCGCCCGTGGCGGGGTCAATGAAATGCCGAGGAAGCAAGTCCTCCCGCATGGCCTTGAATTCCTTCATCTGCAGATCATTGAACCGGTTGGAGGATTCGATGGGAAAATCCGAACCCAAGAAGAGGTTGAGGGGGACTGTGCTGGTAGAGATTTCTAAAGCAACGCCCCGCAGAAACAGGGCAGGCAGGGGCCCGGCAATGACATCCTGGTCGGCCCAATCCTCATGGAATTTCAACCCTTGTGTTTTGCCTTTACCCACGATTTCTTTCGTGAACAGGGTGCGTGTCACATCGTTTTCCCATGCGAGCATGGTCAATGCCTCTTTCGTGGATATCGATTTTTGATTGGGCCCTTCTGCGGCGAGTTCAGTGGGGGCGGTCGCAAACAGGTAGACCAAGAGACAAGCCCCACCGAGTACAGTGAAGGTCCAAAATCTTGTAGGGGGTGCGACGGTGCTCATTTCAGGAGAATCGATGGATTCAGGTTGACAGAAACCCAGCCCCATTGTTGCAGTTTTTCCGCGGCGTTGGTGATGCCGTCTCCACTCAGGCTCGATTGGCGTTGGACATGTTTGCGCGTGGGGTCCAACAGGGACCATCCGACATGCCATTGAACACCACTGGTATGTTTTCCAGTGAGCCACACGTCCAATTCATTGCCGAGCAGGGCATCGCCCGTTGGTGTTCTGAAGTGGTGAATGGTGGCACCCAAAGCCGCGCGCTGCGAAAAACAGGGGATGCGGTGGTCGAGGCGCGCACCCAACAGGCCGTCGGAGGCAGCCCCGACATAGAAGTTGTCCATCCAGCCGTAGAACTTGTGGTTGGTGCCCAACAAGGGTTGGAATGCCGCCGAACTGCCACTGCCTGAGAGGTAGTCTATGCCCCACCTGGAGCTGCTGCCGCTGTCGCGTTGGACCCCGCCATCGAGCACCCACATGGCCGCTGTGCCCCCGCCATCGGAGAACTGCAGATAGGCCTCCATGTTCCACCAACGTCCTTTTTGAGGCGTCCATTTCCAAGTTCCGCCCGCTGTGGTGAGGTTGGGTTCTGTCAAGCTGGCCTGGTCGAAAACGAGGAGGGAGTAACGGTGTTTTCCTTCGCTGAGGTGGCCATTGTGGTACGCGATTGACCGGCGCGTCTGGGCGCCGTCATCCCATGTCACCAAAGCCGATGTCATGCCGTGATCCCGTTGCAGGTCCAAGCGCACACCGTCCAGAAAACGTCCAGGATTGGCCCAGTCTGCAGCCCCGACAATCCTTGCGTTGTCCATGTCTACGCTCATGCGGCCGAACGTCAAGTTTACCTTTTTGGTCAACGGTATCCTGGCCCACGCCTCTGCTGCGCCTGTGTTGCTTCCTGTGGGGCCCGAGAGGCCACCAAAGGCCCGGACGTCCTGCAGCTGCACTTTGAATTTGAGCCCATTCCAACCACCGTGGATGCCCAGTCGGTTTCTTTGGATGGTGGTCATTTCTCCTGCGTCTTCAACCCTGTTGGCCAGTTTATAGCCATCCCGCCATTCCGAGCGGACCCGGAGTTGGAAGTCCAGGGCAAGCACTGTGTCGGATGCGTTGGACGGGGAGGATTGTTGTGCCGTCAACAACCAGGGCCCACAGAGACAGGTGAGGATGAGAAAATGGCGCATTATGGATATTCTGCCGTAAAGGTCTTTTCGGAGCCAAAGGGGTCGGCACCACCCCTCAAGTAGTTTAAAATGGTCTCCTGTGGAATGCCTTCGGAAAGTCTCTTGGGCGCATCGTGCAAGTGATTGCCGTGGTAGTCGTGGCATTGCAGACAGGTCTCCCAGGCGCCGTTTGTGATGAGTTCGGCGTGGGAGGGTTCCACATTGTCGTACATGACTTCGGTGTCTTGGTGGCAATGGATGCAAAACCCTGGTTCTGCCATGGCGACCCGCTGGCCTTGGTGTTCTCCATGGCAATTGTTGCACACGTGTGGTCCGATCGCTGCTCGCTGCTCAGCGAAGCGCGGTTCTAAAAAACGAGAGACGGGGTGGCGGTCGTTGGGGCGGTTGTGACAATCCATACAGGCATTGTTGTCCACCGGGGAAAAACCAACGGATACCATGGCCGTCTCGTGCAGTCCCAGCAGGCTGCGTGCATTGTGGCCCACCTGTTGTCTGAATGTACCAGGGGCCTCTTTGTGACAGGCCGCACACTCCAAATTTTCATGGGAGGTGTTCATGGGTCCCAGGGCCTTGAACCCCTGGCCGGGTGGCACCCACCAAATTCCGGTGACCAAGACACCGATCAGGAGAAACACGGTGACCAACTCCGCACGCCCTCCGCGTGGAGGGCCAATGGTCGGGGGCGTGCTGCCGTGGGGTTGGCTGATGCATGTGAGGATTTCTTCGCCAGGTCCAAAGACATCCTTTCCGCAGAGGACATTGCCCTCGATGACCTTGGCCCTGCACGCGCCGCAGACGCCCACTTCACAGGCATGGGGAATCGGTAATGCTTGTTCCCTGGCGCTCTCCAGCATGGTGCGTCCGCTGCCGAATGGGACAGGCAGGTGCCTCCGCCATAGGCTTTTCCAGAAAAAGGAGTTGGGCATGGAGGTGGGCGTCCCCATGGCCAAGCCGTATTTCTCTGTTTGGACTTGGTCTTCTGTAATTCCGAAAGTGGCCAATGACTGAAGGGCATTGGCCATGAGTCCAGCCGGCCCACAGGCATACAGGGCCGCACCCTGCAAATCAATTTTTTCGAGTGCGCCGTGAATGTCGCGATCGTAGACTTCGATCAACTCAATAAATCCTGATTTTGCCAAGGTTCGGAAAGACTCCAGGTACATCGACTGTTCAGGAGATCGGTTGGCGTAGATCAGGACCGGAACCAATTTCATTTCCAGCAGGCGGTCAAACATGCTCCGTACCGGGGTGATGCCACTCCCCCCTGTGATGAAGACGTGTTTTTCCGCTTTAGTGTCGAGTTGGAACTGGCCGAAGGGTCCCGCCATGCTGGCGTGGGCCGGCGCCTTCAATCCGTTGAGCCATGCAGAAATGCCGTCGTCGCCATTGCGCTTTACGCCCAAAATGATGCCTTTACCTTCCGCCCGCACAATGGAAACGGCGCTTCTTCTAATGCCGGACGTCAATTTGACTTCCAGCACCACGAATTGCCCTTTTTTATATTGGATTTTTCCTCCTCTGGGCTGCACGGCAACCTCGACCGACTCATCTGTCAGTCTATGGCGTGGCAGGATTTTGACGCGGCTCCACATGGTTTTGGCAAGCTAAAAGATACGACGCAAGAATGTCGATGGTGCAGCCTGCTGGGCGGATTGCCTTTGGGGAATATTGTGCGTGTGGAACAGCATGGTCAAAACCTACCGGGCAGTTGGTTTGTAGCTTCGTTGTCTACATGCGCGCGCAAAACTTGTGTGGCGTGGAGGTTTTCAAAAAGCATTGAGTTCAATCCATGGAATCGAATAACTCCGAATCCCGTAAGTCGAACAAGCCCAACTTCAACTTTTACTGGGTTTATGCCGGTATTGGTGCATTGCTGATTGCGATGATTCTTTCAGGTGGTGCCGCAGGAGGTGCTGGCAGCGTCAGTTTTCAGCAATTGATTCGCAAGGCGGAGGCCGGTGAACTGCGCAAGCTCAGCCACAACGGGATGGTGGTCGAGGGGTGGTATACCGATGCTGCGCGGGATTCCATCATGAAGGACAGACCGGATGGTCCGCTCGGTGGAGGTTTTCTCAGGGGGGCAGACCTTGTAGTGGAAATTCCGCCTTCCGAAAAAAACATCGACCGTTTGGATCAGCTGTCGGCGGAAGGCAAGGTTTCGGTTTCCTACGAGCGGCCCAACGAATGGGGACAGCAGTTGGTTTTTTACATCATCGTGCTGGCCGTGATGGTCGGTGTTTGGATGGTCCTCATGCGCAGGCTTGGCGGTGGCGGCGGTGGCGG
>Ga0115570_10002193_pt1 | contig 15037 bp, 12 predicted proteins | sample COGITO_mtgs_1205_3_FD_87294 | JGI IMG/M metagenome (GOLD analysis project Ga0115570, IMG submission 87294) | Pelagic marine microbial communities from North Sea - COGITO_mtgs_120524 | ecosystem: Environmental > Aquatic > Marine > Epipelagic | place: Germany:Helgoland, sampling site Kabeltonne... | reverse complement strand
GTCCGTACGGTCCCTTGTGAATCGTTATGCTGCGTTTACCCTTGGTCACCGTACGAAGCAATGTTGACGAAGGCGGTTTGTTACGATGCGCCTCAATCGCCGCCATAATGTCTTCCAATGTCACCGTAGAGAGATGTGTCCCCTTTGGTAATGGAATACTGGTCGTACCGTGTTTCGCAAACGGTCCGTATTTTCCGATAAGTACAATGAGCGGCTTTCCGTCAACGAGGCCAAAATCTCGCGGAATGTGATTGAGAAGCCTCGTATTCAGCGAAATAGACGACAGTGTCGCCTTTCCGGGCAGTTTTGATATCGTCGTTGCGGGGTGCTTGTCTTCTCCGTGCTGGATCATCGTCCCTTTTCGGCTCGTGAAGACATAGACGGGTTTTCCGGTTGTCGGATGCTGTCCCAGATGACGCCGCTGAGAAGATAATTTCGTCGTCTTTGGATCACACACATCGTTCAAGGCCGAGGTACAGTTCTGTATCGCTTCGTACGCATTCTGAACACACACTTTCCACGGCACATCTCCTACAGCAATCTTGTCCAACTCGTCTTCCAGTTCCGACGTATACGACAAGTTCATAACAAAGGGGAAGTGTTTCTCCAAGAACTTGACGATAGACTGGCCCACGCCGGTGATACACATTCGCTGCTTCTCCGCCCCCACTCGGACGCTCCGTATCTCTTCTTGAACCGGCTGCGGCGCACGATCAATCGTCGACCAGGACTGAATGGTGCTGTCCTTTTCCATTCCGGCATCATCACAGATCACTACGTACTGCTTATCCACAATTGAAGAGAGAATAGAGCTGTATGTGGATGGGCGACCGATATTGTTCTTTTCCAACTGTTTGATCAATTGCGATTGCGTGTATCGGGAAACGGGTTGGGTACACTTCTCCGTCGATACCATTGCCATGCATGCGCATTCCACACACTCTTGCATGGAAACCAACGTCTCCCACAACGGAGTAGGCGCTTTCGTATCTTCATACAACTGCTTCCATCCCGGAAAAGTTGTTTTCACAATTTCGCACGTGGCGTATTCTTTGCACTGTTCGTAGGTGACATTGTCCACATCGTCTGACGTATCGCTCGCCTCCTCAAACATATTGATGAGCAACACGCACTTCTGGTATGTACGCGCTTTCATTTGACTTGCCAGCGTTCTTTTCCAAATCAGGTCATAAATTCGGCGCGCCCTTGAATCCCACGAATCCGGCAATGTCGTTTTGTTCATGTACACCGGATGAATCGCTTCGTGCGCTTCTTGCGTTTTCTGTTTCGATTTCCCACGATACACGCGCTGCTCGTGACATCCAGGACACTGTGCCTCAATGACTTCTTTACATTTCATCTGACATTGCTTCGACAAGTACACCGAGTCTGTACGCATATACGTAATGCATCCAGCTTCATACAGCTTTTGGGCGATGCTCATCGCATGCTTGGGAGAAATACCAATGTTCGACGCTGCTTGCTGAAATGATGAGGTAGTGAACGGCGGCGAAGGCGAATTTGAATGTGAGGTGACCCGAGTTTCTCCGGTTTCGAAATAGGCGACTTGTCCTCTGTGTAAGAACTTGCGCGACGCGCCATGGTCGGATTCAGTGTGCGCGAAGCGGGCTTGGACTTCCGTGTGGATGATGCGGAATGTCCCGCATATTTCAAAGGCCGATTGTGAGGAAAAGGCATTGCGCTCCATTTCACGATTGTGGATCAATTTCAGGGCGGGACTCTGGCAGCGCCCGGCGGACAATTTTGACGCCACGAATTTCCACAGCACCGGCGACAGCGTGAATCCAATCATTCGGTCCAGCACACGTCGGGCCTGCTGAGCGTTGAACATTTGGACATCTAACGTTCGCGGGTTTTGGATCGCTTTCTGTATCGCTTCTTTGGTAATTTGATTGAATACAATACGTTTCGTGGTGGACGGAGACACTTTGAGAACCGCCGCGAGGTGAAATCCAATGGCTTCCCCTTCGCGATCCAAATCTGTTGCAATGATCACTTCCTCTGCCTTCTTCGCCAGTTGCTTCAGTTTTGTAACCACTTTATGCTTCGTTACAGCATACTTCGGTTCGTACTGATTGTTTGGAGCGGTCAGACGAATCGCTTCTAGGCCTTTTGCCAGGTCGCGAATGTGTCCATAGCTGGCTTCCACCCGATACGGGGCGCCCAAGAACTGTTGAATTTTGGAACACTTCGCGGGACTTTCTACAATGACTAGTTTCATGGTATGTATGTGTGGGCGAACTAGTATATGTATGTGTATCGTTTTTAATTGCGTATGGAAGAATGTAGTACGGCAGAAAAACAAAAAAAACGAACTGCCTGCTTAGAATTTCTAATAGAAGAATTTATCTACATACAACCCATACATCGTCTCTTCATCATCGAATACATTCAAACGAGGGCCGCTGTGTATAGCAGAGTGGACAATTTCACGAAGGGCCGATTGGATAACTTCCATTTTTGTCATGAAATGCTCGGTTGGTTCCCAAACTAGTTCTCTGCGGTATCCATCCATATCAATTCCCGTCGGAGGACCATTACATTTCTTCCGAAACATCGGGTGACGACCATCTGGATTAATCCGAACAACATAAATTCTATCCTTTCCGAGCGTTTCACGACACCATTGTTGAATCACCATTAAGTGTGATATTTCACTCAGTTCTTCTCTGTCAGAATGTCCCTTTTCATCAAACTCAAACAAAACAGCACACTTCGGAAAATTGAAAAGCATATCCGGACGTCTTTGTAAGGAACAACTCCGTACATTGAAATCATTTCCCAAATAGTAATGTTGAAATGCTTCATGACTCATATCCAACAATTGCGGTAGGATACATAGGAGGTGTCCGAGGAATAGTTTTTCTCTCCGAATGGCACGGCATGGATTGACTCCGCTGTAGAAATGTTGCCAACAAAGGTATTTACCTTCATCGTTCTTAAAGCCTGCATATGGTACTAATTCTATTGCATTTGGATTGTTTCTCAAATAATCGTGTTCTGGATGCTCACATCTTCTTCCGCCACCATGACGCATACAAAATCCAGTTGAACCTCTCGCCAACTTCTCACAATTCTGATGCTTACATCTCTTGCCGCCACCATGACGCGTACAAAATCCAGTTGCACCTCTCGACATCTTATCACAATTCTGATGCTTACATCTCTTGCCACCGCCGTGAGCGATACATAATCCAGTTGATCCAGTTGAACCTCTTGCCGACTTGTCACAATCGGGATGCTTACATCTCTTGCCACCGCCATGAGTTATACATAATCCAGTTGAATCTTGTGCACATTTAAAACAGTGTGGATGCTTACATCTCTTGCCACCGCCATGAGTTATACATAATCCAGTTGAACCTCTCGCCAACTTCTCACAATTGGGATGCTTACACAAAGTTTTCCATTGTCTTCCATCAAATTTTTGATGTTTTTCATTCAGACTCCGAATATCTCCTTTTGTTGGAAAAGGAGGTCCAGCCTTTGAACCTGGGCATAGTTCGTGTGATAATTCATCTCGTGATAATCCGTGATTTGTAGACGCCATGTTTTCGTGAAGAATAATTGGAAAACGTGGGTTCTTTTTTTTAAAAGATGAAAAGACAAAACAAAAATAGAGCAGGCTGGACTGAAGAAAACGATGAGTTGAAGAAGGCGAAAAAACAGTGATGAGGATACATCAAACGACGTAAATCCCTAAATTAATCATCGCATAGATTCCCAAATCCGGTCAAAATTTAAATCCCTAAACAGAAGTCAAATTAAAAAATTACCCAAAAATTAATAGAACTCGCAGAGACGCAGAGGAGCGCTACAACACCACTCACTATCATAGAAAAATCGGTCAATAACCACCACCACAATGACGACCGCATCCACGCCCCGCAGAAGCAGTTCCAAGAACAGCGGCTCAAGCTCCACCACCAGCGCCGCCAGCACTGATGCTGGCAGCAAAGAATCCAGCTGCCGCCGCCAGCTCCAGCCGGCGCCCTCAGACAGATCGACTTGTGAGCTAGACTTCCGCAAGGCGTTCAAAATGCCGAAAGACGGCGATATCGGTTTCACAACCGAGTGTGAATGGATGACGCGCATGTATACCATGCTCATCCAATCCACAGGAAAAAAAAACGAAGAGGATGCGGTCAAAGCGCGCGTCGATTACTACTTCCTCTTTGGCGAAAAGCCGTCCCATAACGTTGCGGACGACGACATCCTAAGGCAGACCGCAGATGGGATTATCGAGCTCCGAGAGAAGTACGCAGCCACACTTGGCGTCCGTCCTGCTGGGAGGTACCAGAGCAATCCTTTTTGGCTGTCGTTGAAGATCAAGGAGGCGCCAGAAGCGGCAGGAGTCAATGACGATGATATGACGGACAACGATGAGGAGCCCTCCAACGATGAGGAGCCCTCCAGCAAGCGCAAGCATAAGCGTAAGTGTGATGAGAACGTCGTCCTTTCTTCGAACGATGAGGAGCCCTCCAGCAAGCGCACACGTAAGCGGAAGCTCGAAGACGAATGTTATGGTCTGAAACTGGTCTACGCTAATTTCGCCGAGCTGGGACACAGTCTTGAACACATCTCCATCGAGCACGACAAACTCTCCGATGATAATGCGAAACTCGCTAGAGCGCTTGCGATCTCCTCATGCGAGAATAAGAAACTCTCGGCAGAGATTGTTGAGCTGAAAAAGTATAAGGCGAGAGTTCAAACCCTTCTTGCAGGAAGTGGATGAGGATAAGGATGAGAATGAGGAGTAAAAGGACGCAGCGTCAGACATCGGCTCTGTGTGTGGTTCCGATTGTCTAATGTGGTCTTAATCAATAAATGGGAAAGGAGTGGTTTCACTCGATATTCATTAATTGTTGCCTAAATTTTTCATACTTTGCCTTCAGCTCTTCGTTCACCTTCTTCAGCTCTTCGTTCACCTTCTTCAGCTGGTCGTAATCTTTCAACATGCCTTTCAAAACGGCTCCGAAGGCTTCCTTAAGTTTAGCGCTTTTGTTCTTAAGTTCAGCGTTTTTGTTCTTAAGTTCAGCGTTTTTGTTCTTAAGTTCAGCGTTTTTGTTCTTAAGTTCAGCGTTTTTGTTCTTAAGTTCAGCGTTTTTGTTCTTAAGTTCAGCTTTCTGTTCCACCAAGTCGGTCACCATCTGAATAACCGCCTCCCCGTTTACCTGCGCCTTCTTGCGCTTGCTTTTTCCCTTGTGTTTGGGCTTGGCATTGCGCTTGGCTTTTGGAGAGTTCATGGCGGAGTCTTCTGTAGCCTCTTTCTGCATCTGCGCCCTTCTTATCTTCATAATCGCTAAGTAAGCGGCATCACACTCATTGGCTGGCTTACCGAACCGACAGTTGAAAACATCATAGTGGCACCTCCGATGACAATCATTCAAAATCTCGTACGCGGACATCAACTCGAAAAACTCTTCCTTTGTATCTTTCCCCGACTTGTCTGGGTGGACTATCAAAACACGCCCCCTGTATGCCTTCTTGATAGCATCAGCGGTTGCATTCCGCTCAATGCCGAGAATTGTATACGGGCATCGGCGTTTTTTTTCATTATCCAGATGAGTAATCAGGTTGTCTAAGGAAGGGAAGTGCATAGTCGTACACTCCCCGCAACATGCGATATACTGCTTTTCCTCGTGTTCGATCACTCGCCAATCCAAGGGTTCACCATCGAAGAAGACCAAGTCATCCACTACCTCATAGCCCTTGCCCTTGCTCTTGCCCTTGCCCTTGCCCTTGCCCTTGCCCTTGCTCTTGCCCTTGCTCTTGCTCTTGCCCTTCTCTGCCGAAGCAGCGTCATGGGTGGAACTCGACGCTTTGGTGGTACATCGGCGTTTCGAAGATGGTCCGCTTGCGGCGGCGCGTCTTGACCTCTTGGATGGCATATGATACGCATTGGATGAAGGGGATCTGATAGATGGTGTCACGAGTCACGAGAGCAATGGATTCCAGTACTAGTATTTATGTATTTATGTTTTACACCCTTCAATTTACAATTTATTTACCTGGATGGGAATGTGGTGGGCTGCCCAATAATAGACGATGAGGATGAGGGCGAAGGTGGATAAGCCGCAGGCATTGATTGAGCAGCTAAACATACAGGTAAACGAGCTGCAGACAATCTTGATTGAGGTGAAGCAACGTGTGTACTTTTTGATAGAGTAGGTATGTAAAGATATGATTATATAACGATTGTACAATGGAGAAAACAATACAAGACCGATTGACCGAAGTCGTATCGATTCGTAGGAAGCTTGATGTGTTGGGATTGACAAAGTCCATTCACGAGATTGAAGAATTTCAAGCAATTCTGAGTCAGTATGTTCGCGATGGGGAACCGTGTTCCGGACACATAAGGATTCCGGATACAAATCGAATTCTGAAATACATTCTGCCGAAGAAGGCGCGTCATCAGTGCTCGGTAACTTTGGCATATTGTAAGTGAGTGTTTTGGAAACCTCCCAGGAATTTATGACTGCTCCTCACGGGAATATCCTAAATATTGAAATACAGTCGAACTGATAGAGGACAATGTTTGTCCGCTCGAATGCGCTAAATCAACAAATTGATGTTTGTACGAACTTGATGTGCTTTTGATTACCTTTGTGATAAAGAGCAGTTCGGCATCGGCGTGCGATTCACCAACCATGAATCTCTTCATGACTTGGGAATGAATGAACTCCGACGTGAAATTAGGATTGATTGCAGGCTGTGCCGTTGACAAAAGGAGCAAATGATTATGAAATGTAGCTGCATGCCGCCGTAAACAGTGAAAGGCATCCTTACACTGCTGTTTGAATTGCTCGTAGTACTTGCTTTCAAACCCACCCATTGCATCAATCATTGCAGGGGTTATACGAATTTCCGGTCGTATTAATTTCGGATCTTGACCCAGTATAAATTCGAAATCAATGTGGAATATAAATCCCTCTTTCGTGATCATGATGTTCTCTAAATGCCGGTCTCCAATACCAAGTAAGTATCCAATGAGGCAGTAAGCAGCGCACGATTTCGTGTACTGGTCCCGCATATCTTCAATTGTAATGGTGGGGTTGTGTTCTAGAATGTAATTCTGTATGCTGAAATTGGATTCCTGTATTTCGTGAATCGTCAAGGCATCTTGGACGATTTCAACCATTCCAAGTTTTGGAGTAATCGGCAACACGCCGTACTTCACAATGTGGAAATCCATTTCATTCTGCTTCAGGATATCGTCCATCATGGTGATGCAGTCCATAATGATACAATCCTGTCGCACATCGTCATTCTTCAACAAGAACTTTTCTGATATGGTATCGTATTTCAGCTTATGCATACATTGAACGGGAATGATGAGGGGGTTCGATGTAGACTGCTTTCTGAAGATGTCTTCGTAATTATTTCGAATAACCATGTATTCTGTTTTCAAGGGATAGGTCATTACACTTTTCATACACTCCAGAGAATTGTTTTCCAGTACACGTTGAATGTCTTTTTCTGTTGCCATTCGACTACACGATTTGAGCATAGTGATGTATTCATACGACGAATGCAACTGTTTCTTCATGGATTTAGATAGCCCCTGTATCAACTGTGACCGAGCTGCAAAGAAGATATCTCGGTTTTTGTGAAGAGCCAAAGAATATAACCAAAACAATTTGTGACTCAGTGCAATGCTTTTAGAACATCGTTCCATAAGAAACTGTTGTATCATTTGTCGAGCATCTTTGGGCGTACCAGAGCATGCAATGATGTCCACAAAGGTGTGCAGGAAATTCTCTAATTGAAAAGATGGACAGTGTTGAATTATAGACAAAATGTACGACAAACAACCAATGTGCGGTGTACACGACCGTACACACTCTAAAGCATATGCCGTGGACATATCACACGTACAATCTCGCGAACATCGGAGAGACCAGCAAGAGTGACGACGCTCCCCAGAACGTAAAATGGACAATATGTACGTTTTATATCCCTTCCACCGTTGGGATTCCACATTTGACAACAGTTTGCATAACTGAATTTGCCACACACTGTGTCCCGACAGAAGAGAGGCATTATTGATCAACATGGTGGCCTCCACTTGATTCAGATCTCGCATTCGATATTGGATATTCCGGAATATTTTCCCATAGTACTCAGAGACTAAACGCCATTGGCGATTGACTTGACTGATGACCATCATATCCTGAAAATTAAGCCCAATTAGATTGAAGATATTGAACCATTGATGACAAAATTCATAATTCGCCAGCGAGGTCGAACAATCTGTACATACTCGTTGTTTCGTATTTTTTATGGAACGTATGTACGAATTTCCGGCACCAGATGATACTGCATCAGAGGGTATTGGTGTCCGCGTGGTATCTGTGATGAGGCACCACGAATGACAACAGTCATAGCAAAAGATACGACCACAGTGTCTACAATGGTGCTTTCGAACAAAAATAGAAAATTCTGTCTTACATTGCATACAGGTAGTGACATCGGCATCGTCCATCCACACCGCGCGAGGGCGTAATTCGGCGTAATGCGCAAAATACTGTCTTTGAACATTGTTGGGAACTTGTGTATCTTTATCAAAAATCATGGAATAAGAAAAACGTTCTAAGTCCATGGCGAGATGAAATTCGCTGTATACTTACCTTCATCAGATATTTTTATCATTGCTTTTTTCAATAATATTTGAATAGCAAGCTAAATATACTTAACATTGTTATGCTTGCGTGTTTCATTATACAGTTCTGGAAAAAATGTCTTGTGTCCAAACGCTGTATCACATTCCAATACGTAATATTTTACACACTTGTCACACTGACAATATCGGTGACATTTTTCTACCTTCTTTTCGGTCCTACCGCCACATTTGTCACACAGTGATACAATGATTCCCATATTATTTTTCTTGTGCGTGTTCTGTATAAGTACAATTTTATTATTTCATTTCATGCCATTTCAAAGAGGTTTAAAAAAATGATGGAATTCATTCAATATGAGGTGTTTTGCAAAGATGAATATAAGTACAGTGACGCTCAAAGATACCACAAAACCCCGATGTGTTGGTAGAGTAAGGAGAGGTTTTCAAGTATGGAAGACACAGAGGAAGCCATATTTGACAACGCAATGTACTCGATCAACAAAAGAGGGTTGCTTTTGTACATCGCACGGAAGTGCAAAGTATAGTTTTGGAACATACGGTAAGACAATGATGGATGTGTGCGACATTTCTGATCAAGAATACGAGCTTATGAAGAGACACCCCAATACAGTATCGTACAACGACTATGTGGCAGAGAAAGTTTCCGTACAAGAATTTATCTCTCGAAAGCTTCGAAATATGAAGCGTGCTGATTTACAGAAAAAAATGGAAGAGGCTATGACATCACTTCGCGACTGTCGTTTGGATGATGTCAGAAACATTTTGGAAGAAATAAGTGATGATATTCCATCGCGCCATATGACTAGTACGCCGGATAATCAACAAGAGACAGAAGAATTCCTCAAGAAGAAACACTGGTGGGCACAACAAGATAAGGTTACGATTCGCGATCGTGGGTCTAGTGCAACAACTTCCTTTGCTCGAAGCGAGGATGGTCTATATTACACACAAAATCAAATTTGCGTTGGCGAAGACCGATACTGGAAGGATGCTAAAATTCCTGAATCGCATAAGAACAGTGATGGCATTGTTCTAGACCCAGAAACGCATTGCTACATTACTGAAATCCATCTGTATCCTGAAGCATCCAAATTCCATTGCTTGACAAAGCGAAGTTACTGTGACTTCTTCTACAACATCAATACTGGGTATTTACAAAAGTCTCACGAGATACTCGTGGAAAGTCTATGATCGTATTTTCGTCGAATCTCATTTGTTCTCGTTCGCGAAGCACTGCATCAAGTACTAGATGTGGGGTGTTCATATATTTCATATGTCCTAACAACGCTGTGGTGTCTTTCGGTAAACAGGCACCTCCAAAACTGAATTGGTGATCGTGTCCAGGTACCTGGGTATGCATTGGATTAATCCAACCTTGATTTAACATATTTTTCTTTATGATATCAAAATCCATGCCAGGCTTAGAAGCTGCATATTTGTAAAACTCATTGAAAATTTGAATTTTTGAAGCGTAAAATGCGTTACACATAATTTTGGTACATTCCGATTCACTTGATGTACATATTTGAATCGGCGTATCAGGAAAGAATACAGTAAAGAAATCACAGACAACATCGACAGTATCAAGTTTAATTCTATTGATTACACCGAGAATGATCTGTTTTGGATGTTCAAAATCGTATTGTGCTGTTCGTGCAGTCAAGAATTCTGGATTATGTATTAAAGATAGATTCGAAAATCGGGTATGAAGTGATAGTGTGGTTCCTGGAAGCAATGTACTTTTTATTAGGACAACGCCATTATAGTCGTGATCTGATAAAAATCCCAATACGTCAAGTAAAGCAGAAAGGTCGTAGGCATTATCCTTTTCCGGAGTTGGTAATGCTAAAAATATAAGTTCACACGTCTCACATAATTGCGCCAAAGTCGCATCACATTTCACAAACTTATCATAAAAGATACAATCAACACCCTTCTTAAGAAATGTATGCACCACGGCTTTACCAACAGTTCCATATCCAATGACACCTATTCTCATTTTGGTGTATTTTGTTCTTCTGTTTCAAAATGTCTTTATCTTCGATTGGAATGCGATATTCTTTTTTGTGCAAAAAGACACACGTGAAATACGAATCATTGAGCGCACCTTTGAACATTGGGCTATTACGTGTCAATATTTCAGACATTTGTCCATTTATTGGAGGTGTTCTCATTATGAATTCATATTGGTTATACCAAGTGTAACTCACCGATGGTATTTTGATGTATGTCAGATAAACGCGATTGCCTACGCGACCAATGAACATCCACAATTGCGAATCTGTGTCCCATACCTGTATTTCTACAACATACAATTGGTATACATCAAACGTATGCCTACAACGTCGGACATAGCGTAGAAGTGGTTTCATTACATAGTACAAAGAATTTGTTCTTTGGTGATGACACACAGAGTCCCTTTACTGTGTTTGATGTAAATAAACAAAAAAATGATGAATGTTCATTCAAACCACACGTAATGGTAATTCAAAACTATACACAGCACACATACAAAACCCTACACATACAAAAACCTACACAAACCACAAAACGTTTAATATGGAATCTATCAAGCATCAGTTCTACCAGCATGTTCTTGAGGTCAAAGGAACCGAGTTTGCAAACGAACTCAATGAAGTTATCTCCTTCTTCGATACGGTCGCTCTTCCGCAGAAGTTCTCGAGAAAGACCACCAAACATCGTGACCCGACGCGTCCGAAAAGACCTCTCTCTGCGTATCTCGCATTCTCCAAAGCGAAGCGCCCTAATATTAAAGCCGCTAATCCGGACAAGAAATCAACTGAAATTCTTACTCTTACGGCCCAACTCTGGAGGACTACCTCTGAGGACGATCGGAGCGAGTTTGTGAAGATCGCCCAAGAAAGCAAGGCTCGATATGATACAGAGATTGCGAAATGGAAGAAAAACAATGCGAAAGTACGCAGATCAGTCGTTACATCCGAAACAGCGAATGAGGGGGCACAGACCGACGACAATACTCTCATTGTCACCAAGAAACCACGCGGATGCATAACGCCATTCGCAGCGTTTATGAAGGCGAAGCGCCGCGAGGTTAAGGAGCAACATCTTGACAAATCGGCAAATGAAATTACTAGGATTCTGCGGTCATTGTGGAAAACTACGTCAAAGGAAGACCGCGTACCCTTCAAGGACATTGTCGCAAAGGATAAGGTCCGGTACCAGAGAGAGATGGACGCATGGGAATCATACAAACAAACGACCCAGCAGACTGCCACTGAACCATCGGAGAATGCCGCCGAAGTGAAGCCGAATGATGAAGAGCTTCGCGATCTCACCAATAAGTGGACGAATACGCCAAAGTCGGAGCGCCCATCCACTGAAGACAAGCGCCATATTTCCAACTGGAACGTGTCTCTCTTGTCCGACGAGTCCAAGTCTTGGCTCAACATTATGAAGACGATTGCGAACGAGATCGCACTGGAGTAGACGATGAAATAGAAAAAATTACAAAACACAAAAAATAACTGAACTACCGGACTTGGTCCTGTTTTTCTTTTTGTAATTGAGAATTATCATTCGCATACTGGAGTATCGGAGAAGGGGGGGTTCATTACATAGTAAGAATTTGTTATTCCAATGTACACACATAGTCCCTTTACTAGAGTCCCTTTACTGTTTGGTGTAACTGACAAAAAAATGAAGACTTTTCATTTACACTACTACAATTGGTAATTCAATACTACTATCAAGTACCACATACCACATACCACATACCACATACCACATACCACATACCACATACCACATACCACATACCAAGTTCAATATGGAATCTATCAAGCATCTCAAGCATCAGTTCTACCAGGATGTAGAAGGAGCAAACGCAATTCTGCTTGCGGATGGGGTAAGCGAAGAAAATATTGCGTCGTTTAATGACAACATCCAACGTAGAATCTACATCATTGGCCAGTTATTCAAATGGAAACATATTGGAAAGAGTGCTGCCGACGAAGGTCGCACATTTGCTGATGAGATGCGCCTAAAGTATGGGGAAGGAAGCGTTGACGCGTTGGATTAGATGATAAAAATTACAAAAAAAAAGAAAACAAATACACTGTACATACATTGAACTACAAGACTGGGTCCTGTTTTTCTTTTTGTGTGTGGGAGTACAATATGTTGTTCCGAACCAATTTAAATAGAATTGCGAGTGAACTACATAAATAGTACTATGACAAAAACTAAAATTACCGCGGATGTGATCAGAAATATGTACCACCGCTTTGCCTCCCCAAAGTTATCCGCCATAATTTCACAAACACCTCTACAGTATAACGAACAATTATCCTCTGCATACGGACACAATATTTACTTTAAGCGAGAAGACGTCCAACCCGTTCGGTCCTTTAAAGTTCGTGGTGCTGCAGCGGCGATCAGTTCTCTATCAGACGAACAACTTCGGAGCGGCGTTGTGTGCGCATCCGCTGGAAACCATGCTCAAGGCGTTGCTCACGTCAGCTCTTCTTTGGGCATTCAGTCCGACATTTTCATTCCGTATAATACACCTCTACAAAAGCAACTACGCATTGAGCACTTCAATGGCAACAATCGAGTGCATCAGTCCGGAAATACTCTCGACGAATGTCTGCAAAATGCCCGTGACTACGCGGAGACGTTCAACAAATCATTCATTCACCCGTTTGACGATGTAGACACCATCATCGGACAGGGCACCCTCGGAGTTGAAATTGTGAATCAATGTTCCGCTATTGAGTGTGAACCAGACATCATCATTGGATGCATTGGTGGCGGTGGGCTGATGTCCGGGGTTGGGTCATATGTGAAGAATACCGTACCATCGTGCAAAATCGTGAGCTCAGAACCGGATACGTGTGCCTCATTCGAAGCCGCCGTGAAGAAGGACCAACCCGTTTCGGTGAACTGTGTGGACACGTTTGTAGACGGCGCCTCTGTGTCACAAATTGGCGATATTCCCTTTGCAATCTGTTCCGAGGTCGTGGATGAGAACGTGGTTGTTCCGGTCGGTCAGCTTTGCAGCGATGTGCTAGATGCGTACGACCGCGATGGCATCATTCTGGAACCGGCGGGCGCGCTCTCATTGAGTGCATTACATACGATGATGGAGGCGGGTATGTCTCTTGAGAACAGTCATTACGGCACGCGAAACCATGAACGTAAAAATATCGTTTGCATCCTGAGCGGAGGCAACAACGACCTTTCACGATATCCGGAAATCATCGAACGAAGTCAGTTGTGGAAGAGAAAGAAACATTATTACGTAGTGTCCTTCGCTCAAAAGCCGGGTGAATTGCTGAGGTTCGTCACGCGCGTGCTGGGTCCATCCGACGACATTTCCCGATTCGAGTATGTTCAGAAGAATAATAGAGAGACCGGGGCCGTTTTGATTGGTATCACTGTACGACAGCCGGAAGACATTGGTGGGGTAGAAACGCGTATGAAGGAAGAACTGTTTTCCTTCGAACCCATTTCTACCGATGTCGGAAAAAATGGACCTTCCCTCTTCGGATCCGTACTTGTATAACACACGCTTGTATTCACACTGTCTGTTGCTTGCGTACCCATTGTTGGAATTCCGCATTGCCGCCCACAAACTCATACGGTCCTTGTTTGCGCCGTTTGACGAAGATCATTGGATACGTCTTATGTGTACGGGGCACGTGTTTGCGCATTCGAGACAGCAGTGCTAACCCACTTTTCGTATCAGTATAGAGGGATGTTACGCGACGAAGGACGCCTTGTTTGTGGAGAATGCGCGCTGTTTTCATTGACGCAATGGAAAAGGGACATCCGCGTTTGCCAATAATGATGAGGTTCATCGGAAAAAGCGTATAGTATACATTGTACGCGGGTTTAAAATGAACTTAAACCTATGTTTCCGACAAGTATCACAGGCGGTCAGTCTCTACACCCCCCACAAATGCCAAAACTGTGTACATATTTGAATTGTAAGAGGAGGGCAAAGTACGGTCCGAATCGAAGTACAAATATTCGATGTAGAGAGCATAGAGAAGGTATGCAGTTAGTTAGCCGAATTTGTCGATGTGGAAAAGCACAACCCATTTACAACGAGCCTGGTAAAACCAAACCGATATGTTGTTCAAGATGCAAAACGGATACTATGGTTGATGTGAAAAATAAAAGGTGTCGTTGTGGAAAAGCACAACCCCATTACAACGAACCGGGAGAAACCAAACCGATATGTTGTTCAAGATGCAAAACGGATACTATGGTTGATGTGAAAAATAAAAGGTGTCGTTGTGGAAAAGCACAACCCCAATACAACGAACCGGGAGAAACCAAACCGATATGTTGTTCAAGATGCAAAACGGATACTATGGTTGATGT
>Ga0115570_10002191_pt1 | contig 15049 bp, 12 predicted proteins | sample COGITO_mtgs_1205_3_FD_87294 | JGI IMG/M metagenome (GOLD analysis project Ga0115570, IMG submission 87294) | Pelagic marine microbial communities from North Sea - COGITO_mtgs_120524 | ecosystem: Environmental > Aquatic > Marine > Epipelagic | place: Germany:Helgoland, sampling site Kabeltonne... | reverse complement strand
TTTATTGGTGCAGGATAGCCACTAACACAATGCAGTACAGCAATATCATGGCAACCTGCTTGCTTTGCAGTTTCAACTGCCTCAAAAATTTCATCTTCTTGCGCCATACCAGTGGAAATTATCATAGGCTTTCCTGTGGACGCCACATAACGGATAAGAGGTATATCAATAACTTCAAACGACGCAATTTTATAAGCAGGTACATTTAAATCTTCTAGTAAATCTACCGCAGTCTTATCAAATGGCGAGCTAAATATAGTGATACCTCTTTCACTAGCATGTTCAAAGAGTGGCTTATGCCAATCCCATGGCATGTGAGCCTCCTCATAAAGGTCATACAGCGTTCTGCCATCCCATAGGCCTCCTTGGATTTTAAACTCTTCTAAATCTGAGTCTAAGGTAATGGTATCTGGTTTATAAGTTTGTAACTTAATCGCGTCAGCTCCCGATTTTGCTGCTTCATCGATTATTTTCAACGCTGTTTCAAATGAACCATTATGATTTGCAGACAGCTCTGCTATTACATATGGAGGATGATTGGAAGAAATTTTACGCCCTGCAATTTCAATTTCTGGTTTGTCCATTATTTAATCCTTTATCAATAATTGTGCTTCTCTTCTCAAAAGACCAAAGTACATAACATCATGAAATTGAAAACCATCAAAGAAATGATCTCGTCCCACGCCTTCCTTAAGAAAACCAAGTTTTTCATGAAAAGTGATCGATCTAGAATTGAAGGCAATAGCCTGCCCACAGAGTTTATGCATCTTTAGGTTTTTAAAGGTAAAATCAATTGCAAGATTCCCTAGTTCCATACCGCTTCCCCTCACTCCTCCATTTGGATCCAAGTAAAACCCCCATTCGGCTATCTTAGGAAACCGTTTATGGCTGATATTAACAAAGCCCATCGGTTGTTCATCTTTTTCATAAATTAACAGATGTACTGCAGGGTTTTGACTTTCCTTGGCATACCAATCTAAATGTTCATTTATTTTTATCTGTTTTGTAGAGTACATATATTTGCGAACATCGGAATGATTTCGCCAATTGAGTACTGTAGTCAGATCTGACTCCTTCATTGATCTAAGAATAGGCTTATTCACAAAATTGACTCATTTAGAGTGATCACAGCGTCAACAACTTTACTAGTGCCCCCTCCATCAGTTACACTGGCAGCTGCTTTACTCATCGACTTAAGATGTCCCATTGCACCCAGATCAAAAATTAACGAGTGTAATATAGAAACGATTTTATCCGGATGATCGAGCGTCACTGCAGCCCCAATATTCGCTAATGCTGCAGCACTTGCTGCTTGGTTCTCCGCTAAGATCAATTGAATAGTAGGTAGGCCAAGGCAGCAACGCTCCCATGCTGTACTTCCTGCAGCTCCGATTGCAAGATCAGCATTTAACATATGGACCGCCATATTTTCAACATCGCAATAAACTTCAGTTTTATAGGGCATTTTAACAGCAAAAGCTTTAACATCGTCCAAATGAGGGGCAGTAGGCCCCATTATAACTACAAACTCAGTTTCCGCAGACAAGACAGATTTTGTCAAAGCTTTCAGCACAATCATTGTTATGTTAAGCTCATCAATTCCACCAAGTGAAATAAGTATTCGATTAACATGAGAAGCTTGACGGCGAACAAGGCTTTCCTTTCTTGAAAAAGCAAATTCGGGTCGTAATACAGCAAAATCAGTACCTATTAGTAACTTTGTTTGAGGGAGGATGAGTTCACTGTAATCTGAAGCTATTCGACCAAGATTTTGATCCAAAAGTATCTTACAGTAATGAGATCGATTGGCTAGATCATCTATCACCATAATATTCTCGACAACATCAGTAAGTCGACATTCCCATTTTGAATTTAGAGCGTAATGATCAACCACCAACCAATCTGGCTGTATTGATGAAAGTACCTTATAAGTTTGGCAGCAATCCTCTTGCCAGGTCACACATAATGAATTTTCATAGTCAGAGAGGTGGCTTGTAAATCCTACAGACTCTTTACTTATGTATAAAGGTAATAAATTTAAAGGATAACCCCTTCTAACAATCACCTCACCAAGATGCCCCAAATGCTCGCGACATATAAAGACACATTGGTGCCCTTGTAAGCAAAACATATCAGCTAATGTCAAACACCGCATCACGTGACCAGCACCAATTTTTAGTGATGCATCAACTCGAAAAGCAATCTTCATAATATTTAATTCAGTCGCTTAAAGCCATCATGACAAACAGGGCCTAAAAGCAAATCATCTATTGACCGACCCATCTCACAGTCTTGAACTAATTTAAAAATCGGCTCAAGATGAAAGAAGTACTCACTGATGACTGCATCGGTATGCTCGATAGAAGCATATACCGAAGTACCAGCCAAATACCCTTTTTTTAGCATCTCTTGAGTAATTAATGTTTTATATTTCATTGATTTATCAAGTTTGAAAGTGAATCCTGCCAGTGCAGGCAGACCTGTATGAATAATAGGCAGCTCATACTTTTCAGCAAGTTTCTGCCATCCTGTACGAATTTTTAGACCAGCTTGTGTAATTGTTTCCCAAGACCGATCTCGGCCCATAATCTCCAGGGACTTAAGGGCTGCTACTGAACCGATGCGTTCTGTCCAGAAAGTACTACTGATGAAACTCGTCTGCGCCGCCTCCATTACCTCTTTTCGGCCAATAACTGCCGTTACTGCATAACCATTTCCTAACGCCTTCCCAAACATTGCCATATCTGGTTGAACACCAAAATTTTTATGTAGTCCTCCAAAGCTCTCTCGAAAACCCGATGTGCATTCATCAAAAATGAGGACAATCCCTTTACTTGTTGCAAGTTTTCTTACTTCAAGAAGGAAATCATTTTCGGGCGCCGAATTACGAAACACCTCCATCTTGATCACTCCAATATCATGCTTATTTACGAGTTCTTTGAGCCCAAGAAAATCATTATAACTAAAAGGAAACACAGTACCTCGCAAACTGGTCGGCACACCATTTGGGTCTAGCCCGGGCAATAAATGACCCGATAAACCATCATTATCACCAAGATTTGCTGATATATACCAGTCATGCCACCCATGATATCCACATACTGCTACATTCTCCTTACCAGTAGCGGCTCGCGCGATTCTAATCGCGATAGCATTTGCCTCGCCACCTGATCGAGCAAAACGGGCCATATCAGCCCACGGGTGTAGATGGATTAATTTTTCAGCTAGATAAACTTCTTCTGGCGCATTCAATGTAGACATATTACCAGATTTGATAACTTCCATCACGGCAGCATCGACTTCAGGGTGGCCATAACCCAAAATATTTGTACCAATGCCCATTACACTCATGTCTGTGTAGACATGACCGTCTAAGTCCCAAACCCTACACCCTTTAGCCTTGCTAAAATACGCAGGCCATTGATCCGGCAAAAACATTTCCGCCCTTTTCGATAGTAGCATATTTCCACCAGGAATTATTTTCTTAGCAAACTTCCAAAGTTTTTGACCTTGGCCCAATGACATCCCCTCATTTCTAGTTATTGAGTTATTAGCGTCAAAAGCGTTAGGTTGAGATTTCTTTAATTCTAAAACGTCCTCCCATCCAAAGTGTATATTTGGTGAAAACCATTCGAATATATTCCGTATCACCTCTAAATCACTTAACTCGTCCACAGTCCAACGCAAACTCGAAAAATCTTCCGGGTTATTAAAAGAACCAATTTCAAACTCTCCAGATTCCCGCATATATGAAGTAACATGCTCTTTGTCATTACGAGTTTGTGATTTAGATTGACAACTTTTTAATGCATCATAGGAGAAAACCTCTACATCTAATCCATCTGGAAACGTTGGTGGCATAGTGTTTGTATAATAGTCGACTTTAGAAGAAAAAAACCTGTTAATAATATCATCTACTAAATTAGGGTCAACCAACGGGCAGTCACCGGTAATTCTAACAATTACATCTGCTTGAGTTTCCTCCGCAGCCAGAACATAACGCTCTAATACGTCATCCTCGCTCCCCTTTATACATTCAAATCCCAGAGACTTAACATGCTCTACAAAACAGTTGTTACGCTCATCGAATGACGTGGCAATTACAACTTGATCAATCGATTTGGAATGTGAAAGACGTTTCAACAATAATTCAATCATTGGATATCCAGAAATTAACTTCATGACCTTACCAGGCAAGCGACTAGAGTTCATTCGTGCCTGCACAATAGCAACTACTTTCATAACTCACCCCAATTTGAAGGATCTAATAACTCGGCATCAATATTAGACAAACCTTCAGGGAGTGAAAAGTATTTGTCTGATATAGAAGTCTCCAAGATTTCTTGCAAATTCGAGCATGAGTTTACTCCAACCACTACCTTTTCAATCTCTGGCCGTGAAAGCACATATTTAAGACATGCACCTAGAGAGCACTGCTTCGTTTCCTCAAGCCATCGCTCCCAGCAATTCCAAATATGGTTCCAACGGTTAAATCTAGTTGGTCTCTTATGTTTTGGCATGAGAAGAAGACCTTGCAAAAAAATAGAACGTACATGAACATCGATCCCTTGCTCATGTAAGCGTTGCAACCAGCCTGTATCAGCAAGCCTGCGATCAAAAACACTTAATGGCGCCTGAACAAGATCATATTCAAAATTTTTACAACAAAGTTCTAATTCATCAACAGTATAAATAGAAATACCAATTCGATTAACAAGGTTTTCCTTCTTAAGACTATTCAGTGCATCATATAGTCTTGGACCAGAGGATCCTAATAACTGTTGGGGCCTATGCAGCAGTACGCCATCTAATGATGTCACATTAAGTCTGCTGAGTGATTCTTCAATTCTGGAGTTCATCCAACCAGTCAGATTTTTACAATTCAATGGGACCTCTGGTAACTTCGTTACAACAGACATACCATCTAACCCATGACTACCGAGTATTGTCTCACTCTCGCCATAGGAAATTGCCGTATCTAGTGTATCAATTCCACTTTGCCTAGCTAGTTTAAGAATATTTCCAACTTCTCTTGAATCAACCTGGCAGCTTTCATCTCCGACACCGTAGGGCATCCCAAATTGAACTGTTCCAAGGGCTAACTTGCTATTCATGTTAGTTTCTTTTTCCTTCTTTAAAGATCTATTGATAAATCAGAGGCCTAAACTATCAAAACTTTCTCTAAATAATTCTTTTATTGCAAACTAAAAAGTAATTTCATTTCTTTTGTGTTTTAACTAACTTACTTTCAAAAATTATGAACAAATTTCTGCCAGCTTTTCAACAATAAAGTTTTGCTGTTTATCACTCATCCCCTGATAAATAGGTAAACTAATAGCTTCATTATAGTATTTTTCAGCTTCAGGAAAATCAGTACTTTTAAATCCCATTTTCTGAAAAAAGGGCTGAGTGTGAACTGGAATATAGTGGACATTAACTCCAATACCTTGTGTTTGTAGAAATTCAAAAATATGTCTTTTAGTGTGCTGGAGCTTTTCTAACTGCAATCGGATCACATATAAATGGAAGCTCGACTTACCATCAGGATGTTGCCAAGGAGTTTTTACTGCTATATCCTTAAGTAACCAATCGTATCGCTTGGCAATACTTTTTCTACGAGTAATTAAATTATCAATGCGTTGCATTTGAGAAACTCCTAAAGCACCATGTAATTCCGACATCCGGTAGTTAAAACCAATGTCTATTTGTTGGTAATACCAAGGACCATCCGTTTCATGTGTCATCAAATGTTGATCACGGGTAATACCATGGCTTCTATAAAGTTTCATCTTGTCTGCAAATTGATTATTGTTTGTCACAGCCATTCCACCCTCAGCAGTGGTAATAATTTTGACCGGATGGAAACTGAAAACAGTGATATCACTGTATCGACAGTTACCAATATTTTCTCCACAATATGAAGCGCCAATTGCATGAGAGGCGTCCTCAATAATTTTGAAGCCATATCTTTTGGATAGTGCATGAATAGAATACATATCACATGGCTGACCACATAAATGAACAGCTACCAATACTTTTGGGAGATTGCCTTCTCGCTCAGCTACAACCAATTTGGCTTCCAGTGCTTTGGGGCAGAGGTTGTAGGTAATGGGATCAATATCAACAAAATCAATTTGCGCACCACAATATAAACCACAGTTCGCTGAGGCAACAAACGTTATTGGCGAAGTCCAGAGCCAATCGCCCTCCCCCAATTCGAGGGCAACACAAGCAATATGCAGGGCACTAGTTGCACTGTTTACAGCAAGGCAGTGGTTAGCCCCAACCTTAGTCGCAACTGCTTTTTCAAATAATGGCACTTTTGGACCTTGTGTCAGAAATTCAGAATGTAGCACCTCAGTTACCGCATCAATATCCTTTTGTACTATATCTTGTCGACCATATGGAATCATCAAACTTTCCCAATTTTATGGCGATTAACATTGAGCCATCTCAAAAGATCAGCATTGCTCATCCATTCATCATTAGTATCACTAGAATAAATAAAGCCTTCCAAGACTTTTTTCCCATCTTTAATTCGACTTGAATCTGTATCCCAGTTATTTATCTGAGGCAGAATTTTATAATGTTCTGGATATTCATAAGTATAATGGGAATCTTCAGCACCAATCATCTGCTCATGTAATTTTTCGCCAGGGCGAATTCCAATTTCTTTAAGCGTTGCCTCAGGGGCAATCACTCGGGCTAAATCAATAATATTCATCGATGGTATTTTCTTAACATAAATTTCACCTCCAATCATATCTTCGAAAGCATGCCAAACTAAATCGACTCCCTGCTCTAGTGTAATCATAAAACGTGTCATACGATTATCAGTAATCGGTAATACACCAGTATTCTTCAAAGACATAAAATATGGAATCACGGACCCTCTAGAAGCCATTACGTTTCCATAACGAACAACAGAGAAACGCGTTCCACCCTCACCGGAGTAATGATTTCCAGCTACAAACAATTTGTCTGATGCAAGCTTTGTGGCGCCATAGAGATTAATTGGGCTGCTTGCTTTATCCGTAGATAATGCAACAACTCCCTTAACTTTTTTATCGATACATGCGTCGATAAGATTCATGGCACCATCTATATTTGTTTTCACACACTCAAAGGGATTGTATTCAGCGGTAGGAACTATCTTGGTCGCCGCAGCATGAACAACATAATCAACACCGTCTAATGCTCGATATAAACGTTCTCGATCACGCACATCGCCAATAAAAAAACGAACACGCTGGTCATCAGCAAATTCTTTGGCCATATCCCACTGTTTCATTTCATCTCGAGAGAAGATAATAAGCTTTTTAGGTTGGTATTTTTCTAATGTCATGGGTATAAATTTACGCCCAAAAGATCCTGTACCTCCAGTGATTAAAATCACAGAGTCTTTTAAAAACTGCTTTTTCATAGCCTTCATTCTCCAGCTCCCGCGAGCTCTCTAAATTTTTCGCTGGTCTGAACCAACTCTTTAAAACTTCCAGACGCAGAAATTTTTCCACCTTCAAGTAAGTAAATTTTATTACAACTCTTTATCGTACTTATTCTATGCGCAACTACTACTACAGTTAAGTTCTTAGATATATTTTTTATCGAGTCATTTATCTGCCTTTCTGTAATCGTATCTAAGGCACTGGTAGCCTCATCCATCACCAATAAACTAGGATTAGTATATAGCGCTCGGGCAATTCCGACTCGCTGCTTCTGTCCTCCAGACAACTTTCCCCCCCTCTCTCCAAGTACAGTTTCGTATTTTTCTGGCAAATTCATAACAAATTCATCCAAACATGCTAACTCAGATGCTCTTTTAACCGCATTATCATTTATATTTTCAGCTGGAACACCAAATGCAATATTACGCCTTAATGTCTCATCAGCAATAAAAATATCCTGCGGAATGTAAGCTATATTCTGGCCCCAATGCTTAAGAAAGTTATCTTGCCTTAATGTATCATTAATCAAAACTTCACCACCTGTTGGATCAAAAAGCCCCAACAATAAATCCACGAGTGTAGTCTTCCCCGACCCAGTTAAACCAACAAATCCAATCAGATCTCCTCTCTCAATTTTAAGATCCAGAGATCTTAATGCAAATGCATTCGAGCCAGGATACATGAAAGAAACATTTCGAAACTCAAGGCTAGAGATAGAATTTGAACTATCGTGCACAAAAAGTTCCCTATTACTAACCGAACGTGTTGGTAAAGAAGTTAAATCGTTATGGAGGTTATTAAGTGGCACATCAACTAATCTGAGATGTGTGATGGAAGCATATATTTGTTGAAGCGCAGGCATTAGCCTGTACCCTGCAAACGCGTACAAAGCGATTATTGGAACAGCCGAACTATTACTACCTACAAACCATAACGAGGCTATTATTAATCCACCAAATATTAGACCCTCTATAGCGAAGCGTGGCAATTGACTTATTGCTAAACCATTAGCTAAATGATTTGCGTACTTCTGCGCTGGAACAGAGAAGCGCTCGATATAGTTATACTCTAAACCCTTTAATTTAATTTCTTTTAATGCACCCGCTGATTCACTTAATGACATAAAACGCTTATTATTGGCTTCTGCTCGCCCTATACCTTCTCTAACTACCCATTTATTTGTGGTATAAAATAGCAATCCATAAATAATCGAAAAAGCTAAGCCTGAAATAATGGCTATTCTCCAATCCACAAAAATCAACATTATAATTAGGGCAAAAACCACAAACCCTTGGGAAATTATTGTTAACATGGGTGCTAAACCACTGGTAACAACAACTGCTACTTCGGATAAAATTATTTTATGTATTTCTGCACTATGTCGAGATACGAAATATGAATAATTTTGTTCTAAATATCTACTATACAATTTTCGGCCAATTGTGTATTCTCTTAGTCGTGTGAATTTTAGCGTAAAGTATGTCCCCATTCCTTTTAAAGCCAAAGATCCAATCAATAGGCAGAACAAGAAAGTACCCAAAAAAACCAAAAATTCTCTCTCACTAGAGAAAGTAAAGTACTCGTATACTTGAAATAATAACCGATTTGTAGTTATCACACCAGGATCCGACATAACCGCCATAAAAGGCATGATCGAAGCCACACCGGCAGCATCTACAATTGCGATGACTACCGATAATAGCAATAGGAAAACTCCCTGTCTACGCTCCTGTTCGCTGAGAAGGTATAGCAATTTATGTATTCTTTCCAAAATTTACCTTACTTCTAAAGAACTAATATCAAAGAGATTTATCGGATATTTTTAATTGTGATTTAATATCATAAAGCACTCTCTGTTCCGAGTGCTGTAAATCTAAATCAAGGAACTGATCATGCGAAACCGCCAAAATAATCCCTGAGTACTCTGAAACATCAAGCTCACTCATAGGAACAAGTTGAAGATCAAAATTAGCTTTTACTTCATCTTGATGAGCCCAAGGGTCGCATACTGAAACTTTTGCTCCATATGTTTTGAGCTCATCAATTACGTCAACTACCTTTGAATTTCTTATATCAGAGCAGTTTTCTTTAAATGTGATACCTAGAATAAGTATTTTACTATCCAGAATAGTTAGTGACTTTAAAGTCATAAATTTTATCAATTGTGTGGCAATATATGATCCCATTCCATCGTTGATACGCCTGCCTGAAAGAATTATCTGTGGATAATATCCCACTTGCTCAGCATTATGCGAAAGGTAATAAGGGTCAACTCCAATACAATGCCCACCAACAAGTCCTGGCTTGAATGGAAGAAAATTCCACTTTGTCTCTGCTGCGGCTAAAACATCTTTGGTGTTTATGCCCATTTTGTCAAACATAACAGCAAGCTCATTCACGAAAGCTATATTTATGTCACGCTGAGCATTTTCAATAACCTTTGCAGTTTCGGCAACTTTAATTGACGGCGTTAAATGAGTGCCAGCATCAATAATTTGGGAATAAAGGTTATCAATAACTTTACCTATTTCAGGTGTCGAGCCAGATGTAATTTTTTTAATTTTTTTAATGGTATGTACTTTGTCTCCAGGGTTAATGCGTTCTGGAGAATAGCCGCAAAAAAAATCCTGATTGAATTTTAACCCAGATGTCTGCTCCAATACCGGAACACATTCCTCTTCTGTTGCACCAGGATAAACTGTGGATTCATAAATAACAATGTCACCTGATGAGAGAATACTCCCAATGGTTTTGCTTGCCCCTAGTAGAGCACTTAGATCCGGGCGTTTACTACTATCAACGGGAGTAGGCACTGTCACAATAAAGACATTGCACTCAGCCAAAACTAACGTAGCAGAAGAAACTTTTCCACCACTGTCAAAAAATTCTTGCAGCTGAGCGTCAGTTAATTCTTGTGTTCTGTCATGACCAGATTGCAACTCAGCAATGCGACTCTCATTAATATCAAATCCCACTACTTTAAACTTTTCTGAAAAAGCGTGAGCTAAAGGGAGACCAACATATCCGAGCCCAATAATTCCAATTTTATACATTACATTTGTTTCCACTCGTTTTAGCCATCTTAATCACTCAATCTGTCAGGAAATATACAAAGCATGTTCTGTTTAAATTTTTGAACTAAAAGAACAGATACATACTTAAAGTATAAGGCAGATAAAACTAAGAATACCAGAGTTGTTTTATTTTACTCGCTTGCTTTTACTAAATCAGGCGAGTTAATTGGCTACTTACTTTTCAATTGTCCAACCACTGTCAAATTTACCTTCGGCATTTGTATAACGCATCAGCAAAGTTGTTCTTGGGATACCAGATTGATTATTTCCAGTCCTGTGAGGTGACATACTGGAAAAAAGTATAATGTCCCCAATCTCCAAATTACATTGTACATCCTTAAATTCCATTAGATCATTATCATTAATTCTCATTTGTGTTAATCCATCAGTGACATTTTCCCTTTCAATATCAAACAACATTTTGTGACCACCTTTTTTCATAACCATTGTTCCATTTTGGTCATTTACAGGTGTAAGCCATGGATACCAAAGCGTAATCACTTCTTCGGCATTTGGATAATATGACTTTTCTTGATGCCAATCATATTGAAGTCTCGTAATCGCTTTTTTATTGAAAAAAGCAGCCCCCATTAAATGTAAGTTTTGAAATCCAGTCATTTGTTTGGCTAATTCAAATATATGCGGTATCAAAGCAATTTTAATTGCGGGAATAGTTTCTCCTATAATTTTTGTAAATTCATAAAACCCCTCTTTATTAGAATTTTCCAACTGCTCCATAGCCTTAAGAATGTTACTTGGAGTAACATCACATTTTAGCAAATCTGCGGCATAAGATCTTAACTCCATAATTAAGTTCTTATCAATAGCATCTCTCAAAATCACAAATCCATCTGAGTCATAGTTATAATCTAAATTTTTCATCTCATAATTCCTTACTAATGTAATTAATATTAAGCCCTATAGAAATCTAAGTACCAGTCAACAAATTTGCTTATGCCGTGTTGTATTGAAGTGGATGGCTTATAGTCCATCTCACGAACCAAGTCCTCAACACAAGCGTAAGTTTGAGGTACATCACCAGGTTGTATTTCCATCATATTTTTTTTGATTTTAGTGCCCATTTTGCACTCAATAGCTTTAATGAAGTCCATCAGTTTGACAGGATTATTATTACCTATGTTATAAATCTTATAGGGTGCTGAAGAACTGGATGCATTTCCAGCCCATTGTTTATCGCGATTAGCTGGATTATTAATAACACGTATAATTCCAGTAATAATATCATCAATATAGGTAAAGTCCCGGACCATATCGCCCTGGTTAAACACATCTATAGTCTCTCCATTAACAGCAGCTTTAACAAATTTAAACAGTGCCATGTCCGGGCGACCCCATGGGCCATAAACTGTAAAGAACCGTAATCCCGTTGTTCTGATACCATATAAATGAGAATAGGTGTGTGCCATTAACTCATTCGATTTTTTAGAGGCCGCATATAGCGAGATCGGATGATCTACGTTATCGTTAGTACTGAACGGTAAATCTTCATTCAAGCCATAGACTGAAGATGAGGATGCATAACTAAAGTTTTTCACGTCATTGTGCCTGCACGCCTCCAAAATATTAATAAACCCTATTATATTGGAATTAACATATGCCTCAGGGTTAGTCAGAGAATATCGAACACCTGCTTGAGCCGCAAGATTACACACAGCATCAAATTTTTGATCTTCGAATAATCGATTTAATTCCTCTTTATCTTCTAGGTTTAACTTTATAAATTCTAATTTTGAATGAACATTAGAGAGTAAAACTTTTCCATAATCGATTGACGAAGTATCAATGCCTGCTCTATCCAAACGTCCATACTTTACTCGAACGTCATAATAATCATTGATACAGTCTAAACCCATAACCTCATCACCTCTCGCGATAAGATGGCGGACTAGATGACTGCCAATAAATCCTGCGGCGCCTGTTACTAATATTTTCATTTAATCAACTCCAAATAAATCTCTTGTAAAAACCTTATTAGCAACATCGTCTAGTTCTGAACTGATACGATTTGATATAATAAGGTCTGTAATGCCTTTAAAGCTCTCCAATGAGACTATGATCTTGGAGTTATAAAATTCGTTTCCCTGAAAACTTGGGTCATAAATAACAACTTCTATACCTCTAGCTTTTATTCTTTTCATAATCCCTTGAATAGCACTAGCTCGGAAGTTATCAGAACCCTGTTTCATAGCAAGCATGTATACTCCAACAACTTTAGGGTTTAGGCTGATAATCGTCTCAGCAATAAAATCTTTGCGTTTAGCATTTGATGACACTATTGCCTGCACTAGTGTTTGCGGCACCTGATTATAATTGGCGAGTAATTGCTTGGTGTCTTTTGGGAGGCAATAGCCCCCATAACCAAAGGATGGATTATTATAGCCTCCTCCTATTCGCTTATCAAAACACACACCATTGATAATGCTCTCAGCGTCTAAGTTATGGGCCAAAGCAAAGGAATCAAGTTCATTAAAAAAGGACACACGCATAGCAAGGTATGTATTTGCAAATAACTTAACAGCCTCAGCCTCCGTAGCGCAAATAAATAAGGTTTCTATATTCTTCTTTTTGGCACCCTGCACCAATAGATTAGCAAATGCTTTCCCAGCCTCCAACTGACTACCCACAATAACTCGCGATGGATACAGATTGTCTCTTAATGCCTGACCCTCTCGCAAAAACTCAGGTGAAAAGATAACACGCTCTGTATTGTGATTTTTTTGAAGAGATTTTGTATGACCTACTGGAATGGTAGACTTGATTACCACTGTAGCATCCGAATTTAAATCTAAAGCCTCACTTACAACCTCATCTACCGAACTGGTATCAAAACGATTACTAACAGGGTCATAATTAGTAGGCGTAGCCACGACTATAAAATTAGCACCCTCATAGGCAGCCTGTTTATCAATAGTGGCTGTCAGTTTCAGTTTTTTATTAGCTAAAAAAACTTCGATTTCAGCATCTGCCACAGTAGATTGCTTTTGATTAATTTTATCAACCCGAACAGGGTCAACATCCAAGATCACCACATCATTGTCCTGAGCAAGCAGGACTGCTAGAGACATACCTACATAGCCAGAACCCACAACAGTTATCTTTGTTTTATCTACCAAAATAAACCTTTAATATGATATAAAACGATTGCTTTACTTAAACTATGTGCAACAAAAATCTTATTACATTTTCAGAAAATAAAGAAACTTTGAAAGCTTATCTTTAAAAGGCGATATTAGCATTTATCTAATACTAGAAATCATCATCAATTAATTTTCTAAATAATGCGTGTATTGTTGCTTTAGATTTAGGGTCCCGCATACCAATTGCCAAATTTGCACTTAAATAACCCAATTTATTACCACAATCATAGATATCTGCATCTGTCTTTACGGCATTCAAGCCATCAAAACCCAAAAGCTTACTTAACGCATCCGTCAATTGCACCTCACCACCTACTCCAGGCTTAATATTTTGAAGTAAATTAAATAATTTCGGTGACAAAATATAACGCCCCAAAACTGCTAAATTAGATGGTGCATATTGAAGGGCTGGCTTCTCAATTAAACCCCTCAAGGGAGAAGTTTCAAATGTATTCATTTTTTTTTCAATAGGATCAACAATACCATATTTCTCAATACTATTAAAATCAACTTGTTCAATCATTACCTGACTTATACCAGTATTATTCCAAGCATTTACTAACTGAAGAAAACTAAAATTTTTTTCTCGATTTTTTTTGTCTAAAACTAATACATCTGGAAGCAGAATTGCAAAAGGTTCATCATTTATAAGATGCCTAGCACATAAAATTGCATGACCCAAACCCAACGCATCAGGTTGTCGTATCGAAGATATTTTAACATCATCGGGGACAACCTTTACTATATCCTCAAGTATTTTATTCTTACCCTTTTTTACTAATCGATGCTCAAGCTCATAATGGGCATCAAAATGGTTTTCAATTGCTTCTTTTCCACTTCGTGTAACGAAGATAATTTCACGAATTCCACCACTTATGGCCTCTTTAACAACATGTTCCACTAGAGGCCTATCGTAAATAGGCAGCAGCTCTTTAGGGATAGCCTTAGTTGCTGGTAGCATACGCGTTCCCAATCCCGCCACTGGTATTACCGCTTTATATACTGGCTTTACAGGGTTCATTTTATTTCAGAAATATAATTTGCATAAAATTGATAACACATTAAAAACTTACTGCTTATCGCTAAAAACATTACCAATACTTTTTTCTAAAGAACTTATTTCTTCTCTTAGCGCTTCAAACTCTTGCTTTTTGCGCACAAGAAATTTGCTTGTAATTAAAGATTTTTCACGAATACCTTTTGGAGTTAACAAATAAGAATATCTTGTCTTTTGAGAATTGTTTTTAAAATTTGAAAGCTTTACAAATCCCTTATCAATTAGCGAAGTTAATAAATAATAAGCAGAGCCATTAGAAATTCCAATTTTTTGAGCAATTTCTCGTGTAGTAAGTTCAGGGTTTTTTTTTATTAT
>Ga0115570_10002178_pt1 | contig 15131 bp, 11 predicted proteins | sample COGITO_mtgs_1205_3_FD_87294 | JGI IMG/M metagenome (GOLD analysis project Ga0115570, IMG submission 87294) | Pelagic marine microbial communities from North Sea - COGITO_mtgs_120524 | ecosystem: Environmental > Aquatic > Marine > Epipelagic | place: Germany:Helgoland, sampling site Kabeltonne... | reverse complement strand
TTTTAGCCGGGTTAGGGCTAGCGGGATTTCTTGCCATTGGATTTAAATCGTTTTTCAAAAGATAAAATAGTGCGACTATTCCGAGCAGAATATGTACAGTTTACGCCACTTCGCGTTTTGATATTTTCCTTACTTTCACGATAGTTGGTAATGTAGAGCATCTTTCGGAGAAGGCCTCTGTCTGAGGAGAACTGTCCAAATAGTAACCACTGCTTAAAAGCACCGTTGTAATGACTTATTTTCAAGCATTGAAAGACACAAGTTCAGCAACATACCTCCGGGGTTTACCTTCAAAAATGGAGTCAAACATTAGCATACAATAATTAATTATAATTCATTTTGAGAATAGGTACAGACATACTTGAAAACGAAATCGTAAACCTGTATCCCGATGCGCTCGAAATACTACTTCGTGACCACACTACTCAGAACAATATCTTTTGGGCGACAGACAATTATGAACATTTAGGTTTGGCTTATGCCTATAATAAGCCAATTAAATCTGATTTAATTACAGGCGATAATGGAGATGTTATTATGCCTAGAGTCCATAAGGACGAGGTTTTACAAAGAGCTAGATCAAAGGAAATGGCAGAAGTATTCACTCCTTCTTGGGTTTGTAATTCCCAGAATAATATGATTGACGACGCTTGGTTCGGACAGAAAGAGATATTTAATCGAGAGATTTCTAATTTCGACGGCTCAAAAAGTTGGGAAACTAACCATGATAAAATCAAATATCCGAAAGGTAAAACATGGGAGCACTATGTCCGCGATACGAGGCTGGAGGTAGCTTGCGGAGAAGCGCCCTACATCACCAGTCGCTACGATAGTACAATTGGTAAGTCTATCCCAGTGGAACTGAGGATAGGGATTCTCGATCGTAAACTTAGGGTGATCAACGAGAACGTTAAGAGCACAGGGGAATGGCTAAAAGCTGCACAGATGGCTTATAAACACACATATGCTTTTGAATGGCAGGGTGATAATTTGTTATTGGCAAGAGAGGCAATGCTCGCATCTTTCATTGAAAACTACTCCTATAAATTTGGTAGAGAACCACTTTTAAAGTCTATTCAACACATCGCTTATATTATTTCTTGGAATGTCTGGCAAATGGACGGACTCAAAGGCGTGATTCCGAATACTTGCGGAGATAAAATGGAAGTATCGACAAATCTTTTCGGGGAAACTGAAACCAAACAAACACCTTGTGAAGGTTGCGAAAAAGAAAATATTAAAAAGCATAATGGGATTTATTGTGTAGTAAAAGATTGGTCGAATAAAGATTTGAAAACAAGACAAATAGGCAGGGAGCTCAGGTTCATTGATCTCATAAATGGGAAACGGAAATGAAATTTACATCAACACTAAAATTAAAGCTGATCTATGTTTTTCGTATCAATGACGATGCGCATAGTGACTGTTTGAAAATTGGTGAGGCTACTTCAAGTGATGAAAACATTTGGGGGCTAGAACCGAACAGTAAAGCACTAAATCAAGCAGCCAAAAAGCGGATTGACCAATACACTAGAACCGCTGGAATCGCCTACGACCTACTTTACACCGAACTCACAATTTACAATGATCGGGATGGACTTAAAGCTTTCTCAGACCATGAGGTTCATAATGTGCTCACACGATCAGGAGTAAAAAAGAAAATCTTCGATACAAAGAACAAGGCCAACGAGTGGTACATCATTGACCTAAAAACGGTCAAAAAAGCAATAACTGCGGTCAAGGAAGGTCGCGATTCACTTAATGCCATTGAGGTGTCTGAAAAACAGTCGCCAATTATTTTCAGACCGGAACAAAAAGAGGCGATTGATAAAACAGCTAAGCATTTCAAAAAAGGAAATGAAATGCTATGGTTCGCGAAGATGCGCTTCGGAAAGACGCTTTCAGCTTTACAAGTCGTCAAAGAACATAATTTTACTCGAACGCTAATTTTAACCCATCGACCTGTGGTGGATAAGGGTTGGTTTGAAGATTTCGGGAAGATTTTTTATGATTCCCTCGACTTTTCTTACGGTTCGAAAAATCAAGGTAATCAATTTACTACTCTTGAACGCGAATGCAAAAAAGGGAAATTTAAGTATATCTATTTTGCTTCGATGCAAGACTTACGTGGTTCTGAATTGGTAGGTGGCCACTTTGATAAGAATGATGAGATTTTCAATACGACATGGGACTTTATTATTATTGATGAAGCTCATGAAGGAACGCAAACTGAATTAGGGAAAAACGTTCTAAAAGAACTCAAAAACACTGAAACTAGAACCCTTAATTTATCAGGTACACCATTCAACTTGTTGGATAATTACAAGGAAGATGAAATTTTCACTTGGGATTATGTAATGGAGCAAAAAGCCAAAGCCGAATGGGATAAAATTCACTTTGGTGATCCAAACCCATATGCATCACTTCCTAAACTCAATATTTTCACTTATGATTTAGGAAAGTTACTTCAGGGCTATGAAGATGAAGAAGTAGCATTCAACTTCCGAGAATTTTTCCGAGTGGATGATTCGGGAGCTTTTCTTCACAAGAAGGATGTATCTTCATTTTTGAACTTAATCTGTAAGTCAGACAGTCAAAGTAATTATCCGTATTCGATAAAAGAATACCGAGATAATTTCCGTCACTCGCTTTGGATGGTGCCAGGAGTAAAAGAAGCTCGTGCGTTGAGTGTCTTACTTCAATCACATCCTGTGTTTAGTCAGTTCAGAATAGTTAATGTTGCAGGTGTTGGAGACGAAGAAGAAGCTAATGAAGAAGCACTTAAAAAGGTGGAGAAAGCCATTAGTAACAGACCTCACGAAACCTATACTATTACGCTTTCCTGTGGTCGTTTAACAACCGGCGTTTCAGTAAAAGCATGGACTGCCGTTTTTATGCTTTCAGGTTCGCGCAATACTTCTGCTTCATCCTACATGCAGACCATTTTCAGGGTGCAGACACCGGCGACTATCAACGGTAAGGTAAAAGAAGAGTGTTTCGTTTTTGATTTCGCTCCTGACCGTACACTGCAGGTGATTGTGGAAACAGCAAAGATTTCTGCAAAGGCAGGTGAAACGAGTGACTCAGACCGAAATTTAATGGGCGAATTCCTAAACTTCTGCCCCATTATCGCCTTTGACGGTTCGCGCATGATGGACTATGATGTGAATGGCATGCTCGAACAGCTCAAAAAAGTGTACATCGAGCGTGTGGTAAACAATGGATTTGAAGATGGGTACCTATATAATCGGGATCAACTCATGCAGTTGAGCGATTTAGAAGTCGAAGAGTTCAACGGGCTTAAAAAAGTCATAGGAAGCACCAAGGCAATGCCCAAAAGCAAAGATATTGAAATAAATAAGCAAGGTTTTACCGATGAAGATTACGAGCAAATAGAGAAAGCTCAAAAGAAAAAGAAAAAAGAACTTACACCAGAAGAAAAAGAACTTCTTGATAAATACAAGGAGCAAAAAAATATACGTGATACTGCCATTTCTATTTTACGTGGTATCTCTATACGTATGCCCTTACTTATTTATGGTGCAAACGTTTCAAACGAAGAAAAGGAACTAACTCTCGATAATTTCACTGACTTGGTTGACGACCAATCTTGGGAAGAATTTATGCCTAAAGGAGTAGATAAAGAAACTTTCCAAAATTTCAAGAAGTACTATGAACGTGACGTTTTCAGGGCAGCAGGAAAACGCATTAGAGCTTTGGCGCGAGCAGCCGATCAGCAAACCATTGAACAACGAATTGAGCGTATAACACATATCTTTAGTACCTTTAGAAATCCAGATAAAGAAACGGTGTTAACTCCTTGGCGTGTGGTAAATATGCACTTGGGGGATTCCTTAGGTGGTTATAGTTTCTTGAGTGAAAACAGAGAAAAAACCAATTTCCAACCCCGTTTTGTTTCAAAGGGAAAAGTAACTGAAGATGTTTTTGCAACCGATTCACTAATCCTAGAAATCAATTCCAAATCAGGTTTGTATCCGCTATATGTTGCGTATTCAATCTTTCGCAATCGAATCAAGGAAAAATACCCAAGCGCAGCACCAAACGAACTGACTATTGAGCAGCAGCTGGAACTATGGGATAAAACCGTAGCAGAAAATGTATTTGTACTTTGTAAAACACCAATGGCGAAAAATATTACGAAGCGCACATTGCTTGGTTTTCGGGATAAAAAAGTGAATACTCACTATTTCGAAGATATGGTTTACCAAATTACTCAGCGCCCAGATAAATTCATTCAAAAAATCAGAAAAGGTCAGTCTTATTGGAGGGCGAATAATAATAACTATATGAAATTCAATGCAATCGTAGGTAATCCACCTTATCAGGAAATGGATGGTGGCACAGATCGGGGAGCGGTTCCTGTATATCACCATTTTGTCAATATCGGTAAACGACTTAAACCCGATTATATTTCGATGATAATGCCGGCGAGGTGGTATGCCGGTGGTAGAGGTCTGGATTCTTTTAGAGAAGAGATGCTGAGTGATCCAAGGATTTCTGTTTTGGTAGATTACGAAACAAGCAAATCCTTATTTCCAACTGTAGATATAGCTGGTGGCCTTTGTTATTTACTTTGGGATGCTCAGAACAAAGAACTCTGTAATGTCATTAATTCTGGAGCCTTGGAAGTAAAGTCCATTAAAAGAAGTTTGAACGAATTTGACATTTTTGTGCGTTCTAATGCAGCTATAAGTATCCTGAAAAAAGTTACTTTAAATAATCCGTCATTTTTACGTGATCTAGTGTTGTCTATCAATCCTTTTGGGTTTAGAACGTATTATCGTGGTAGAAACTCTGAAAAGAAGAATGATGTTAAAATACTTACAAGTGCTGGCTGGGGTTATGTTAGTCGTGATGATATAAATAAGAATGAGGTTTTAGTAGATAAATATAAAATCATAGTAGGTCGATTTGTTCCAAGTAATGGCGAACTAAACGTGAAGCCAGGAGAAGGATATAGAGTAATAACCACGCCACAAATACTGAAGCCGAATGAAATAAACACTGAGACTTACATTGACGTAGCTGTCTTGGATACGGAATCGCAGGCAATGAATTATAAGGCCTATTTACACACTAAGTTCTCCAGGTTTTTACTGCGTCAGTCTATAACATCTGTAAATGTTACAAAAGAGTGTTTTTCATTTATTCCCCTTCAAGATTTTACTATCAATTCGGATATTGATTGGGGTAAATCTATTTCAGAGATTGACCAGCAATTGTACAAGAAGTATGGATTAAATGAAGACGAAATTGCTTTTGTAGAAAGTATGATTAAGCGGATACAATAATTAAAACCAGGCGTTACTCGAGACTTATGATAATGAATTAAACACCGGGAACAGAACATGACCGCATGAAGTTGGAGAGTTTTTGAGTGCACCTAGGCCTATCAGATTACATCTACGTTAATCAGAATGACCTTTGACGCCAAAGTGAGTTTCATACCTCTGAAGCATTTCTTGGTTATGCTCAGAACCGTTATTATAATCTGAAATAGACAATAAGGCATATAGTGGAGAATCTTCATTACTCTCATCTAGACAAATTTGGAAGAACGCTGAAGACTCTTCATTATGGCACAAATGACTGGAATGTCATAATGAGTTATTCCTGATTTTGGATACTAATAAGGTATTATTCTCACTTCATCTATCAAATTGTAATATTCTGGAGAATTTGCGACTTCCTTAATTACAGCATGGATCAATTCTTGGTTCAGGTTAATATCTCTAGTGACAAAATACATGGTTGATTTCTTATGAACCCTTTGGTTATGTTCAAACGCATCGCGGATACATTTTTTAATAGATTCAGGGATAGAAGGCAGATGAGAGGGCCTATCCAACCTCCCAAGAAATAACGGAATTACACTTAAGGGCAGGTTATCAATACCTGCAGTCTCTTCTTTCAAATTCACTAGCCTTTCCAACTCTAAGAACTTTTCTCTTGGAGCTGATATTACCCCGCGTAAAATTTCAGCTGAGTAGCGAAATCCAAGTATTGCTGGAACCACAACATAGGCCTTATTGCTTTTTATTTCATTTATTATGTTTTCGATGTCTAAAGGGTATCTATCTATTATTGTCATATCAAAAACTAGTAATTCATGGTATTGAAAGATATACCGTTGAAGAAAATTGTTGGTTCCGAATTACAAGGTAATTAAGAAGTACTAGACGTTTAAATCTTCCATCATCTTTTAATAGTCAATCTAAATAGTAACGTACCCTGAGATATTGATTCGTCACTAACACTTTTTTCTTTGACTAAGACACGAAGTATATAACATGAAGCGTTCTTATAGTACCCTCCTAATCTAATATCTTATGAGAACAGCCTTTTTCTTCGTTGCTTTGTTTTACTGCTGCCTTGCTAACGCGCAACAACCGCCTAATGTATTAGCAAACTATGCCTATGAAACTTCAGTTGTACTTACGGAGGATGGAGAAGAGTTTATAACATGGAATGTAGAAGATGAGCAAGCCGAAGCTCTTGTAAAAGAGCTGAAGTCACTCCCAATTATTGACGTAGATCGCAGTGAGAAACACCTGGTCTTTACAATACGTACAGATAACCAGTACGAATACCTCTTTTCAAGAAATAAAAGAACGAACCGAATGTACTTCCGTAGGGTAACGGTATATTCCGTTTTAGATTAGAAATATGACTGTTGAAGAATTCATTTCTACTGCGCCTTTGGTTGCCATTTCCAACGCTGAGCTTGTCGATATCACTTGGCTATGCCAGAAGTTTTACGAATGCGAAAAGGGAACGCCAAAAGAGCAAATAACGTTTCAAGAGGTAAAAGACAGGCTAACCAATTATGGAGCACTCGTATTTAATTGCACCCCAGTTCACGATCTTAAAGGAGTCGGTACTTATAAAATATTATCGTCCATGCACGGCTGGTTCAAAGGGACCCCATACGAAAAGCAGGCGTTCTTCCAAATTTGTCTAGATGAGAGTAATGAAGATTCTCCACTATATGCCTTATTGTCTATTTCAGATTATAATAACGGTTCTGAGCATAACCAAGAAATGCTTTAGAAGTATGAAACTCACTTTGGCGTCAAAGGTCATTCTGATTAACGTAGATGTAATCTGATAGGCCGTATGCCTCGTCTGAAATAAAGTCTTCCAGATTGGTCCTGCTCATTGATTTGAGGCTTAGCCTGTACGTTTGTGCCAAGTCATTTAAGGTAAATGATAAATCTGTCTCAAAACGCTTATCACCCTCAAGTGCAAAGAAAGTGACTGACTCGTTTTCTATTTCAAACTTAAAATCAAATACGGTCCAGTCCATATCTTCTTGAACCTCACTTTCATTGAGAGGTGTTGCAATAGATTGCACTCTTTGATATACCGTACCTGTAGCTCGATCGGTTACAGTTTCTATATAGAATTCAACGAGCATGGCTGGACGGTCGTACTTTATTTCCTTCTGTTCTAAAATATCATAAACCCTAATATAACGGTCTTCATTGGAATCATGAGCAACCTCTCGATAAGCCTTTTTCTGAGAACCGTCTCTGTAGTCATCTAGAAACAGCCAATCAGGTACCAAATCTACTTTTGAATCATGTGATTCGGATATGGTAATACTAAGCCCCAACGCTACCAAAATTTTACCAAGCTCGAAATCAGAGAGGCCATTCTTACCTTTAAATTCAAAGTTTAGGTTATCCTTTTCTACTAAGGGAGCTACCACTAGTACGGTCGGGTCCATTATACCGCGTACTGAGAAGTTATCGTGTAGGGTCATTCGGCTTCCCCTTCTAGACCTGAAAAACTCCGCACCACCTCCATACATTAAACATTGTTGGCCATTAAAGGCTTCCCTGGCAGACATTCGGTCCTCCTGCAATTGCGCATATGCCCTGTGGTTATAGAGTCTGTAAATAGACTGGCTTAACGCATATTGGAACTCATTTAAACTGTCTTGAAATTTGGTTTGGTCGACAATATTATTCCAGCGTTTAGTCAATTTCTCGTTGAACTCAGCAATTGCCAAATTGGAGGGGTCACCCATATAAGTAGCCGCTAAGTTATTAGAAGCAATAGAAATAGACTCTGAAGCTAAATATCGAATGGTATTATCACCTGTAATATTGAAAAGGGCAATGTCCGAGGTTCCTGCCCCAATATCCATAGTAGCATAGTATTTATTCTGGGATAGACTGCCATTCTTTTTGATAAATGCCAAACTGGCTGCGGCCTCAGGGTAAATTCTAAGGCCTTTCTCCTTTAAGTAACCCTCTAAAATCGTTGGATTGGACTTTAGGTCATTAAGAATTCGATCCACCATTTGTAAGAGTTCATCCAGCTTCGCTTCCTCTAAAGCTTCCAAAGAAGTATATATCTCGATAAGCTTGAAGGCAACAAATAGAATCGCTTGCATTTTAGCCAACCTAGGACGATGTTGCTTCTGATTGAACTCCGTTGGGAATCCAAAAACATAACTAAATGTATCTTCAGTTTTAGTTGCCCTTCCAAAAAAACCTCCTCCGAGGCCTAATGCTCTACCAGCTGCACTATTCCCTACGTTCTTTTGTATGTGCAAAACAGAATTCGCGATATATAATGAAGCTATGAACTCCGCTGAAACACGGATACCCACCGAATGCACGTAATAGTTGTTCTCTAAGTAGAGCTTCTCCATTTCTACATTGATGTCTTCTATATCCTCCTTCAATAGGGTTAGGTATTCGGGATCAATAAAAGAGGCCATTTTAAAGTAACGGTATACCTCTGGAGAGTTAGTATCGGCATTTCTAGCATACTGTAGCTTTTTTCTCTTAACGCTAACAACGGTGGGCCGATCAATATTACCGTTCCATTTATATAAACCAAATTCATTACGATCTAACTCGTAATAACACACTTTAGTAGTGCTCGTCCCAAAATCAAATCCTATTCTATAGCGTCCCATGATTTATTGGCTTATTAGGTCTATAAAGGGTACGTCAGCCGGTGCCATTGTAAAAGTGTTCAGATCCTCTAACCGAACCCATTGATACTTATCGTGGTCTATAAGTTTACCATGGTATCTGATTAAGTCACATCGGTATCCGTAAAGCTCTACATGAAACTTGTCATATTCGTATACAGAAAGCCCAAGGTATTCACCTATGGCAACTTCCATTTCTAATTCTTCGCGTAGCTCACGATGTAACGCTTCAAGATGAGATTCACCTAACTCCAACTTCCCTCCTGGGAATTCCCAAAAGCCGGCCAAGGATTTGCCCTGCTTTCGTCTACAGACAAAATAATTGCCTTGATTCTCTATGATTCCACATACTACTTTAATCGTATCCATGGCAACTCCTGTGGTAATCAAAATTCTCCATATCAATGTGGTGCCTGTGATCAACTTTCAACGATCCTCCAACCGCTCCAACCAAGGAGAAATCTTCTTGAACGGAAAAAGACCCTTTATCAAACATTACGTGATGGTTAGGACAAAGACAGATCAAATTGGCTAGACTATCGTCGCCATTATGTGGTCTCCCCAAGGGTCTGATGTGTGCACCTTCAGAATAAAGGCCTCTCTTGGTAGGAAGAGCAGTACCACAAACCTGACATTCATGGTTGTAAATGGCCTTAACCATTTGCGCAAGCTGAGAATCGCGTACCACACGTAATACTGTTCCTTTTACCCGTTTCCTTTCTCTAGCCCTATGATCCAATTGATCCTCTGTTTGTTCAATACTGTCTCTTTTCAGATTATCACCGGAATACACTAGTTTATAGCGACAGATTTGATAATCACTTATACCTTGTTCTACCCATGCGTCGACCACACTATATAAACCTGCAAAAGTATAACCACTAGAGGGTGAATACGGGGAATTGTGTTTGTGTCCTCTAATTACACGTACGGGCAACCCTGAATCCATACTTTTTAGTAAGGCTGCATTACCTGTGTTCTCCCAAGTTTGGTCTTTTATTTGACGGCCAGTATTGGGATCGTTTCCTCCGGCACCAGTATAAATGATTTCATCCCCCAAATCCTTATCGTCCTCATAACCACCTGAAAGCACAATTGCCGAAGCACCTGTATTGCCATTTCCGTCAATACCTCGACCCCAGCTCCTGTGAAAACTAGTGGGCATCATTTCTTTACGCCCTTCAAACCATTGCCCTTCGGCAATACCTTCAATTTCTCCAAATATTATCTGTCTTGACATCTCCTTAGATTGCTTCAATTAAACATAAGGTCACTAGGTCGGAATCTACTCTAAAGCTATCTGCAGCTTTCGCATGGATAGCGTCGAGTTCTGCTATTTTATCGTTAGCAACTCTAATTTCATTCTGAAGGATACCCACAATTTTATTTTCTGGATCCGCATCTATTCGGGACTGCGCTCTATTTATTTTAAGCTTTAACAGCTGTTTTTGGCTACGCATACTCCGCTCTAGGTTTGACTGGAATACAGGCTTACGCTCACCCTCTAGATGTCTTCGCTTGTTGTAAACCTCGCCAGTAATAAGTGCCTCTAGTTGTACCTTTAATTCATCAGATACATTCTTAAACGAAACATCTGTTTCAAATTTACCCAAGCTACCAGATTGGCTTAGAGCAACCAAGCTATCGGTTACCTCCGATGTCATGACCATACATTGTTCAGCTAATTGTACGGAGAAAAAGTCTTGGACGACTAGATTAGATTTCTTGCCACTGGCCTGTATTTTACTAATGCCATTATTTACTACACCCAATAGGTAAATACCTTGTTCTAAACCCTGCTCTGAACCCTCCACCTGGTATTTAAACGAAAGGTTCCGATTGAGCTTCTTACTGATAAAGAAATTCATTGCGGCATTGATCAATGGATGATACGTACTTATATATTCATAGCTCTTATTAGCGAACGCCTCGTCTGGATCAAAGGTGATTTTCAGTGCTGTCTGATCAATAATACGCGAATGGAATTGTCCCATCATATAATGCAGATCAGGGTGCTTTTCAATTGGTGACAAATTAGATCTCATAAAATCAATCAACTTAGAAGTATCCCCTGGATACCACTGCAAAAGGCAATGGTTCTCATGTTCCACAAAGGTGAACTGCGGTAGCCCCCCGTTTCGATACGAGAATAAAAACTTTAAAAGACCTACTAATTCATCAGTGGTTATGTATTGCTTATTGGTATTGATTCGTTCAATCTCCTGCTGCATGTAGTTGTCGTTAGCAAACGATTCATCAAGGTTATTTTCTAATTCCTTGAGGTTTTTACTTTCATTTTCAAATGCAACGGCAGCTTGATCGATAATGTCATCGGTTTCTTTTTCACTCAGGTTTTGAGAGTAAATGTCACTTTCTAGATTTCTGAGATCTTTGAGAGTGCTTACAGCATCATCGTCTAGTATGGCCTCCAAGTCTCCCAAAGCTCCTTTAAAGATACCGATGCGATCAAGCAATCTGGTATATATTTTATCTTCTATTGTCCCTTTAATTACCAGGTTATAAATGTGTAGCCGTTTACTTTTTTGACCCACGCGATCAATACGTCCTATACGTTGCTCCACCACCATTGGGTTCCAAGGAAGGTTGTAATTGACCAAAGAATCACAAAACTGTAAATCCAGACCCTCGCTGCCCACTTCTGAGGATAGGAAAATCGCACACTCAGGGTCATTGGTGAATCGTTCAATTTCCTCTTGGCGGTTGGAACGCTGTCCGTGAATAACTGCTGTTGTATAACCTGCACCACGCAGCTCGTGGTCTAAGTATTCCAACGTCTGAGTGAAAAATGAGAATATTATAATCTTCTTGTTCTGCTCATCAACAACCCCACGAATAATACTCCTTAATGCTTCAAGTTTGGAGTCTTTTTCAGGGACTATTTTCACTGGGTGCTTTTCGACGTATACAGGCCAACAACTGGTCATCATACGTTTCCTGCTAATGATGGCAAGAATATTTGCATCATTATCCTCCTGGCGTTGAATTTCTGTATTGTAAAGCTCCAATTCGTCAGCAGTGAATTCAACCTCTACCTTATGAGGGGTCCTAACCGCCCGGTTCTCCACACTTTGGACGTCTCTTTTTCTCGTTCTAGTATAGATGGAATGAAAACGATTGAATTCCTGCAGAAGACGCTGAATTTCACTGGCTTTTTCAGGAGTCCAACTGCCGTGAAGTTTTTTCTCTAGAATCTCAAACAAAGGATCTCCTTTCATCTGTTCTTCAACCGTCTCCCATTTCCCTACTTGCTCCTCACCAAAGGTGCGCCCAACGAATATCTCTTCTGACCAGAGTTCATTTTTCACCGTTTCAAAATCAACCTTTCTGTTGACCTGATTCAATGCACGCACGAAGGGCCTATTTTGACTAATAGCTTGGTCAAAATCTGCCCGATCCTCAAAGGCAGGATCCAACAACTTCAACAAAGAATGAAGGTTACCTATACCAGTCATTATTGGTGTAGCCGTAAGCATTACTACATTGTCTGAGAAGGCCAATACCTGATCAACAGCCTTAAAGGTCTGGGTTGACTGGTTACGTATGAATTGAGCCTCATCCATAACAACTAGGTCAAATCCATAACCATGCTCTTTGATAAGCTCAACAAATCTTGGCGAACGGATTTGTTCGTAGTTACATATTATGCGAACTCCTCGCTTTCCATTGACAGCATCCGTTTCAACTTCATTACGCAGTTGCACCCCAGTAGTAAATACTTTAAAATCCAGATTGAATTTATTCTTCAATTCCTGCCGCCATTTTTCTTTCAAAGAGTTTTTACATATGACTAGGGCATTTCTGAGCGATCCACGTACCAATAATTCTAATATGATATGTCCTGCTTCAATGGTCTTACCTAAACCTACTTCATCCGCTACTAAAATTCTTTTCGTGTCTGATTGAAGAAATTTAAGTAGAGGCTTGTATTGATAGGGCATGAATATGGTCTTTGACGCTTTCAATGCACTTATGGTATTCCCCAAGTTGTTCCCCACCTTATGGATGGTATTACTCACTGCAAACACCTGATTTTCCTGAAAGGAATCAGTTATTAAATTCTCCCATGGATTACGTTCGATTACTTCAGGCATGAGCTCCGCAGACTCATACATTCTCGTTACTCCGCTGTCCAATTGTAAGGTGCATATTACCTCCGCACCTGCTTTGACCACATTTCTAATCACCCCCCTCTGTTCGGGATCATGAATTAAACTTACCCTATCTCCTACATTGAACATTATTAAATCGAATTAAAGCCTGACAGAGATAGGGTATTCATAATTTTCCGCTGTATACACACTAATACTTCAAGCATAGAAAAGATTTGTTTGAAGCATCAAATTAACACATAAGGATCATTTGGCAATCTAGCAGAACTTATTTATTTAACTACAGCAATTGGTTAAACCGGGTAGGAATTACATGGATAAATAATTACTTTCTGATATAGTAATTCTTAAACAAATGTTTAAGCCTTTTATGGTCATCCGCTGTTAATTCATGTTCCAAGAGGTACACTTCATTTAGATATTGACTCCAATCTCCTCCAAATGAAGAACAACGTATCAATACCAATTCACCCGAAAACGGAACTAGCTTCCCCCGAACAGCTGATGGTACTCGCAGTATAGTGAATGAGTCCGTACGGTCGCAATAGTTGTATTTAGACCCAGGTGCTACTCTAATGCTTGTAACCATGAAATCTTCGAGATATCTGCTGAAGGTGTTTCTTGCGTCATGCTTCTTAGCCGTCCAAGTAGGTATTTCAATGAACTCAAGGAATAACTCCTCAAATTTCTGTAGATTCAGATATGGCTTCCTCTTATGATTCATCTTTAACTGTATCGTTTCTTATTCGTTAATTGGAATTCCAATCTATTTTACTTCTGAAAATAAAGAGTACAGCTTTATCCCAAAAGAATGTACAGCGCATGAAATTCTTGTACGTTACTCTCATCTTGGGCTATAAATCAGGTTCAATTGACCTTTTTCAAAGCATGTTATTCTCGAAAAGTGATTTTTACACTCCTGAGGAAATCTTCACATTCTTCTTTAGAGAAGAGTAAATCATCTTCCTTAGTTATTAGTACAGCTCCATTTGTGTTGTAAACATCTTCATCATTGTTGAACTCATAATTGGTTAGGAAAGAATTTTTATCCCACCTAGGACTTTCATTTCTATCAACCTCATACCAGACTGAGTAATCTGATATTTGCTTGGTTCTCAAAGCATCAGAGTAGTCAATTGAAGCATAATCATAGCCTTCAGATTCTAACTCTTCCAAATGCGCCTTAGCCTCACTAATCCAATCCGTGTCGCAATTTAATACATCAACAATATCATTGAGATTAATATAACGGTCTTCACTTACTTCAAATGGAAGTAAAATTACTTTTTGGTTAAGAGGGTCTACAAAGACGCCATATCCCTTGGTTTTACTCATAATACGTGATTTAGGCTAGCTTTAGTTATTCATTCATTCAGTGGAACTCCAAAATAGTTCCGATTACTAAACGAACCACCTCCTAGACAAACTACTAAAAATACTCCTCTGTGAGAATGATTGCTTAACGAGCAGTTAGCTGTTGGATTGTATAACACATAGCCGCCTTTGGAAGATGGTCCATATGTGTTAAATGAGCCGCTGAATTTTATTGGGCTATAATTTTCTGAACACGTTATCAATTCCTTCCAACAGTCATATTTAGTTTTCGTCCAAGTCGGTATTTTATTGAACCTCACTAAAATATTCATTAGTGGTATAATATCATTTTTGGTAAACGTCATCTATTATCTATGGTTTAAATTTTGAGTAGCTTCAGGCAATTTTGCGATTTAGTCTTTTCAAAGTAAAGTTTTAGAGCTGTGATTGAAGCTGTTGCTTGCAGTCGGTCATTGGTAATCTCTTAGATGACCTCTTATATAAGACCCTCCAATTGTTAGCAAGTGTTCCTTATTGGACTATTCACTCATAGTTCTGGCAAGTCTTCTACATTCAGCTGCTTCACTTCTAATTTCCTTAAGTTGTTAAGTTAGGAATACTATAATATCTTTTGTATTTTATATGACAAACTAACAATCGCTAGATGAAGCTTACTCAGATTAAAAAGTCTATAACAGAGTTTTTTATGCAGAAGG
>Ga0115570_10002171_pt1 | contig 15155 bp, 9 predicted proteins | sample COGITO_mtgs_1205_3_FD_87294 | JGI IMG/M metagenome (GOLD analysis project Ga0115570, IMG submission 87294) | Pelagic marine microbial communities from North Sea - COGITO_mtgs_120524 | ecosystem: Environmental > Aquatic > Marine > Epipelagic | place: Germany:Helgoland, sampling site Kabeltonne... | reverse complement strand
TGCAAAAGTGGTATTACTTCTATATGAGAAGCTGTATTAGTAGCGCTTTGTTTATCTGACTCTAAATGCTTGTAAGATTTTGCAACAAATTTTCCAGGCGTATTCAAATTAAAATCTGAAATAACTTGTTTTAAAGTACTCTTAAAATCTAATCCAAGTTTAATAGAAGCTATATCAAAACAGTCTAAGCTTTCAGATTTACTAAAGTCCCTATAGTATAATTTACCTTGCTTAGTATAAAAAAATACGCAAGAAGGATTATTGTCTTGTCTTAATGGAGATTTAAACTTGTGTTTTGTTTGAACAGCTATATTTAAATAATACTCCATTATTTGTTCTTGAGGTACTTGTTCAAGTATCCAATCTCTATTTTTACGAGGTTCAATAATGTACATTTTTTTGTATATAAAAGTAAGGGGGAGCCTCACTAGACTCCCCCCACCTAAGATCGCATTGCGAAATTCCGGAATAGTGCACCCCGGAAACTTAAAATATTAAACCTTCGTCTTCTTCACGAGTATCTGCAGATACAGTATCAGTACTATTAGATTCAAACATATTAGTTAAATCAGAAGAACCTGCAGCAGGCTTAGGATCTATTCTATCATATTTTGGATGATAAGATATAGAGTTGGGTTCACTCATCAGTTGAATAAAATCATTTATAGCTCTTCGAGGAAACCGTGTATAGTCCTTATTATTCAATATTATTTTAATACGAACTGGGACGTCAATAAATTTCTCGCCAAGATTGTCTATTACTGCTTGTGCAAAGTCTGCCCAAGTAGATCCTGCGACATTAATTTCTTTTAAAGGCATGTAACAACTCATAATATGCTTGATACGTTCGGTAGTATCTCGCATAGTTGCTTCTAATAATTCTTTATAATCTTGATTCCAAGCTTTTGCATTCTCTTTTACTTTTGAAGGTACGATTTCCCATTCGTTATGAACGAATTGGCGACCTTGATTGTCTGTAAATTCAAATTTTAAAACATTGTCGCCAGTACCATCGTTTTTAAAAGGTTCATAAGCAACTCGTAACAATGTTACGTTTTCGTTTGTGCCTGCCGGCATAGGATTGTATCCTCTCTTTAAGGGTGTGTTATCTATTGTAAACATATTAATCGATATATAAATTAGTCCATGTAAAATCTAAAACCTTGTTAGCTAAATGATTGCATCTACTACCTGTTTGGGTATTGTCACTTCCTGTTTTAAACGAAATTTTTAATTCTCCATTCTCTCTAAATACAAATCCAATTGCATCTGCAGCGCTCATAAGTTCATTTTTTAGCTTGCCTGTCAAATTCAACTCATTTATATCTATTATCTTACTGTGATCTTCGTCTACAATTGTGCTTCTTTTAGTATGACCTACTATTATAACACCTTTTGCTGCAAGGCTTTTTAGCTTTAATACAGCTTTAATTGTAGCCTCTCTTACAAGGGCGAATCCCTTGCCGTATTCCATGTCTCCTATCGTAGCTACATTGTGTTGCTGGCAAACATACTGCTCTACCCAATTTGCTAAATTATCTATTGTATCTAACGCTATATAATCATAGTTGCTTTTATTTTCAGATAACGCCTGACTAATCTTAGTATATTCTGAAAGACTATTTACTTGAACTTTCATAGCGTCTACATACTCGGTGCCTTGTTCTGTATCTATAATTAAACAATTGTCTAATTTTGCAATTGTGCTTGTTTTACCGGCTTTAGGTGCGCCGTAAATTAAAAGAAATCCTGGATCTTGCTTAGTCGCAGGGATTATGTCTGTTGGTAAATTCATTTATTTAAATATTCGGGAGTCTTCCCATTCTATAATTCTTCCTACATCTAAATGAGAAATTAATCTCACGTATCCTTGTGTACCATGTCGGTTTTTAAGGATGTGTAAAGCTACTAAATTACGTCCAGACTCTGTAATAGTAGGGACATGATGTTTACCATAAACTTCCAACCCTAATAATGCAGGTTGGTGTACAACTAAACATACATCTGTAGCGTGATATAATTGTTTAGAGCCATGTACATCTGTTTTTGTAGGAAAATGCAAACTTTGAGCGCCTGGATCTCTTCTAATAGAACTTTCTATTTTGTCATTTAACTGACATAAAAGTATGTTTAGAGTTCCAAATTCTTTGCGCACTTGAATAAACATTTTAGCTAACTCAGCTAAAGTTTGCACTTCGTTTTCACCTGGCAATGGTTGAACTAGTAAAACGTGATCTAGTGTGACAACTAAATTGTCATCAGGAAAACGTTCTTTCATTTTTTTAATTGTGTTATATATATCTATTCTAGTTCCGGGTGTTTCGCAGAAATAGATTGGCTCCTTAGTTACTTCTTGAAGCTGTTCTTGTACTTTTAAATATTGTGATTCACTTAAAGGGCGATCGGCACTAAGTAAATCTCGATAGCTTATATGCGTAGAAGTACTTAATCTACGTAATATTTCTGTACTTGCACTCATTTCAAAACAAAAGTGTAACACTTTACACGAGTGCTTTTGGATACGTGGGTTTATAAAATCCTGTAATATATTATTAAGCATATAGCTTTTCCCGTGTCCAGACGCGCCACAAAGCATGTAAGTCTGGCCAAATTCAAATCCTCCTAATAAATATCTATTTAATAAATCCCATTGAGTAGTTAACATCTTGCGATCTCCCGTCATGGAAGAATGCACTTGTTTATCTGCTTCATCTATAGAAGCGGCGACATGTCGTATAGGAAGACTATCTAAGCTCACGATCTGCAGGTAAATCAATAACGCTTGTATTAGCTCTCATCTCTGCCAACGCCTCCCACTGTCTAGAACTAAACCATTTTTCTATACCCATAGATATTTTGTGGTTTTTAACTGCCCATAATAACTGTTGCATTACTTCTTCATGCATGCCTCTTTTAACAATTCTCTTGTAGTATTCTTTTTCTAATGCATCTAAATCACAACTTCGTGCAGGAACTTGTTTGCCATTTATATTAATCCATTTAGGATATGCTGATATAAAAGATTCTGCTAATATCCAAGGACAGTTTTTATCAAACAAATCCCTGCACTTATCTGTAAGCTCAAATTGATCTAATTTATATGCACCTGTATCATTCCAATTGTATAAGTAGTCACGTTCAATTAAATCATGCAACTCATCTTTGGACAAGATATTTTTACTTATCTCTTTTAACATATAGATAAGCTTATAATTTTTCTCGTGCATTATTGCTAAAAATGCATATTGTCCTGGTGTAATCCTTACTTTATGTATAAAGACTATCCATTTTTCTAAATCCATTGGTGTCATTTGAAAAGGTCTATGGTTGCTTCTGAAGCACCAATTCCCGCTATCTGATACAACAGGTCATCGACGCTTTTTAAAGCGATTGTGTTAACGGAATTTTTCTGTCGTGACTTAAGCCACTTTTCATCTTGCGTGTCCTTGACGTACAAGTTCACAATATATCCTGTCTTTCCTTCTTGAAATCTTATAGCTCTACCTGTCCTCTGTATATTCTGCCTCTCACTTGCAGTACCACTGCATATAAGAGCTAACTCTACCCCCGGTACATCAAACCCTTCATCTAATGCTTTAGCCGTGTTAATAACACGAATATCGCGTTTATCGTCTTCATAGTCTATTAACGCCAATTTTCGCTGATACTTGCTCATTCTACTATTGTAGCTAACTGACCAAGGATACGTCATAGTAGTCAACTTATGAGCAAAATCTAAGCTTTCGCTAAACGTTATTGTCTTTAAGTCTAAAGACTCAATAATAAGTTTTGCTGCGTCTAACTTGGGAGGGTAAGTATATAAAAACTTTTTCCTTCCTGCAAGATTTCGGTTAAATTGAACTGCCCATATTTTTACTTGTTCAGATGTGGAGTTGTACCGTTTAGCAATGTTTTTACAAGCGTAGTCGCTTTGTAAACACTGCATAGCGATATTAAAATCGTGTCCAAACTTAGCAAAATAATAGTTAAAATCGTTATTTAACTTTTTGTATGTCTCTTTATACGTATCAGTCATAACAAGAGGCACGTTGTACGTTTTGAAATCTGATACGTAACCTTCTTTTAGAGCTTCGGTTAAAGTGACTTTATCTATAACTGGAGCAAGATCTCTTATTATAAAATCTCTGCCATCTTTTCTAGTAAGCGTAGCAGTTAATCCAAAGATCCAATCATACGTGACTAACGTAAAAATCTTACTAAATACAGAGCTCCCGTAATTGTGAATCTCATCTAAAATTAGTAGATCACAAGTTTTCTTTTGTTTTACAGCCGAGTTTATAACTACTACTGTAGTGTTTTCTAGAAAGTGAGTTTTAATCTCAGCTTCCCATTGTGTTTTTAAATGTTTTGTTGGAACGACAATAAGAATTGTTTTGTCAGGATACTGTTCGTTAATTTTTTGAACAGCAATAATTGCAGTATATGTTTTTCCAAATCCAGTACAAGCTTCTAAAGTTCCTTTGCAATTATTATTAACCCATTTTTTTAAAATTTCTTTTTGTCTTATTAATCTTTTGCTGTCTAATGTCATTAAATTTCGTTTTTGCTTTTAATTTTATATGTAGCCTGACTAGTTCTGCCAAGTTGTTGGAAAAAATCCATCTGATGGGTGTAATTGGTACCCAGAAGGAATTGCTACAAAATCTACTATTTCTCTATATCCTTCTGAGTTTGTTGCAGCTGCACTCGTAAGAAGTATTGGATCAATAACTGGTTCAAATATAGACAACGTCGTGCTGCCATCAAACCTAGGGTCATTTACACTACTTCCTGCTTGACTGTTATTTATGTACGAAACATTGTCTAAACAGTTAACCCAATTTGCTGCTTTGGGATTTATAAAAGGTGCTTGGTTTTTGTCAAAAATTTGATCAAAGTTTTTAGCAGGACTATTCAACGTACTTTGTCCATACGAAATTGTTGCAATACCGGTTAATAATATTATAGAAAATATTTTTTTAATCATTGTTATTGCCTAATTAAAGTAGTTGGAAAGAAACCAGAAGACGGATGTGCTAAATAACCTGTAGGAATAGAATTGTAACTAACAATTTCTACTGCTCCTGCTCCATTTTTAGGAGCTGACTCGCTTTTTGCTGTTTCAAATAAAGCGGGTGTATCAAACAAAGATACAACAGTTGTTCCTGAGAAAGAATTTGCAGTTACTGCAGCACCTAAATTTCTTTGATCTATATAAGTAGTACCGTCTAAACAATTTGCCCAGTTTGCAATTCTAGAATCGATATAAGGATATGTGTTTATATCAAAATAAGACTCAAAATTAGCAGCAGGTTCAAACCTTTCTTCATAAACAGGAATATCAGATAAAGCGTTTACTACAGTGTTTAAAGCGTCTGTACCAGCTCTGTAATAATTAGCTGATAAATATTCACTAGAGTTGTTTCCTTCGTCTCCTAAAGATGCCCAATAGGTTGTAATGCTAGTCCATATAGCTACATCATTAGCATCCCAGACACCGTTGTAATTGAAATCATAAACTAAAGGCCCTAATGAACTGAATAGTGCGTTTGCTGCAGAATTTGTTAAAAACGAATAATGGTTATTTTCTAAAGTGTTATTAGAACTTCCATTTTGATTAGCTGGAGCTGGCTCGTTGGCTATAGCACAAGTTTGTCCTAAATGAACAGCAAAAAATGGATCTATAATGTTTGTAGTCCATGAAGCATAGGTTCCACATTTAGACGGAGCCCATCCTTTTGCAGGAACGTGTCCTGTTTGCTCATTGTTAGCCGCTGCTAGATTGTAATTGTATCCAAAGCTATTAATATATTCATTTTCTGTGTAAGGACTAGGTCTTTGACCAAATTTAGGAGAAACTCCTTGCAGTTTAAATTTAAAGTAATCTCTAAGAGTAAGGTGGTCTACCATAGCAATTACACCTTGATGTAAAGGAGCGTCAAAAGATCGTTTAGAATCTAAGTACCCCCAATCTGGTAAGGTTAAATCGCTAGAAGAAAGGCTTCCATATTTTCCAAATAAGTTTGCCATACCTCCTGGTATCTTAGACGATATTGTAAGATTATTATCAGCAGATGTACTGGATCTAAAGTTAGCTGTCTCTGTTTTAGGCAGTATATAGGCTAATGGTATGTACTTGTTTTCAAATATGTTTGTTGTGCCAAATCCAGTATAGCTTTTGTACTCATTAGTTTTTGATTCCCAATCATTTAATCCAGTTACGCCTGCTGTAAATTCAAAGGGTCCTGCGCTTGCTTTTCCTGCTCCAAACATGTCTACAAAACCAGTAGTCCTAGCGTTGTTGGGATCGTGTAAGTTTCCATTAGTGTTTAACGAGTTGACTCCATAATACAATTGGTTAATTCTTAAAGAAGAATTAGGCGTAGGGTTAGTTAAACCTTGTGATACGTCGTAATTAGTATAAAAAGCAGTCCATCCCGCTATATCGTTATCTGCTAAAGCTTCAATTGGATTTATCAAGCCTGAGCCATTGTTGGCAGTGTAGGGTACAGGAGAGCTAGAGTGGGTAATAGAGCCAGGGTTATAAGCACTAGTTTCTATGACAGAATTGGGCTTGATGTAAGCAACAGTTTTGTCAGTAGTTATTATTAATGCTTTGTCGTAGGTTAGGTCGGGAATGATGATAGTGTTATTGCCTTGGATTATTAAGTCACCTTTGCCATCATAGACGCTAATGAGTTTTCCGGGCATAGTTATTTCTCCTGTAGAGGAGTTGTACTTGTAGCCTGCTTCGTTGTAATTTGGCAAGGTTTCATATGCAGCCTCTATTGCTAACCGTTCTGTTGGAGAGACTTGTGAAGATATTATGTCTTGAAACTCTCCAAGGTCATCTCCCATATTTCGTCCTAATTCGCTAAGACATGCAAGGAAATCGCTAGTATTGATGCATCCGCTTTCGTCAGTGTCGTACACATCTATTGCGTCCCAGTTTTCATAATCGTCTTGGCAATATCCTAACCAAGGTAAAAAGTCTACTATATCTGCAACATTAACAAGTCCATCTCCATTAAAATCTCCGTTTAATGTTGTCCAATAGATTTCTCCATCTATAGGCCAGTTATTCCATTCAGAATCGTAAATCCACAACATGTCTTGTGGATCTAACCAATTTATTTTTGTACTAGTAGTGCCGTCTGTAAGTTTGACACCCATTTTAAGATTGTCAATTTCTGATCCTAGATCATTTAAATAAGAGCTTTCTTGGCTGTTATTGTCTTGATAAAAGAAAGGACTAATAATCCAAGCTCCGTCTATATTAGGTCTAGGCACGTAAAGCCTATTAGGATTTGAGTTGTTAGGACCTAAATCTTTATATAAATTAGTTGGCGCAAAGTTTGCCGAGTCTGTATATATACAAGGTAAATACGTTGAATGAGTTTTAATGTCTTCAGATTGATGTGTTCCATTGGTTGCTTCATCTGAAAAAGCATGTACTGCTAACTCGTTTACACTATAGCTTGTATCATTCTTGTACGAATAGCACATGATTTGACTATGGTCTCCATATCCTACAAATGGGTCTTCAGAATCAAGAGGTCTTCTATTGGGGTTTGGAATAAAAGGTCCTGATGATCCTGTAAAAAGTTCTGCAGTATATTCAGGCCATTCTGTATCATAAACTCCCATGTCTGGAGACACATTCAGTTGTTTGCTTGTGCCAGAGTAGTTTCTAACCCAGAATCCAATTCCAGGATTTACATATCTACCCATTTTTAAATAAGAGTTTGGATTTATATCTCCTCCGTATAAGTAATTATATGCAGGACCATCCTCTATATCAATAACACCGTCTTCATAATCATTTGCAAGCGCTATTGCTTGATCGCTCCATCCTATACCGCCTGTAAATTGGTATTGTGCAACTAAGGAAGATAACCAATATTGTTGCTCGTTAAGTATGCTACTGTTACCTGCAAAATTGTATTTGTAATACCTTCTTCGCCAGAAAGATTTAGTTCCATCTGAGTCTATGCTTTCATTAGTTAACAAGGATAAATCAGCATCATCTGTAGGCCAATTATCATCTCCAGGAAGTGTATTAAAAGGCCAAGGAGTTGCATCTCCAGAATATTGAGTCACTAACTCTATTGGATTAGATCTTTGCGTGTTGTACCAAGCAAATTCTATAACTGACGCTTCTGGGTGTTTGTCAAAATAGCCGTTAGCTAATTCATCTAAGTCTAAATACCCCATTAATGGATTAGATATTAAACTCCACGCATTACTTTGTAGTTGCAAAAATGCAGGATCCCAAGGCTCATCAATCCAACCATTGCTGCTAATATAGCTGTCGGTAAATACTTCTAATTCTCCAAAGCCATTAATAAATGAAAGTACAATTGGATTGCCTCCTGCATTTTGATCCATACAAACACTTATAGCATTAAGAGAATCGGCAAGTACTCCATTAGCTTCAGTACAAACTTGCCAACTATTTGCTTCAAATATATATCCATTAGGAGCGTACACAAATTGTGTATTAGGAGCAGCTGGCATGGGAAAACTCATTTTTACAGCTGCAGTTGGATCAAAATCAGGAGACTCAAACTCTTCAATAAATTCATTAAAATCATAGTTTGTTAGTGTTTTATTGACTAACTCACCATTAGGACCTAAAGGATAAAAAGGATCTTCATCAAGAGAAGACAATGAATTTAACCAAGGAGATCCAGTAAATCTTATAATTCTTTCAGTCATTTGACTGCCAAACGTTAAGTCCCATCTTCCCCAAGGAAAAGGCTCGGGAGTATCCCAGTCAATTCCTGCAGTTATATTTCCTCCTATATATGCATTGTTATTGCTGTATTTCCATCCTAAATCAGGGAAATGATCTAAATTTGAATTGTCTAAACCTCCTGTAGCTTCCATAAATTCTTCATTTGTTGCATAAGAAGCTAAAGGACTTTCGTTCCACCCAAATAGACTATAATCTTGACCAATACTAACACTGTCTGCTACAAATAAATATTGCGGAGTATCGTAATAAGTTCCTATGTTTTGTTGGTTTGTAAACAATTGATCTGTCCACAACATTGTTCCAGAAGTGTTGGTAGGAAAAGCTGCTGCAATCGGTGATATTAAATCAGATTCAAAATCAGCATTAATATCGTACCATTGGTAACTGTCGTCAACTCCATCTAAATCGTATAGTGCATCTAAACTAGATGGCAAAAGCAATTGATTGTATACATTGATATGAACCATCCATTCAGGATTATCTATAATATTTACTAATGTGTCTGTATAATTTAAATATACAGGGTCTTCATCATCAGAATTCCAATTTGAAAGCCATTCCCATTCTAGTATTAAATCTGTTCCACTTAGAGTTACTGTTGTAGGGTTACTAGTATTATCTCCATATTCAGTGCTTCTAATACTAATAGCATATGATAAAGGATCACTAAATAATTCATAAGGATCTATTCCAGCTAACAGATCTTCACCTCCACTAATATATAAATTTGGAGTAATATTACTTCTATGATCTCTCCAAACTTTCCTAATAATACGATCATCTACTCCAACTCCATGTCTTACTCCTTTTACAGGAGTACATTCTAAATTATATCCCCAATACCAAGTAGTGTTGTTTGTAGAAATAGAAATAGAATCTAAATAATTGTTCCATTCAAATCCTGCAGGAGTATTATCTACTATGTTTTGTAAGTTTTCTTGCTGAATGCTTCCTAAAAAAGGAAAGATAGTAGCAATACTATCTTCTAAGTTTACAGGACTTAAGTAGTCAAACAAGACTCCATAATCTACAAAATCTGGACGCTTGTCTTTGACAACATCATATTGTAATCTTCCTACAACAGTGCCCCAGTTTCCAAACATTCCTTCTCGGTGTGTCTCTTCATCTGCAACAACCATAAGATTGTCATTAGCTATTTCTATCTTTCCTTGATTCAAAACTTGTTTGCAAACAACAGGACCAGGACCTTCAAGAATTAAAGTTGCACTTTTAGGCACATACAAGTAATCAATCCAACAAGTGTCTACATTCTGTATTCTTAACTCAGGATAGTTATATATACCTGCACATAATGCATGTAATTCAAGATTAGAAGCTTCTAAATAACCAGTAGATCCATTAGGATAGCCTAAAGCTATATTAGCGTTATTTTGAGTTTTTACCGCAGGACTAAAAGGTGTATTAGGATCAGTTAAAACAGGAAAATACCAATGTTTAATAAAAGGAGCAAACTGCGTTAACTCATAATTATTAGTAGTGTTTGCATCTGGATCACTTTCTGCTAATTGAGTATTAGGAGCGCTGACGCAATTATCACTAAAATTTACAATTGTAGTTCTTGGGTCTGCTATGTTTGATTCTGGAGAATACCAAAGCAACATTTGCCCTGATGAACCTATGCAATTTGGGTTCAGCTGCCCAGGACAGCTAACATCATCAATATTAATTCCATACTCGGTTTGAAGAGGACTTATAGTTGCAATATCCCAAAAATTCGCACTAACACAAGTGCCATTATAGTTAAGATTTATTTGTGCAAAACCACTCATGCACAAAATTGTGCAGAGACTTAGAAATATATATTTATACATGTTGTATTAATTGGATATAAAAACAGGATGTTCTTGTAAAGCAGTAGGAGTATCAGGATCTTCACATCCTAAACATAGTTTTTTGATAGGATCTGCATATCCTGGAAAAGATACTTTATTAGGAAAATAAATATATATTTTATATCCTTTAGTATAATCTGCAAATCCTTCTGGGAAGCCGCCAGTTTCAGTTTGAATTAATTGAGCGGTTGTTGGCATATCACTAGGCAGTTTAAAACCATTAGTATATGTAGTTAAATCCTTTTTAAATACAACCCATCCAAGCTCATCTGTAACAAACAATTGACATCCTCTTAAGTCTTTGCCGTTCCACCAAGTAGACTGTTGTGTTGTAAATCCAGGATAATCCCTAAAATCATATACTTGATGAACATTACTTCTTGGCTCAAATAAATAAGCTATTCTTTCATTTATGTTATTAACAAATTCAGATGTGCCATACGCATTTGCATTTGGTCCAAATAACGTTTGACCATACTGCGTTAAAAAGGTTATCATATCAGCAGCACCAACAAATCCATCTGTATTTAAATCTCCTGAAAAAAAAGTGTTAACAGATGTACCAAACTGGGCCAATAGCAAGAGTAAATCAGAAGTAGTTATTGTCCCATCAAAATTTAAGTCTCCAATAAGAGGGCTAGGATAAAAAGATATAATTTCACCAACAAACTCTTCTAACGTTCCTGAAGCAGGTGAAACATAATTATCTAAAAGATCATCATATTTTGCCGTACTTGTTTCGTAATTGTCTATCAAGTAACTGAAATCAGGATCTTCAAAACACATTCCTGTTCCATACGGTCCCTGGTCTCCAACAAGCCAATGCCATGCTCCATTATTAACAATGGAAGTTTGTTGTTTTATATCTGTTTCTATAATAAACGTTTCAATTCCTTGAAGCGGATAAAAATATTTTCTATTAAATACTATTTCTAAACTATCTACATTTTCAGTATAACCTCGAGCGTAGGCTCCTAATGTCCTAGGTTTAGATCCACCATCTACCATTGTTATAGACTCTTGGTTTGCAGAATCTAACAGTGGTACTAATATGGGAGGAATACCTCCTACGCTGTCAATATAGGTTGTAGTACTTGGGTTTGGATCTATTAAATGAAATCCAGGGTGAGGTGCTACGCTTGTTTCAAATCTTTCGATTTCTTGTGCACTGTAATTTTCTTTAAATGCAATTGGAATTGCTGCAAGTCTAATAGTATCGTCGCTTGGTGTAATTCCTTTTAAAACAATAAGAGTAAATTCGCTTTCATTGTTCCAGTAATCTACATCTTGAATTACAGATGAAGCCGGTGCTTCGTTTGGTTCTGATCCGTCTTGCCAAGAAGAGTACGACGGAATTAATGCTGCTATTTGAACTTCGGACTGATCATAAGGAGGGTCTACAGGAGCATGAGAAAAATTTAAATCAGGATCATTCCAAGCACCCTGGTTTCCATTTAGCCATTTTTCGTCTAAACCTGTTTGATAAAAATCAACAATTTCTTCCTGTCCATGAAATGTAGAAAAATCTTTGACGCTTTGCATATTCATAGCAATTGCATCAGTAGGATATAAAGTGTCTCCAATACTAGTTAAAAAAGGTAATCCTGGAATATTATATATATCTACTAATTTATCTAATCCAGGTAAAGAGGGCACTACAGGTATTGCTAAATAGCTTGCTACAGGCGGCATTTGGAATACTAATGAATGAAGAGGAGCTTCCATTGTAAACCCATTAGAAAGATTAAGTGTACTGTACTCTCTTTCTTTCATATCAGGTATTAAATACCTTAAATCATAAAATGTTTTAGGTATATCAGGGCTTAAGCCGTGTAATTTTTTAGCTAATAAATCTAACTTTAAATAATTACCTGTAGTATTTTTAATAATATTAAATCCATTAAACAATTCTGGTCTATATCCATTTGCTTCTTGGGTATGAACTCCAAAATCAAATAAATATTGATAGTTTAATGGAGTATTTAACATAGGTGTTCTATCAAATCCAATACCATACAGTGTGTCTATAGGAGCACTGTATGTATATGTACCAGGTTCAGCAGTTAATTCCTCAGTATTACTTATTACAGCATAATTAGCTAGTTCTTGAAAAAATGCATTGTTGTCATAAAGACCTGTGTACTCGATTGTAAATGAATTTACCACAGGATTAGCATTCGATATTGATATAATAAAAGGTCCAGATTTTTCTTGTTTGGTTCTAGACCAATCAATTTGCTGGCTTACAAATATAGGAATTTCATTGTTAGACAATCCTAAGAATTGCTCATCAGCAAATATGTCAACAGTAGTGTTTTCTGTATTGTTGTATAAAGGCAGAACAGCAGCTCCTTCAAAATAATTTAATTCGTATCCATTGACTGCAGAACTTACAACTAATGTATCTGGATTAAAACCTCCATCAGTTGAAGCTGTGTTGTAATGACTAGCGTTTAAAGAAACTACTCCTACATCTCTATTTGGAATATTAGAATTAAACTTTCTGTATTCTTGATTGGCAAAATATTCATACTCTGTTGCAAACTCTCTGTCTACCCATTGTCCAATTTGAACAGTAGGTCTGTCTACACTACCGTCAACATATTCTATGTCTAATTGATCTTGAATACTTTTTGCAACCAAGTGCATACTAACATTATATAATCCTGGATTAAATACAAACCTATTATAAATAGTTTGTGACAAATAAGTTTGATTTGTACTAGATTTCCTATTGTAATATGCTTGTTTAGTTATTTTGCCTTGGATATTTGAGCTATAAGTAGTGTTAATATAAGCCTGACCGTTTTCGTCAGCAAGCAAAACTAATTCTCCTCCTTCTTCTACAATTATTTGAGCGTTTTGCTCTACTCGTAATTGATTACTAATTTCTACTCTAGCTCCATTGCCTATTCTAATAATAGTATTACTTACAGCAAGCATACTATTAAATCGAAAATTACCGCCCCTAAACAAAAATTCAGGCTCACTTATCGTTTGCCCGAAATCAGTTTGAAGTCCTAACATCGTTTCAAATACTTCCATATCTAAATAAACGTTAGTTGGATTATATATAGATCCTTTTCCTTTTAATCCATAACTGTCGTTGTATGAAGAATCTCCAGTAGCTGAAAATCCTATGAGACAATTTGCCGTGTTTGGCAATTGATCTCCTAAAGGGGTAGAGCCATCCCAATAGAGGTACTTGCCTGTTGGAGCGTAAACTTCACAACAATCGTCTTGTGGTGAAATATATGCTGTAAAACCTACAAAATCACTAGTTCCATCCCAATAACTGTATGTAGGACACGCAACTGGTTGAAACTGAGCTGAGGCACTTATGGTAATGCAAAGTGCTATACAAACTAAGGATAAATACTTCATTATTATAATATATGGGTAGTATGCAATTCTAATGTAAAGCACACCACCCATATATCAAATTAATCCATATGTAAGTAGGAATTATCTCTCCGAAATATAATCTACATCTGTCTCTAAATCAGTTTGATCACCTTGATCAACTGCTTTTTGTGCCATACTCTTTATCTGTTGATCAAACAATTCTCTTGCTTGATCTTCATCAAATGCATCTACATTTGTTACATACGCAAACGTAACATGAACCGAAAATCCAATTTCATAAGTATTTGCTTCGGGTTCATCTGGTTGCAAATATTTATCATTATTTATCGAAAGACTCATTTTTCCCAAGATTTTGCTATTGTTGTATCTGCTTTTAATAATCCATTCTTTATAATGGACTGACCTGCAGCCTGCATGTGTTGTGTTATTCTATGTTTGTAATAATCAGCAACTTCAGTTTTTACAATAAAGTCTAACTGATCATGTACTACCATTACTAGTTTAATGTCGTCTAAATTTTTAAATTCTCTGCGACATCTAATCATAGCTTCTTTAGTCATATCTCCTGCAGTGCCTTGAATAGGCGTATTACGAGACATTCTATCTATTTTACTTATATCTATTTTATCAGTAGCCCTACCTTTCCATTCTGGAAAATATCTAATTCTATTGTATGGGCTCATAGTTCTGATAAATCCTTTCTTTTTTCCAACGTTAGCATTTGTATCTAAATATTTTTTAATAGAAGGAAATACTTTAAAATACGTATTGATAAGATCAGATGCTTCATCTAAAGATATTTGCAACTGATTAGAAAGTTTATTTGGACCCATACCATATGCTAATCCAAAGTTTATGCTTTTTACAGCAGTTCTTAGCTTTTTATGTTCTGGGCAGATGCATTTTGATTTGTTTTGTAAGTACTCACAGTCTGGTCTCGCAGCTGTTCGCCACACATCACCGTAGACGAGATCCGCACAGACTGAGTGAAGGTCTTCTCCTTTGGTAAGGCTTTTGAGCCAAACAGGATCTTTCGAGCCGAACGCAATAATACAGAGTTCTTGAGACGAGAAGTCTGACGAGATGTACGACCACCCTTCAGGGCATATAAAACAGTTCCTATATTCATTATTAGCGGGTATTTGTTGCATGTTAGGACTAGAGCTAGATACTCTTCC
>Ga0115570_10002162_pt1 | contig 15195 bp, 20 predicted proteins | sample COGITO_mtgs_1205_3_FD_87294 | JGI IMG/M metagenome (GOLD analysis project Ga0115570, IMG submission 87294) | Pelagic marine microbial communities from North Sea - COGITO_mtgs_120524 | ecosystem: Environmental > Aquatic > Marine > Epipelagic | place: Germany:Helgoland, sampling site Kabeltonne... | reverse complement strand
GACGCTCCCTGAGTTCTCCGTCTGCACCTTTGTACGATCCGATGACCACAGTGTTGTTGCTGAAGTCAATGTTGTCATAGGTCAGACGCATCGCCTCGATGGGTCGAGCACCAGTATGGAGTAAGAAGGTACAAAGGCGGCGGATGTCTGGATGCAAGTCGGGAAAGATTGTGTCGATCTCCTCTTGCGATAGCGTATCCGTTTTGTGTTTGCCTTCGCGTGGCTTCTTTAACTTTACTGGTTCACGTAACCCGAGGGATGCAGCGAAGTTGAGTACACCTTGGAGTTGGTTAAGGTCTCTGCGAATTGTTGAGTTCGCATTGCCACGATTGACATGCTTCTCCTCTACATATTCTTCAACATCGTTGAGGTCGATCTTGTTGATCTGAAACTCTCCGAAGTGATTGACGAGACGCATGACGTACTCCTTGGTTGACTTGCTGCTCCCTGTATGGGGCGATTTGAGATAGCGGCGAGCGACAGATTTAAATCTGTTCTGTGCTCCATGAATTGATTTCTGTCCGAGCTTTATACTTCCTGACAGAACCTTCGCTTCGTACTCAGTGCATAGTTCTTTTGCATGTACGTAGTCATTGGTTCCTAGAGAATGCCTGACGCGGAAACCTTGGAACGAGCCAACCGCTTGATACATTTTTCCACCGCTGCGCTTCTTAACTTTGAAGAGCGGCAAAGTTTAGTCCTCCTTTCGATACAAGTTTTCATATGGGTCGGGCTTGGAACCGTCGTAAGTTCTAGCCCAGTCGATAGGTAAGCCACCAGAAGATCTTTGGTACTCAGTCGGGTCAACGCGGTCGAGTATGTCGTGCATTACTAAGGCAGCTTGGCCTCTTGTTTTGGTGCCGACTTTCTTGCATACGGCCCGAACGTGTAGCTTAACGGTGTTCTCTGCTATATTAAGAACTTCTCCTATGGCTTTGTTTGACCAGCCTTCTATTAAGAATTGGGCAGTCACATGCTGCTTCGCTGTCATGGTACGAAGTAAAGACAGCTCGGCGGGTGCAACTGGATTGGCTGCTTCCTTGATGGCTGGTGCCGCATGTTTACCTTGCAGTAAAAGATTGGTGATGATGTCGATCTTTGCTTCAAGTCTAGCAAGTTCGAAACGAAGATTTTGTGTACTGTTTGACATGTGTTCATAACGATCCATTGTTGATTTAAAGTGCCCAGAGGTTTCTGAGCTGTCTTCTATGTAGTGTTTATGATACATCTTTGTCAACACCTTTCGATCTGTTAAACACACCTATCCTGTAAGCTGCTGTTGCTGCTTCATTATTATTTTTATTAAGTAGGCTGTAAGATATGCACTACAAAGCGATGCTTGGAAACACCAAGTGGTTTGGCTATAACTTTCCGAGCGCCTTGATAGCTATATGGGTGCTACTGAATTCGATACTACTTGACACCTCGCGCATTCTTTCGGCGTATGATGACCAGACCTCTAGTAAAAAAGGGGTGCAATACAGATAACGATGGTTGCTTGTAGTTCTGTCACTCTCTATCCAACCTTCGGCCTCACAATCGTTTGCGATAGTCTCGGCAGAGTTGCGACTGATGCCAAGTAACTTGGCGGTGTCAGTTATAGTTGTTAGTTCTTTGTGAAGGGTGTTGCGTATAACCAGTATACCGAAGCAACGTCGCGCATGAGAAGACATGAAGTAATTGCGCGCACGATTGTGCTGTTCGTCCAACTTTTTTCTGGGCGGCAATACCAAAAGTTCGTACTCTAGTTGTGAGAGCTGACTGCGGTATTTATTTATTAATTCTTCCATAAACTTAAGGTGAAGCAGCCAGTAGAATTATCAATACCCTATTCGCACACCTTTTGGTGCGTCTCGTTGTGTATCAATATACCCTTTAATAGATCCTCATCTTTTTCGATGAGGAAATTAACTGTGTCTTCGTTCTCAAAGTATAGCGGCGCGGTTATATCACAATACGTATCACCACTAATCGTCGCGCATCCACTTAGTACCGCGATGGAACAACTCATCTTGATCAAGGTCGTCAATTTCATTTGTGATTTTCCTTTGTGATCTGACGTTGGCTAAACGCTTCTCGTCTATCTTTCTCTTGATTTTATCTTGCCCCCGCGCGACGCCTGCCGAATAAATTCCAAGCAGCCCTAGTACGAATGCCGCGCCAACTAGCGCGTATATCTGAAGTTTTTGTATACCGAACATTTAATGCCAGCCTTCCGCCCATGCTTTAAGTCGTTCCCTCATTATGTATATGCCGAACAGGATAGTGATGCCTGCAAATCCAAGGATGATGTACTGAGCATTCTGGTCTATTCCTGATAGCGCAGTGATGGTTGTGCCTGCCGATGCGGCGATGGTTGCAGCGGAAGCCTTGACTGTTTTACTTTGGCCAGCCTTCGTACGCTCTGGTTTCTTCTGCGTAGCTTCCGATAGGGACATGCCAGCGAGCCACTTCTGAACTCGGAAGCCTGGGCAGGCTTTGATACTTACTCTGTTATGTCCGAGTACGTTGTCGTTCTTGACGTTGAACTGTTCTTGTAGCTCACGGATCAGGGAGTACGCACGGGCAAGCTGTACGGGAGTGTAGTGCTCTGTTGCTAAGTCGTCGGCGTCAGATCCGAAGCCACCGATCAGACAGATAGCGATTGATCCTGTGTTGTGACCCTTCTGGGCGGCGGGAGTTTTTTCGAGAGGGCGACCCTGTACGACCTCGCCGTTTCGAGACACTAGGTACGAGTACCCGATCATGTCGAAGCCGCGTTCGCGATGCCACTTGTCTATCTCTTTAAGTTGTTCGTTGATGCCATCGGCGGACATCCAATCAGGTCTAGTGGCACTACAGTGTACCACAATGCTATCTATCTTTCTCATAGGTCAAACTCCCGACGTAAAGTTTCAGCTTGATGTTCTTGTGTGAACTCTCGGGGATTAACTTTAATAGTAAACGGGGGCTTGTCGTCCCATCTGCGAGCAAACATTAGCTCTTTGTCGAGAGCCACAAATATGTAGACGCCATCGTACGAAGCCTTTCTTCGTGGGTTTACCATGAAGCTGTATCTCTTGGTACGGCACACCAGATCTGTTCTTATTTGTGGGCGCTGGGCTGACTTGACCTGTACTCGTACGATCTCTCCACCAGGGACTGCTGCCCAGAGGTCATCGTACGGTAGATCTACATGAGTAATACGAAGCCCCATCTTCTCCATGATGTACGCGACATAAAACTCTGCGGCTCGCCCACTATATATGTTGTCTTGTTGCGTCAATCATCTGTTGCGCAGGAGTGTCTCTAGGTGAGTGATGGTTGTTTTAGCTGCTGATAAATCTGAACGTAACTCCGCTATCTCTTTCAGTAGTGCTTCTATTTGCGAGGTCTTTTCGTCCAACTTGTCCGACAGTCTATCTACCTGTGTCTTTAGTGTGGTTTGGTATTCGGCGTTGGCATCGCGACGTTGCTTTTCCCGTACTGCCATGAAGGACCAAAAGCCAGCGCTGCCTGCGATTGCGACGGCTATAGTAATAATGTGTTCTAGGCCAACCATGTATTCCTCAGTTTCTGCTATCGGCTATCAAGCCGCTCCGCACCAGCGGAGCTGCTGCTGACGAAGTGTTCATCTGTATGCAACGTACATTATACGAACCGTTGCTAGGCTTCGTCTTTTCTAAAGTCTTTTCGTAATTTACCCTCGCTTGGTGGCAGGATCTGTGGTCTCTGAATAGCAGAGGGGCCGCGTGTATCTTGTACTCACTACCCATTATGAGGAGGACTACCATCGCGTACATTACACAACCCCCTTGTACCAAAGAACATAGTAAGCGAAGCCGCCGAAACCCGATGCGGCGATGAGGCCAGCGATGCAGTACGAAATGACGACCAGTCTTCTTTCCGCCTCTTCTTCAGCTCGCTTCTGAGCTTCCGCTCTCTTACGTCTTGCCTCGGCCTCGAACTGTACGAAGCGCTCCCAAGTCCCTGGCTTTCCATACAACATGCAGATTGAGCGAAGGGAGTTTCTGTTGTCCTTCATCTCCTCAAGTTTCTGAAAGGCTTCGAAGTCGGATGCACTTTTGCCAAGAAGATTAGTAAAAGGGGAACTCTTTTTTTTACTGGCGTCTTTTAGTTTGGTCTCGCTATCTAGCATCACGCCTATCGAAGAGGCGACAGAAGATAGCTCACGACCATTTGATACAGCTTTCTTGATAACTGCGTAAGCAGAGTTAGCTGCGCTTGCTAGGGCGATTACTTCGGCTACTGCCACGGCGTACAACTCCATTGACCGACACGGTAGTTTTGGGTGTACGTAATATTTTCTGTCGCGCAGACTTAGCTGCTCGACCGCGTTTTGAATTTGGGCTTGATCTACGTGCCATTGAAATAAACTAATGCTTTCGTACTAGAGTGTCGTCCTTTGCCTATGGAGTTATAGGGCATGTACCTACATTCGGAGGTGACTTAGTTGTACACCTGGACTTGAATACATTCTATTGTCTCTAGCTTGTCGTTCACCAAGACCGAAGCTCTACGTAATTCTGTCTCGCACTTAGTCTCATTGTCGAACGAACCTAAGTGATGATAGCTGACACCCACATCTGGTACTGCACGAAACCAGATAAGTAAGAACAGAACCTTCACAAGAACCCTCGCTTCTCAAGAAGAGCTGCGTACATGTGACGCCAATCCTTGAGGCGCATGACTACGAGGCTGTCGTCTAGTGCTTCTTGATTTCGTCTCGTCACGACTACGGGTGCTTCGGGAGATTTTGTCTGGTCTATGTTGCGCTCCGCTTGGCGCATCGCGTCTCGTACGTTAAGGCGCTCTACTCGCTTGGCTTCGATGAACACGTCTGGCGTACCGAGTATGTCAGCACCACCAGCCTGTAATCCTATCTTACCACCACCGCTTAGAGGGGCACGTTGGCAACGCTCTTCGTTGAAGATGTTCTCGTTGAACCACTTTGCTAAATCGACTTCGTACTTGTCGCCTTTTCGTTTCTGTGGATTGCCCATTACCAAGGAACCTCTGGCTTGTAAGGCTTCTTGCGAGCCTGCGTCTGTTGATGTTGCTCAAGGGTTACGCGCTCGGCGTCTCCCTCACGGTCTACACAGGTATCGCATCGGTACTGGTTCTTAGGACGAGGTTCATTACACCCGCAATGTATGCAGGGTCTACTCCAACTTTCGGGAGTGGGCTTTATCTGATACTTGGCACCTGGAAAATATTGAAGTTCAAGCCGCATGAGTAATCTCTTTAGCGTGTCCAAGCACACCTCATACTTCTCAGCTAATTCCTTGTGAGTGAAGTTATTGTGATGCTTTCGGAGCCAAGTCACCTCTTGATCAGGTAACTTGATTTTTCTTGACATGATCGCGTTCGTTACCGTTTCTTGCGTAAACATGTCTCGACTTGTAACATATGCACAACTTACTGTAAACTTTAGGTGGTAAAAAATATATGCGTAGGTATTGACATTTCCGACAAAGACGATAAAATCGCAAGCGATGTAGGCGACTGCAAGCGAATACGAAGTAACGTGTTACTTCGTATGAGAGCAGGACAAAGACAAAGAGAGCAGCGATTTTATCGCCTCGGGTACGAACAAATGTACGAAAGTTTTTTCGGTATTTTAGCTAAAAATAATGTAGATTTTTGTTGCAAACTTTTCAGTCTCAGTGCTAAACTTTAGGTGTTTACCCTAAACTGTTTTCTCCCAGACAGAACTCCCTCGACGCTAGGTATTAACTACGTCGAGGGTTTTTTTATTGAGAGTTAGCCGACCAAGATGGAGCTGATGTCTCCCTGATCTTCTCGGTCCACTCAGCTATAGTAGATACGGGGCGACCCACCCGACTTGCTATTTCTATATCGGAGAGAGGTGGCCTTACTGCGCCAGAAGCGTCTGTCCATTCTTGAGCGAAGGTCATGGTCCGCTGCCTCGCTGTCCTTGGTGACATGATAGATACAGTGTCGTCTTCTGTCGAAGAGGTGAAGGCTATATTATATACAGGCTCGTGAACATCTGACCACTCACGTACCTTGCCATACCGCAACTGCATCATAACATCTATGCGCCTGCCCTCTGCTTCCGCCGCAACATTCATGTCCACAAATGGGCTTGCGGTAATACTGCCCTCGTAGATACCAGCCTTAACGTCCGCTGTTTCTTGATCCCAGAATACCTGTGTAACCTTGATCTGGGTTTCGAGTACGGTCAACTGGTTAGAGCTACCCGCTTCGCGACCTGACGTACCGCTTTCACCTGGCTTGTTACTATGGTGCAGCAGCCATACGCACAGCCCAGCATTTCGTAGCTTGAGACACAAAGTATTTATGTAACCCCATTGCTCGGCAGAGTTTTCTTGTAGACCTGGGAACGCTGATCGGATCGTGTCGATCACAACATGCGTGGGTTTCGTAGCCTTGATCCACTGCTCAAAGTTCTTGATACCCGCTTCGTTCATTAGGTTCATGTCACGCTGATCATGGAACGGTGCCCATATCATGAAGTCATTACCCGCATCACCGAAGCTGCGCTTGGATCTGTCTAGGAATTTAGCCACGTTCGACCTACTATTCTCGAAGTCAAAGTACAAAACCCTAGACTTGTCGTTGATGTCGAACGGCCCAAACCTCTGCTGACCCGAAGATGCCGCGTACAATATGTTACGAACGAACATTGACTTGCCGTGACCAGAGTATCCAAAGACCTGTATGATTGTACCTGACGTTGGAGCAATCGGGTCGATAAAGAAGCTCATGTTGTCTACGTAACTTTGCAGTTCGTCGAGGTCGCTTGTTGTAATAGGCTTGTACGATGGTGGCTTTTCGGGTGCCTTCGGCTTGGCTGACAGTTCCGACCCAGAGCTTTCAGTGCTCCAAGCCCGTTCGCACATCTGCCTTACCTTGCTCTCTTCTATGTGGTTCTGAAAGAACGCATCCATGAAGCGGCCAGCACCCTCTATAAGTTCATCAACTGTCTCACCCTGCCCTGCCAAGGAAGATATGTATTTATACAGGCGATCATCTCTACCGTTGCCGCCCCCATCGGGCAGCTTACCGATACGAGAAACAAGTTCTTCAGTGCGGTTCCAGATCGGTTGATCTACATGAATGTCTTCTAAGCTCATTCCTTCTAACCGAAAGGAATTGAAGTCTATGACGTTCGATACCTCCGCAGTCAGCTTCGGCGCTGAGTAAGTAGGGATGTCGTCGAAGTCGTTACCATGAGACACCCGCCATTCGTAGTTCTTACTCGGCGGCGCAAGGACATAACCCTTACTTCCGCGCAAGTCTAACCCGTCAACGCGAGGCCACTCTTTACTGTTTCCATCCGAACCAACTCTATTCTTAATCCAGTCAGACCCTTTCGGGAACTCGAAGTAATAGTGCCAACCCTTCTTGGTACGCACACTCACAGGTGTGCGCGTCAAGCCAAGATCCTTTGCTTCTTTGACGGCTCCTTCGTTGTCGCAATCGACAACAACAAGACCTGTCATCTCACCAGTAAGCAGCGCAATGTTTGCGTTAGGCCATCTATCGAACCATTCGTATGCCTCTTGTTCTGTCGGCATAATGTTCTGATCTATATAGTGGCCCCACTTTACGAGCGGCTTCTTAGTGTCTGGGCTGATCGGTATGACAGCCCAGCCTCGTTCAAGATACTCTAGCGCTGCGTCTAGTATCTCCATAGTTTTGTTCCTCCGTGAAGTATTGATCGAGGTCAAGCGTGGGCCATACCTCTTTGATTTTTGACAGGTAAGTGGAGGAAACAAAGTCTCTGCGTACCCAGCCGTATGGCGTGGTTCGACAGATGCCTAGCGACTTAGCAACAGTGGGTGCCCCACCGAGATCGTCGATCAATCTTTGTATATCGAAGTGCATTTTTTTTGTTTTCCTCTTGTAATGCTCAAGGATGTATCATATACACTACTACAGCACAACCTTTGATCTTAAAATAGATCGTCAATATTCAAGGATAAACATCATGGACGATATGATCTTCGGAGATATTTTACTACCGATACCGCAGCACCCCAAGGCAGACAGGTTACGCGAGAACGCCGCTACCTACGCTAACTTACTGGCAAAAAGCGAAGAAGTTAAAATATCTTTGGACTACCTTAAAGCAATACTCCTTGGCGATCTACCTCAAGAAGCTGGCGAATACCCCATAGAAATGGACGACGGGCGTACCCTGATGATCAAGGTTCCCGAGAAATGGTCATGGGATAAAAAGTTGTTGAAGGATACATTCGAAGTCGCAGGGCTTCCTGAGTGTGTCAACCAAAGTTTCCTCGTTGATCGGAAGAAGTACGAAGCCGCTCCCGACAACGTAAGGGAAGTGCTGAAGCAAGCACTAACCATCGAATGCGGCTCACCCACAATCAAGGTTCAGACATGAAAATCACACCTCTAAAAACCAACGATACTTCAGTTGCGTCCGCATCTAAGTCTCTCGTTTATGGGCCACATGGATCAGGCAAGACAACGCAATGCGCAAACTACGCGAAGCGATACGGTAAGGGCTTGATCCTCTCTGGCGAAAGTGGGCTATCATCTATTAGTGATATGTCCATCGACTACTTACCCTTCTCGACATTTGATCGGAAGCCAAAGGACGACCAGTATTCCTTTAAGGATCTGATGCAGTACATTAGCTCAGACGACTTTAAAAGTCAGGATTACAAATGGATTGCCATCGACAGTGCGACTGAGCTTAGTCAGAAATGTTTCTCTGATGTAGAGGCTGAGATGTCTGGATCAGGCAACGGCTTTGAAAAGTGGGGCATGTACGAGCGCAAGATTACGTTTGCTCTCAAGTGGGTACGTGACCTACCTATGCACGTTCTGATCACAGCCCTCGCCAACGAAGAGAACGACGATAACGGCGTGACAAACTACTGGCCCATGATGGTGCAGAAGAAGGTGCAGCGATTAATCCCTGCCCTCTACGACAATGTGTTCCCGCTTGTGCGCAAGACTTCTGAGCAAGGCGGCAAAGTATCTGTCCGTCGATACTTAATTACCGACAACGTAAACGGCTGGCATGGCAAAGTACGTGACCCGCACCGTCGCCTTAAACCATTCGAAGAGGTTGACGACGTTACCGAATTACTTAGCCGCATCTATATGACTGATGCTGAATATAAAAACTATCAAGGAGACAAACCTAATGAGTGATTTCATGGGCTTAGAGGGCATGGATTTATCTGGTGTCGAAGTTAAAACAACCCGCATCTTGGGTATGGGACGCCACGTTGTTAAGATTACTGACGCGTCTGTAGAAAAAGATGATGCGAAAAATACTGCTCGCCTTGTTCTTTCGTACGACAACACTGATGGGTCTATCCGTCAGTGGATATACGTATATCACGGCGGTTCCCCTGCCGCGACTGAGGTTGGCAGGAAGCAACTGAAAGAACTTCTATTGACGCTTGGTCATGACGGTAAAGAAGCGCCAGCCCCAGCCTACTTTAAGGGTAAGACTGTTGGCATCAACGTGAAGAACGAAGAATACAACGGCAAGAACCAAGCGAAGGTTTCTTACCACTTCGCACCACCCGCTGAAAAGGATCAAGCAAGCGCATCTAAGCCTTTGGACGACGAGATCCCGTTCTAATGCACCCAGTACACCCCATAGCAAAGAAGCTAGTTGCGGACATCGACGAGGGTTACGCCAACGAAAGTCGTGGAGAGGCCCGATGCTACATCGGTGCTTCCATGGCAGGGACAGATTGCATCGCGCAAATGTCCCTGTCTCTTCGCGGGTTCCCTGATGTAGCCCCAGACCCACAGCTAAAACGTATCTTCTTTGCAGGGCACCGCATCGAGGATTGGGTCGTATTCGATCTGAAGAAACGTGCAGACTTGAGGGTGTACGAAAAAGACGACATGACTGGTCGTCAGCATCGCAGGGAGTGGCTTAACGGTCACGTATCCTGTCACTCTGATGGGCTAGTGGACTTCGAAGATGGATCGGGTCAAGCTATTCTTGAGATCAAATCCATGAATGATGCGAACTTCAAGAAGTTCCAGACCACAGGGGTCAAGTCGTCTCACAGAAGATACTATCGCCAGATGCAAATGATGATGGCGATGTTTCGGATCGAGCGTAGTCTGTTCGTTGCGTACAACAAAAATAACTCTCAATATCACGCGGAGATCGTTTCATTCGACCAAGAAGAATGGGACACAATGTACGTAAAGATACAGGCTGCACTTGATGGGCAGGCGGTGCGCGTCTCAGCGGCACCCGAAGACTGGCGTTGCAAGTCGTGCTTCAAGAGGGAAAGCTGTTGGAATATCCCAGACGTTAGCCCCGCCTGCCAATTTTGCGAGCACAGTTTCGCCAATAAAAATGGTGGATGGACATGTAAACTAACGGGACGAGAAGCAGTCGATGCCTGTGATAAGTATGAGATGTTCAGACCCACACAGAAAGCATAAGTCTCATGGAAAAATTCAAGGAACTTAGTGACGCCCGAACGGGCATCATTAGAAAAGAAGCAGAGATCGAAAGTATTTACGAACGTCTTGAGGCTTTAGACCCAACGAATATCGACGACATACACAGAGCAAAGACAAAGTTGCGCCATGAGAAAGAGCGCATGGTCGAGCTGAAGTGTAGGGCGACAGAACTAGAAATTGATATGGTGAAAATGGGGTATCTTCGTGGCATCTAAACCCAGAGATCTTCCGCTAGATGAAGCCAAACGCCTGATTAACGCAGACCGAAACGAGGAGTACGGCGAGCCGTACGACAACTTCTCAGACATAGCCTCGATGATCACAGTCATACTTAGGTCCGTTATGAAGGATGGCGAGCGAGTGCGCGTTGAGCATGTGGCGATGATTATGATTATCGTGAAGTTGTCGCGTATGACGACATCTCCACGAAAGATGGATAGCTGGGTAGATATTGCTGGCTACGTCGGTACTGGCTGGGAAGCCATAGAGATGGATAGTAAGGAGGGTTAGTACCCTCCTCCAAATCCTCCACCATATCCAGAAGTTTTCTTTCTACCACCCGCTCCGCGTTCTCCTGCGATGCCATCGACGATGGCTTCCTTCGCCCACGATACGCCGCCGAGAACTGGAACTCTCCCGACCACTTCGCGAGTAGCAGCACGGCGCATTCCATTAGCATCCGTACCATCAAGCCAAGAACGACCGCCTTGAAGAACTGTCTGGGCGTCATTGAATAGTCCGACAGTCGGACCACCGATGGTTTCCAGAGTGCGCTGCGCTCCATACGCACCGTTATCAGTCTGCGATCCGATGTCGTACATAAGCTCACCAATCAGACCCATGCCGCCTAGAGCTACCATACCGTCAAAGTACCAGCCCATCAGCATGTCCATGTCTTCGTTATCTTCGAAGGCTCCTGTTATTGTCTCAGACAACTTGCGTTCTCTTAGCTCGAACTCTCTGTTGTCCTCGCCACCACGTCCTTGAACAATATCTTTGGCACCTACAGCCACACCACCCATTGCAGGGCCAGCGACCAGCAGAGCAGCCAGAGGTCCAAGGCGATTGTCGCTTCCGCCTACGAACGCCTTGGCAAAGTTCGCGCCACGCTCCGCAACAGTATCCCCACGGAATGCCTCACCCGCAACATTATTGACCAGTCGGGTCATCATGAGTGGGTACGACTTCAACTGGAACGCAATCGCACCAAGGGGTGTCTGCGCCCAGAGAGGAATGTCATTAGGGTTGGGCGTGAATATCATCTGGTTAGTCAGTTTGATCGTTGACGACGACAGCTTGTCAGCCAATGGGTGTTCGTTTCCTGAGAAACGGCTTTCCATAATCAAGTCCATATCAAGTGACTGATCGTCTACGAACTCAGCTAGACCTTCCTCACGAAGTATGCGGCGAGCAATGCGACCAGCCCGTGATGTTGGACGGGTCTTTAAGATCCTGTGCTGCGCCTTCAAGTGTTCGTACGAAACGGCACCCGCTACATCTCTCATCATGTCTGTCCAGGGAGTGAGCAATGTAGAGTTAAAGAACCCAGTCATGAACTGCGTACTATCTACGCCATGCGCCACTGTCAGTCGTTGGTGGACGGCGTTCTCGGTTGCCGCACCGATGTTTCGTATCATGTCACGATATTCTGGATCAGTAGCAAACTTACGAAGTGACTTAGTGTACGCACCGATGTCTCCTGTGCGTATCAACGGAAGAACCAAGTCGCCCAGGGAAGTAAGTGTGGTGAAGCCCAGGAGCGTCACCGCATTTACGCCGCGCAACCACTTCGAGGCACTGACCATAGAGAATGTACCATGGACCCCATCAACAGGACGGCGCATTGCAGAGTTCATAAACCCTTGAGCGTGGCGCAAGTTCTGGTTTGATGTAACCTTCTGCAATCCTTCAGTATCAGATAGCGCACTGGCGACAGCTTTCGCTCTCTTACGGAAGTTGTTTCGCAGCATGACAGCATCTGGGTTGTCAGACAGCTTTTCGCCCAAGACATCCATGATATTTGCTTCGATTTCTGCTGCGCTTGACCCACCCTGCGCCATCTTGATTAGCTCTTCTGCCTTTCTCTCGGCTGCGAACTTTTCTTTAATCGGTGCATAGAAGTAGTTGTTGTCAAAGATACTCTCCTTGACCCCATGATCCGTACCGCCAGAGCGTACATAGTTGGCGTTTATGATCTTGTTGGATGACAGCAAGCCACCGATGACTTTAACGGCATTCATGGGTTGCGCTACGATTGACAAGTAGTCGTGATACCCGTGAGCACCTACGCCGAACTCTTCAGTTATGTCGATGCGGTGTTCGAGGTTGTCACTGTACTTTGTCATAGCAACAAGGACATCGTTTTCTAGGAACACAGCCAAGCTATCAGGAGTATCGAAGTCAGCGAACTCTGGGAACTCATCCAGCCTGATCAAGCGATTGTAATCTAGGTGATCAGACTGGTCGCCTGCCTTGTTAGACATACGCTTAAAGTTCTGGGCGGGGTTGGAATACACACCGTCCTCATCAAGCAATCTCTGAACGACGCGGCGTGCTGAAGTCTCAGCCTTGGCTGCATCTCCCGCACCATTCCGTTCAGCAAGGAAGTATTTCTTTAAGCGCCGTACGAACTCTTCTGGGTCAGCTTCAATCAAGTCCTTGCGCCAGACTTGCGGGAAGTAGTTCCGTTTGATTTCTCCGACGATAGCGCCTGATGACTTTAACCTACCCGTAGCTTCGTCCAAGTAACCGCGTACGTGATTGTAAACCTCTGCTTCTTGAGGGATCAGAGACGATGCTTTGTTCTCATCTCTAAGCGCAGATATAATACGCATGTGGCTGGCTGGCTGTGTCATCCGACGTTTCGGATTGATACCCATAGCGCCCATGGCGCTTTCCGCCATTAGCTGCGGGCCAGTACGCCAGTAGTTCACTAGCTTATTGCTGCTATCAGGAAGCTGCTTCAGTAACTTTGTGAGGGGAATAACGAACTTACCCATGCGTGCATTCGTACGCTCGAAGTGCCCGCCACTTCCGTCTTTCGGCTCGAAGAAGTTGGCCAAGGTTTTTAACCCAGAGCGATCCATAATCTTAGAGTTCGTACGGATTGGGTTGAAGATGTTGGACTTCCGTATTTCGGATGCTGCTTCTGATGGCATGCCCCGACCGCGTGCTACTGAAATCATAGCCTCAAGTGTACGAGCTGGTACGCCCGCTTGCTCAAGTTCTGTAGCTGCTTGATTTAGTACGCGCACAGGTGAGCCGACTGTGGCTGCTTCCATTATGCGCCCATTTATCGAGTGCGTATTTGAGTTCTCACCAATTATTGTTGTCGCGTCGTCAAAGACATCACTCCGTATGGAGCGCACATCCCTATTGGACAGCATGATCTTTTCACCGTTGGCTTCGATGCTTGTAAAGCCAGCATCTTTCATCACCCGCTTAAACTTGCGGAGACCGCCAATGACACCAATTATTTCAGCAGCCATATTTTCCGATGTGTAGACACCACGGATTGCTGATAACTCGGTTGCCTCTCTGGGCTTGCCGCTTGCTTTAAGGTGACTGATGATAGCTTTAACCATTGGGCTACGAACGGTCATTTCGTTCGTAAACAAGGCAGGCTCTAAGTCCCGTATAAAGACTGGGTTAGTCTCAGTTCTAAGGTTTACACCCATGCCTGCAAGCTCTTCGCTTAGTACATCGTCTAGTGCGTATAGCTTGTCGATGTATTGTCCTGATGCAGAGCCGTCTATACGAGCGTTGTTTATCTTGGAGCGCGTCATCTCAAGAGCGTCAACGATTTCCATTACGTCCTCTCGCTTTTCAGCAGAGGCAGAGCCGATTATCTCATCGCGTCTGTTCTGGACCGTGTTGAGAGGTTGACGGGTCACATAAGTACCTCGACCAAAGATCCCGTTAGCCTGACCATTGGTAAAGTTTGGTACTATGTTGTCGCCTGTAAACTCACGAACAGCCTCATATCCAGCCATCGAGTAGTCTTCCATGATCTCATTAGCGTGATCAATCGCATACTCCGCTGGAACACTATCGCCATATCGTGCGCGTGGGCTTCCTTTTCTCTGACTGGCAGAACCAATCATATCTCCGTACGCAGTGATCATAGAGAAGCGTTCTCGTGCTGGAAGGCTGCTTATAAGTCCGTTTAGTACGTAGCCAGTTGCTTCCATGATCTCATCGTCCAACTCCTCAATGAAGTCGTCAAAGAAATCCATGTCCTCGCCGTCCATGATGTTCTGAATAGCCTTGATCTGCGGGTTGTTAGAAGTGAGGTCTGTTGCCTCAACTAGAACGTCAGCGAAAAGACGCTCTTGCGGAATGCCGAGTACAGAGCTTGCTTTGGCGAATACGTTGCGAGTGGAGTGGCTAACTGCGTGACTTGAGTACAGAGCCTCGCCTACGAAAGATACTGCACCAGATATGTCATCACCACGTACGAGGTTCGTACCAACCGTACGAACGACCTTACGGTACGAACCGTACGAAGCTGCATCAACAGACTGTGGCAGGCTCTCCACACCCAGTCGAGCAAGGCGGGCCGTAATGGTACGGGACACTAGCTCGGTCTGATTGTCTCGATGAGTAATGCCACGTAGGTACTCACGCATTTTAACTGTGGCGTTTGGCGGAATACCATTTTCGAAAGCCGTACCCGCGTCTTGGGCCTGCTCAACAATGATGGCTTTCTCGACTGCGTTGCTTTCGCGGCTACCT
>Ga0115570_10002157_pt1 | contig 15204 bp, 10 predicted proteins | sample COGITO_mtgs_1205_3_FD_87294 | JGI IMG/M metagenome (GOLD analysis project Ga0115570, IMG submission 87294) | Pelagic marine microbial communities from North Sea - COGITO_mtgs_120524 | ecosystem: Environmental > Aquatic > Marine > Epipelagic | place: Germany:Helgoland, sampling site Kabeltonne... | reverse complement strand
CGTTAGGAGCCATCGTCAATGTAACTGCCGGTAATACTATTCGTTTACTACCCCCACTGATTATGAGTGATGACGAAGCCAGTGAGCTTGGACACATCGTCGCTCAAGTGGTGAATACTCTTTCGGAGCGTCCGTTATGACAGCCACACGACACTTTCTTACCCTGAACGATTTAAGCAGCGAAGAATTTAGAGGCATTATTGCGCGCGCCACAGAGCTCAAAAAAATGCAGCGGGAAGGGGTTAGTCACCCTTACTACCCTAATAAAGTGCTGGCAATGATCTTCGCCAAGGCGTCGACTCGAACAAGGGTTTCATTTGAGGCGGGCATGGCACATTTCGGTGGTCATGCCATGTTTCTCTCTCCCTCTGATACTCAGCTGGGGCGGGGCGAACCTATAGCCGATTCGGCACGCGTCATCTCCTCCATGGTCGATTTAGTCATGATCCGCACCTTCGAACATAGCGATGTCGAAGAATTTGCAGCCCATTCATCCGTGCCAGTAATCAACGGCCTGACCAACGATTACCACCCCTGCCAGCTACTGGCCGACATGCAAACATGGTTCGAAAACCGCGGAAATATCAGCGGCCGACGAGTAACCTGGCTTGGCGATGGCAACAACATGTGCCACTCCTACATCAACGCGGCCAAACTTCTCGACTTTGAGCTGGTAATTGGCTGTCCTGAAGGTTACGAGCCCAACTCAGAGCTCCTAGCAGCCAATAGCGACCGCGTCATCATCAAACACGATGCGAATGAAGCGGTGGCTAACGCCGACCTGCTAGTCACCGATGTTTGGGCCTCAATGGGACAAGAAGACGAACAAATTGAGCGCGCCCGAGCAATGGCTCCTTTTCAGCTCAATGGCGCGTTGCTCGGCAAAGCAAAGAGCGATGCGCTTTATATGCACTGCCTGCCCGCTTATCGCGACAAAGAAATAACAACCGAACTGATGGCAAACCCCGAAACAGTGATATGGCAAGAGGCCGAAAATCGCCTCCATGCGCAGAAAGCCCTCATGGAATTTCTACTAGAGCACTCTAGTTAGGCTTGCGTCTTTAGTAGCCACTGCACGTTAGTGCCAGAGACCTACCCGAGTAAAATTAAAACCTGAGGGCCATAAGAAATAATAAAGCGATCTCTGCAACCTTTTTTCTCGCAGCCACCACCCTACAACCGAATTAATATCTAGCATCAAGCGTTAGCGAGTACTTGCACTCCAAGGTGCGGACAGTTTGTCCACAGCAATCCCCTAAAAGACGCACTTGCAATAAGGCCAAAAGCCACCTATCTTGGGGTCTGCGGCTCGACCCACCCCTACATATGGGATTTTGCGGTCGCCCATAACCAATAAAATCACAGCAAGCTTGTATAACTAGGCCATAAGGCCGTGAGGGCGCAGAAACCATGCAAACAGGCACAGAAACCACCACTCAAACTTCCACAGTAGCCGCACCGGCAGCCGCTCAGGAAGCCCCTAACGGGACTCGCTTAGCAGCCACGGCCCCAGGGCAACTGCGCGTTATTAAACGCAATGGCACCGTTGTGCCGTTTGAGGACAGCAAAATTTCGGTGGCTATTACTAAGGCCTTCCTCGCTGTAGAGGGCGGCACTGCTGCCGCCAGTAGCCGTATTCATGAGACCGTTGCCAAACTCACCGAGCAAGTGATAGCGACTTTCGAGCGCCGCATGCCTTCGGGAGGCACTATTCATATTGAAGATATTCAAGACCAAGTAGAGCTAGCCTTAATGCGCGCTGGAGAGCACAAAATCGCGCGTGATTACGTGATTTACAGAGAAGGCAGAGCGCAAGAGCGTAAAGCCAAAGAATCTCTATCGCCAGAAGCTCAAGCAGCAGCTAGCGGCATTAATGTGGTCGACGGAAACGGCAATCGCAAGCCGCTAGACATCGAGCGGATTCGCACCATTGTTGCGGAAGCCTGTGCCGATCTCGAAGATGTTAGCGAAGCCGCAATTATTGATGAAGCGCTGCGAAACCTTTACGACGGCGTGTCCAGTGAAGAGGTCAATACCTCGCTAGTCATCACGGCTCGCACAATGATCGAGCAAGATCCAAATTACGGCTATGTGGCGGCTCGCTTGTTGCTCGACGACCTGCGTAGCGAGGCTCTAACTTTCCTTGGGGTCGCCGAGAGCGCCACCCAGAACGAAATGAACACTCACTACGCGAGTGCACTTAAAGCCTATATTAATCAGGCCGTTACTCTCGAGCTGCTCTCTCCAGAATTATTAGAATTTGATCTAGAGCGGCTAGGGCAAGCACTACTCCCAGAGCGTGATCTACAGTTTGGGTACTTAGGCCTGCAGACCCTTTACGATCGTTATTTTATCCACTCTAACGACACACGTATTGAGCTGCCGCAGGTATTCTTTATGCGCGTCGCTATGGGCTTGGCGCTACGTGAAGATGACCGCAATGCGCGAGCCATCGAGTTCTACGAATTGCTGTCTTCTTTTGACTATATGAGCTCCACGCCCACGCTTTTCAATGCGGGAACTCTGCGATCTCAGCTGTCGTCTTGCTATCTCACGACAGTTCCAGATGATTTATACGGTATTTACGGTGCTATTCAAGACAACGCCATGCTGTCTAAATTTGCAGGTGGACTGGGTAATGACTGGACGCCCGTCCGAGCGTTAGGTGCTTACATCAAGGGAACCAATGGCAAGAGCCAAGGTATTGTTCCATTCCTGAAAGTCGTGAATGACACAGCAGTAGCGGTCAACCAAGGCGGCAAGCGCAAAGGCGCTGTTTGCGCGTATTTGGAAACGTGGCACCTCGATATCGAGGAGTTCGTAGAGCTACGAAAGAACACCGGAGATGATCGCCGTCGTACTCATGACATGAACACCGCTAACTGGATTCCTGATCTGTTTATGAAGCGAGTCTTCGAAGACGGCGACTGGACGCTGTTCTCGCCCAACGATGTACCCGATCTACATGACCTATACGGTTCTGCTTTTGAAGCCCGCTACAACGAGTATCAAGCGCAAGCGGCACGTGGAGAGCTAAAGCCTAGTAAAACTATTAAAGCGCAGGCTCTGTGGCGCAAGATGCTAGGAATGATTTTCGAAACAGGCCACCCATGGGTAACGTTTAAAGATCCGTGCAACCTGCGCTCACCCCAGCAGCACGCGGGCGTAGTGCACTCGTCGAACCTGTGTACGGAGATTACGCTCAACACCAGTGCCGACGAGATTGCCGTATGTAATTTGGGTTCGGTTAACCTGCCACAGCACATCGAAAATGGCGTTCTCAACCAAGAGAAGCTGCGCAAGACCGTTCGCACCGCAATCCGCATGCTCGATAACGTGATCGACATCAACTACTACTCGGTACCTCAGGCGGAAAAATCCAATTTCCGGCACCGTCCTATCGGTCTTGGTGGCATGGGTTTCCAAGATGCTCTCTACAAGATAGACGTGGCGTATGCCTAAGATGACGATGTTACATTTGCTGACCGCTCAATGGAAGCCATTAGCTACTACGCAATCGAAGCATCAAGTGAGCTTGCTGCAGAGCGCGGCAGCTACGCCACCTACGACGGGTCATTGTGGAGTCAAGGCATCTTCCCACTAGACTCGCTAGATATCCTTATCGAGCAGCGTGGTGCTGATTACATCGACGTCAACAAAGACAAGACCATGGACTGGGACTCGCTCAAAGCGAAAGTGGCCACCCAGGGAATGCGCAACTCCAACTGCATGGCCATAGCGCCTACAGCAACAATTGCCAACATCACGGGCGTCTCGCAATCGATCGAACCGACGTATCAAAACCTGTATGTGAAGTCGAATCTTTCAGGCGAGTTCACCGTAGTAAACCCTTACCTCGTTAAAGATCTCAAGCAGCGCGGTTTGTGGGACAAAGTTATGGTTAACGACCTTAAGTACTTTGATGGTTCAGTACAAAATATCGATCGTATGCCTGAAGATCTGAAGGCGAAGTACAGCAACGCGTTTGAAGTAGAGCCTCGCTGGCTAGTAGACAGCGCCAGTCGCCGTCAAAAGTGGATCGATCAGGCTCAGTCACTGAACCTTTACATTAATAACGCCAGTGGTAAGAAGCTCGATATTACTTATCGAATGGCTTGGTTCAAAGGCCTTAAAACAACGTATTACTTGCGCTCACTCGCAGCCACAGGCACGGAAAAGTCTACCGTGCAAACAGGCACCTTAAACGCAGTTTCAGCAGGAGCAGCACCGACGCCCGCGCCGGTTCCTCAAGCTTGCTCACTTGATGATCCTGATTGCGAAGCTTGCCAATAACACTCACTACCAACGAATTAAGAGGAATACACATGCTTAACTGGGACGACTACCACACAGACGATCCAATCAAGCCCGCCTCAGCTGCGGTCACCTCACCAGAACCAGCTGTGGTTGAGAACGCTATTCAAGCGGCCGCTGAAGAAGCTCGGCTTGCACCTGCTGTGACTGCCCCCGCGGGTGTCGCCGCCGATGCAAAAGGCGCTGAAGCGCTCGCTAGTAATCTCGAAAAAGCGGCTGAGGCCTTAGCTAATCTTGATATCACTCCAGGTCTAGAAGAGCTTGAAATGGGTGCGGGCCGAATATCGGTCGACGAGAAAGCTATGATTAACTGCCGCGCTGACTTAAATCAGCTTGTGCCTTTCAAATATGACTGGGCATGGCAGAAATATATCGATGGCTGCGCAAATCACTGGATGCCGCAAGAAGTCAACATGACAGCCGACGTCGCGACATGGAAGAATGACGATGGCTTGAGTGACGATGAGCGTCGCATCATTATGCGATCACTCGGATACTTCTCTACCGCCGATTCACTCGTAGCTAACAATTTGGTACTTGGTATCTATCGCCTAATTACCAACCCCGAGTGCCGCCAATACTTACTGCGCCAAGCGTTTGAAGAAGCGATCCACACGCACGCGTATCAGTACTGTATCGAGTCACTGGGGATGGACGAAGGCGAAGTCTTTAACATGTACCGAGAAGTTCCTTCAGTTGCTAAAAAGGCAGCTTGGAGCTTGAACCATACTCACAGCTTATCCGACCCAAACTTCAATACGGGTACGACAGAAGATGACCAGCAATTGCTGCGTAATCTGATCGGCTTCTACTGCGTGACAGAAGGTATCTTCTTCTATTGTGGCTTCACCCAAATTTTATCAATGGGACGCCGCAACAAAATGACAGGGGTAGCGGAGCAGTTTCAGTACATTCTGCGCGATGAGTCCATGCATCTTAATTTTGGCATCGATGTCATCAACCAGATCAAGCTCGAAAACCCTCAGCTTTGGACGAGCGAGTTCCAACAGGAAGTCATTCAGATGATTCTGGAAGGTACGCAGTTAGAGATCGAATATGCGCGTGACACCATGCCACGCGGTGTATTAGGGATGAATGCGTCTATGATGGAAGAATATCTGCAATTTATTTGTAACCGTCGCTTGAATCAGCTCGGCTTGTCAGAGCAATTCCCTGGCGCGCAGAATCCTTTCCCATGGATGTCTGAGATTATGGATCTGCGCAAAGAGAAGAACTTCTTTGAAACCCGCGTCATTGAATATCAGACGGGCGGAGCGCTAAGCTGGGATTAATTAGCGGTACATGAGCGCCCATACGGGCCTGTGGCGTCTTATCTCTTAGCGACCTAGCAAAACCCTCGATCGTATAGATCGGGGGTTTTTTTATAGCCCGTGAATTTATAGCCAGAGCAGTACGCGAGCGCTACCTATTTTAACGATTCGCGCCCAACTCAAAGGTAAAGCGAGGTAGTGAGTCAAGAATAGCCCGGCCATATCGGCGTGTTTGCAGTCGGCGATCGAGCAACGTGATGCGACCGGCGTCCTGCTCTGACCGAAGGAGCCGCCCACTTGCCTGCACCAGCTTTAGCGCGGCATCAGGCACACTAATCTCCATAAACGCGTTACGCCCCAAGCTCTCCAGCAACTCAGCGTGAGCCGCCTCCCGAGGGCTATCAGGTACCGCAAACGGTAGTTTAGCGATAACAACATGCTCGCAATAGGCACCGGGAAGGTCGACACCCTCGGCAAAGCTCGCCAAACCAAAAATGGCGCTCGCTCGACCGGCATCAATATTCTCGCGATGCCTCTCCAATAAAGCGTTTTTGCTCAGAGTGTCTTGTACCAGTAATTCATGAGGTAAAGCTCCGGCCAGTCCTTCACAAACAGCCTCCATTTGCCGTCGGGAGCTAAATAGCACCAAAACGCCGCGATTAGAGGCGATTAGCGCCGGGAGACATTGAATAATTTCATCAGTATGTGCCTCACCGTCGGTTGGCTCTGCCCTGAGCGTTGGAATAGCAAACACTGCTCTCGATGCATCGAAAGGGCTTTCGACCTTCTTGTAGCGCGCTTGCGCCGGCAAACCTGTCATTGCACGGAGGCGATCGAAGGTGCCCAATGAGGACAGCGTCGCCGATGTAACAACCACCCCCGCCGCTCGATTCCAAATATGCTGACGCAACAAATCACGCGCGAGCACTGGGCTTGCAAAGAAATCTATACCGCTTCCCGATGGGCTGCCGCGCATCCAGCGTGCCCACGGGTCATCTGGATCAGCCGCGTCCGCACGACTATAACTCTCCCACAGCCCGACCTGTGTTTCGGCTCTCAACAACATACTTTTTGCATTGAGAGCCCAAGCCTCCACTTCATCACGCCGATCCGTCTCGACCTCCTCGCGCAGATTCTCGAGAGTCGCCTCAAAACGGCTAGTGAGATCAAGGTTCTGCTGCCATCCCAGTGCAAGCTCTCGGGCTATTGTGCGCAACTCATCGGGCACTACACCATGCTCAAAGCGGGTCTCAGCATTGTCCTCAGCAACTTGTGCTAAATAGTCCTCAGCCCATAAACCAGCATCGAGCGTACGTTGCTCAAGGTCGTTGAGGGACGTTTCAAGAAGCGAGAGCATCGTTTGCTGCGAGATCAGCGCGTCCATAGCTTCATGCTGATCATTCAGCCATTGAGCGGTCTCCCGCAGCGCTTGTCGCGTGCTGTTACTGCGCACCATCAGCGTAAATTGGTCCAAACACTTATCGGCCAGCTGATGGCCTTCATCGAAAATAAAGATACAGTCTTCGGGTGGCGGAAGAATCGCGCCACCTCCTAGTTTCAGATCGGCCAACACAATATTATGATTCGCCACCACAACGTCCGCTTCCTGCAAGCCGTCTCTCGCTTTAAAAAAACTGCACTGGTTGACGAAGGTGCATCGCCGCCCCCCGCATTGGGCGTGATCCGTTGTGACGGCCATACGCACTGGTATATCCAAGGCTGTAGGCCAGTTATCTATATCCCCATCCCAGCTATCACTCGACAATGCCTCCACCATCGATTCCATAATAGGCCCCGTCTGCTCAATCGATAGATCAGCTATCTCGTCGGGATACAGTGGTATCAACGCTGGCGCAGAGGCACCCGCCAAATGGTTGTCGAGCTTTTGTAGACACACATAACGACCACGTCCTTTAGCTAACTGGACGCGAAAATTCAGCCCGCTGTGAGCAAGAATATCGGGCAAATCCCGATGAATGAGCTGCTCCTGAAGAGCGACTGTCGCGGTCGCAATAACGAGAGTCTTGTCCCGCGCACGAGCAACGGGTAACGCAGCCAAGGTATAGGCAATCGTCTTTCCTGTACCCGTACCGGCCTCCACGACAGCAATAGGTTCTGGTGCATCAGGATCACCGAGTGCATTAGCAACCTCAGCGATCATCTGCCGCTGCCCCCACCGCGGACTTAAGCCGCGGTTATCGATCAGTGTTTGATAAGCGTCCTTGATATCTTGCTTAAGCTTTTCTGACAACAAAGCTCATTGACTCCCGCAGGCACTTTTAAGTGCCACTCTTAGGGGATTCGCATACATTTCAAGCGCCAACATGCGATGAGTTTCGGGAAGCGCATCGATACGAGCATCAAACGCTGCCCTGGATACTGTTCCTGGGTAGACGGCAACCGGTGGTTGCGACGCTGTATCTTCCAACCGCTGCCAGGCCCATAAATTCGTTTCAAATAGGCGATAGCCTCGAGCAACGTGCTTATCAATAGCAGCAACCACCGTAGCCACATCGAGTTGCTCACCCATCAGTGGAGCCCCAAACTCGAGATGCACTCTGCCTTTTTGACCAGCGATTCCCAAGCCAATTGACTGCACATCTTCATCATCCGCCTTGGTATAGTCAGCGCCACCCGCCAACTCCGCCGCTTTGGCGCCATCACAAGGATCTAGTTCATAAGAAATAGCCAACGGAACAATATTAAGGGACGCCAGTGCGTCTTCGATGGACTCAAGCTTGCGATCTTGACTGAGACTGAGCATTTTAATAACCGCAGGCTCCGTCGCATCGCAGCCATTCTTAGCTCGACCCTCGCGCTGAGCTATCCACACTGGCCCCTGGTTCTCACTAATCATATAGCGAATAAATTTTGCCAGCTGTCGTGAAGCAGCAAATAATTCTTTCGGCGCCTTAATATTACGTTTAACAATAAAGCTCTTGTTAATTCGCATGAGATCAGCGATCCAAGACTCGCGTAGCAAATTATCGCCAATAGCCACGCTGCAGGTTCTATGCCCTGAGCTAAAGAGCGCATAGTTGGTAAACGCAGGATCCATTGCGATATCACGGTGGTTACTAATGAATAAATACGACTCATTGGCCGACAGGTTTTCTAAACCTGATGATGAAAAATCGGCCGTCGCTGCAATTTGCCGCTGCAACTGTGGCTCAACCAGCTGTTGAAACTTTGCCACCGTCTCGACGCCACGCAGCTTCCATCTAACCCATTGCGTTATCAACCAGCGCGCTACCCACGGAGCGGCTACTTTTAAGCGGGGTAACCGAAGCTTTGCCAAATTATCAGCAAGCGCTCGATCACTTTTCAGTCGCGCTAAAACACCCGCTACTTCATCATCATTGTAGGGGCGAATATCGATAAATTCTTCGTCGCTAATCGACGTCATGGAGTTATTTTCCTGAACAAACAAATTTTTTTATCTACCTTTAACCAACCACGGCTCGCGTTCGGCCACTTTTCTGCTAATCTTGCGCGCCGAAACAATAACCCAATTGAGGACTGTCTATGGACGCTTCGAGCGCATTGCTAATGACACTGGGCGCAGCCAGCCTACTAGTGAGCTGGATCCTGTTGCTGACCGTTTCCTGGAAGGAGGATTACGCCTGGGGTCTATTTTCCACCCTTCTACCCCCTGTTGGCTATTTTTACTGCCTCTTTAGGCTAGATAAAGCCGGCCAAACCTTAATGGTCGCCATTATCGGATGGATTTTGATCTTTTTGGGCTGGTAATTCACCTAGAATACCGCGATTAGATCTCTTTAAGCCAAACGCTTTTCCAGGTAGCCAAGAAAGTGCACTTTTACCAGTGTCAATCTAGCCATTGACACTGGGCCCCCGTTCTCGGAGAATTCCGCGCTCTTTTTGTATCCCTTTTTGGAGAAGTACATTGGCTAATTCACCTCAAGCACGTAAACGCGCCCGTCAAAACGACAAGCGCCGCGCGCAAAATACAAGTTTTCGCTCACTAGTTCGCACCAAGATCAAACGCGTTCTTGCTGCAATAAAATCAGGTGATGTTGACGCGTCACAAGCAGCGTTGAAAGACGCAATGCCTATTATTGACCGCATGGCGAACAAAGGCATTATCGCGAAGAACAAGGCCGCTCGACACAAAAGCCGCCTGAACGCAAAAGTTAAAGCTCTAGCAATCTGATAGCTCGTTCACTGGGCGCCTAAACGGGCGTCCAGCTGGCGATTAATTTCGGACTCCAACTGCCGCTTAAAAGGCATTGCCAGCATTCCCAATTTAATTTGGCCGTCGGCCAAGCCGGGGCGGATGGTAACGGTGCCTGAAAATCCTTTTCCCTCAAAAATCAGTTGCGATGACGCCTGTCTAACCTTTGCCCCCAGATGGCCCTGCAAATAGTGCGCGAGCTCATCTAAGGCATCATGGCAGTCCTCCGCACTTAGATTGTGCTCGCGACGTATGCTGACCGTGCTCATTGGACTACTCCTTCACGACAATTTTCTAGGCAGCGGGAATAAAACCAGTGAAATGCCACCCATGGCAAGTCTCAAACATTTAAAATGCCCCAATGATGCCTCCAGATTACCAAGATTCTAGCCTTCGCTTCCTCTTTGAGAAAGCCGATATACGCGGCGAATGGGTCCATTTAGGCCCAGCACTGCAAACCGTTAACGAAGCACATGGTTATTCGGAGTGTGTGCGCCAGTTAATGGGGCAGTTTGCAGCTGCGGTTGTATTAATCAGCAACAACCTGAAGTACTCGGGGAAAATCGTACTGCAAGCACGCTCAGAAGGGCCACTGAGTCTCGTGATGGTTGAGTGCACTAGCAAGTCGGAAATACGCGGAATAGCCCGCGGTGATACTGATAGCATTGCAGAGACTCCTATCGACCTCATTCCCAACGCGCAACTAGCCATAACCATTGAGCGCGATGGCGGCCAACGCTACCAAGGGATCGTGCCACTCGACGGTGATTCTTTAGCTACAGCGCTGGATCATTACTTTCTTCAAAGCGAACAACTTCACACCCGCTTTTGGTTATTCTCAGACGGAAATGTGGCGTCTGGGTTAATGCTTCAGCAGCTCCCCTCGCAGATCCAACAAGACCCAGAAGATCGAAAAAAACAGTGGCAAGAGGCCGAAGTACTCGCTGAAACGATTACTGCGGATGAGTTATTCGACTTAGCACCAAGCGAGGTATTACACCGCCTCTATCACGAGCAAAGCATTCTCCTATTTGAACCTCAGCAAGTAGAATTTAACTGCTCGTGTTCAAGAGAGCGATCGCTAAGCGCGTTAAGCGCTATTGGCGTTGATGAACTCGAGGAAATGCTAACCGAACAACCGACGATTGATATGACTTGCGAGATGTGTGGAACGTCTTATCGATTTAATCGATCAGACCTCCTAGGACTCGCAGAGTCGCCCGTACTGCATTAAACTAGCCCACCTAAAAAAACAAACCTCGCCCCCTAAACCTTTGGAATCCGTGATGACAACTGAACCCGAGTCGACGTCCCCTCAAAAACACATTGATCTTGCCCCCGCCAAACTCATTGAGCTCGCCCTTTCGCGCGGCGAAGGCATACTCTCGGACACTGGCGCACTGCGTGTTGAGACAGGTGCACGTACTGGCCGCTCCCCAGCCGACCGATTTGTAGTGAGAGAAGCGTCATCAGAAGACGCTATTGACTGGGGATCAGTCAATAGACCCTTTGATGAGGACAAGTTTGACGCCCTATGGACTCGCGTGAAAGGGTTCGCGAACGAATCCGACACTTTCGTTCAGCATTTACACGTTGGCGAGCATAGCGAACACTATCTGCCGGTGATGGTAACCACTGCGACAGCATGGCAATCCTTGTTTGGTCGCAACATGTTTATCCGCACCGACAACTACAACCCGTCTAACAAGCCTGAATGGAAAATCCTCAATGTCGCCAATTTTGTTTGCGACCCAGAGCGTGACGGCACAAATTCTGACGCAACCGTAATTGTTAACTTTGGGCAACGCAAAGTGCTCATCGCTGGAATGCGCTACGCAGGCGAAATGAAGAAGGCGATGTTTTCGGTGCAGAACTTCCTGCTACCTGAGAAAGACGTCATGCCTATGCACTGCTCTGCCAATGTGAGTGAAGACGGTGAAACTACACTCTTCTTCGGGTTGTCCGGCACGGGCAAGACCACACTCTCAGCGGATCCTGACCTGTACTTAATTGGTGATGACGAGCATGGCTGGGCCAAAGGAGCGGTATTTAATATCGAAGGCGGTTGCTACGCTAAAACTATCAATCTCAGCAAAAAGAATGAGCCCATTATTTGGGACGCGATTCGTTTTGGTTCCATTATTGAGAATGTTGTTCTCGATGAGGGACGACACGCTGATTATGACGATACCAGTTTGACTGAGAATGGCCGTTGCTGCTATCCGCTGGAGCACGTAGACAAGCGCACCGAAACAAACAGCGGAGGCGAACCTAAGTGTGTCATCTTCCTTACCTGCGACGTATCTGGTGTATTGCCACCAATATCCATCCTATCGAAAGAAGCTGCTGCCTTTCACTTTCTGTCAGGCTACACCGCGCGCGTAGGTTCGACAGAAGTAGGGGCTGAAGCGGGTATCCATCCCACTTTCTCAACCTGTTTCGGAGCGCCCTTTATGCCCCGTCCTGCGGGCCAATATGCCGAATTACTGATGAAGCGTATTGAAGACTTTGGTAGCCAGGTTTACCTCATTAATACAGGTTGGACCGGCGGTTCCGGTGGAGCCGATGGCTCAGGCTCGCGCTTCCCTATCCCGGTAACGCGTGCAGTAGTGCATGCGGCTCAGAGTGGCGCACTACTCAACGTTGAGACTCGCCATGTCGACACCTTAAATTTGGACTTTCCTGTAGAGATACCCGGCGTTGACCCCAAATATGTGGACCCTAAAGCCGGTTGGGCGGATCCCGCCGCCTATGAAGAGCAGGCATCAAAACTTGCGGCGCTGTTCCAAGAGAACATCAAAAAGTTTGACGTCAGTGACGCCGTCGTCAACGCAGGGCCAAAAGCGTAAAGCAGCAGGCCGACAGACACGCTAGACACGCCGTATTGGCACGTGAGACAAAAAAAGCCCAACCAATCGGTTGGGCTTTTTAGTATTGGGAACAATTATAGTGCTCGCTAAAAACAACGAGAACGCTTAGCGCCACACCCAACCCGATCAAATCACTCTATTCTTGCTTATACACTTCCTTCAACTCTCGCTGAGCTAACGTCGTGACCGCGCCGACGGGCAATCAGCAAGACCACATCGTCACCTATTAAGTAAAGAGAGGGAACAAGTATCAGCGTCACTCCAGTCGCAAAAAGCACGCCAAAAGCCAAAGACGTCACCATGGGTATTAAGAACTGCGCCTGCATACTGGTCTCCGACATAATAGGCAGCAAGCCCACAAACGTAGTGACCGAAGTGAGAATAATGGGCCGGAAGCGATCTTCGGCACCCTGCAGCAGCGCGTCCCAAAGCTCAAAACCCTGGTCTCTGAGGTTATTGACTCGGTCGATAAGAACCAAATTGTCGTTTACGACCACACCGGCACACGCAATAACACCCAGCATAGAGAAAATACTCACCTCCCAGTCAAGAATGGCGTGCCCGAAAATCGCGCCCATAATCCCAAAAGGTATAGCGGTGAGCACTAAGAATGGCTGCCAATAGGAACGGAATGCAACGGCCATTAATCCAAAAATTACGAGCATGGCTAAGGCCATGTACTTGAGCATCGCAGATTTAAATGCCGCCTCTTCTTCCAGCTCACCGTCTAAATTAAGCGTAAGCCCAGGATATTGCTGCTGCCAAACTGGCAAAAAATCGGCCATGATCGCCGAAACAACCTCCGCGGCTGATGCCCCATCGGGCTTGAGGTCGGCACTGACCTCCAGCGTTCGCATACGATCAAGACGCTCCAGCTTTTGGTACCCGGGCTCGATGCGGTAGCTCGCTACCGTTTCAAAAGGTATCTCTACGCCCATCGGTGTGCGGATATACATCTCGTTCAAGTTAGCAATAGAGCGCCGCTCTTCTTCGGGGTAACGCACCATCACTTTGACGTCTTCTCGAGCGTGGGGAATTCTTTGCGCTTCAGCGCCATAGAATGCTTGGCGCACTTGACGTGCAACGCTTCCCAAACTAACGCCCAGGCCTTCCGCAGCGGGCTTTAGCTCCAACATAATTTCGTTGCGTGGGCTGTCGAAACTATCAGCAACGTCAAACACATCCGGGTAGGCCTCTAGAGCTAGGCGCACATCTGTGGCGACACCCGTGAGATCTGCTACGTTACGCGATGCAAAAACGAGTTTAATAGGCTTACCGGGATCACGAATGGTGAAATCCATCCGCACCTCTTTTGCTTCAGGAACAGGGCCTACTCGCTCTCGAAATTCACGTGCTAATGCTGCCGTATCAACGTTGCCTGAAACCGTACCTAAGGCAACGGTAATTCTATTACTCTCAGTCTCATTCGAAATACCTCCTATCGCAGGCACATCAATAAACTCCGGCCTGGAATTCCAATCAGCCTTCATGTCCTGAGCCACCTGCAAAAGACGATCTCGAACGTCTAGGGTAGCGCTGAAAGGCCCACCTTCAGGCATTTCGACACTAGCAAAAACATAATCCGAGTTAACCTTTGGAAAGAAACCTGTGCGCAACCAGCCGCCACCGTACAGCGCAATACTCATCGCAAATGCCACCAAAAAGATCGCTGCAACTGCGTAATGGTTTCTCAGCGAGCGCACTAAGAAAGGACGGTAGGTCTCTTTAGAGACCCGCGCCAGCCAACCTGCACACCGCTTACGCAGTCCTTCAATCTTACGTAGGAAGAAATTATTACTCGGTACCTCTGGCCCCATATGCGCGAGATGAGCGGGTAAAATCAAAAGGCATTCCACTAAAGAAAACAACAGCGCCAACATAACAACCGTGGGTATGGAGCGCGCCGCAATTGCCCAATCTCCGGGCAGCATCAACATGGGCACGAAAAACACCATAGTACTGATAACGGCGAACAGTACAGGTTTGAATACGGCCTGCACGCCCAATAAAGCGCCGGCAGCGCCATGCATGCCCTGCTCTTGGTACGTATGAATAGACTCCCCAACAATGATGGCGTCATCAACCACAATACCGAGCACCAGTAGAAACGCGAACAGGGAAACCATATTCAAAGAGACCCCTGTGTACTGCAGGAAAAATAGCGTGGCGAGAAAAGCCACGGCAATACCGCTACCCACCCACAGTGCGAGCTTAGGTCGCAAAAATAAAATCAATACGGCGGCGACGAGAAGCAAGCCTCCAATGCCGTTTTCGAGCAGCGTGGTAACACGATCTCTGAAGGGCACGGCAACATCGCGCCACACCGTTAAGCTTGTGCCAATGGGTAATGTGGCCTGTTTCTGTTCGACCCAGTCGTGTATGACTTCGCTTGTTCGCAAAACATCGGGCTCAGAAGTAACGTAAACATACATCCCCAAAGCGGGTTTACCATTGAACAGACTATCTCGATCGACATCCGCAAAGCCATCCACCACCGTCGCGATATCCCCAACACGCACTTCAGTACCATCAAGCGCCGTAATCAAGACAATAT
>Ga0115570_10002151_pt1 | contig 15227 bp, 17 predicted proteins | sample COGITO_mtgs_1205_3_FD_87294 | JGI IMG/M metagenome (GOLD analysis project Ga0115570, IMG submission 87294) | Pelagic marine microbial communities from North Sea - COGITO_mtgs_120524 | ecosystem: Environmental > Aquatic > Marine > Epipelagic | place: Germany:Helgoland, sampling site Kabeltonne... | reverse complement strand
CGTGTAAAAGAATATTGGCATACTATCCAACAAACTGTGGTTGGCGGTACAATCGGCGTGACATTGGGATATTTTACGCATAAATTATATGTAATTTACAAGTAAAATTAACGTTTTCTCTTGCTGCCCTTTCTCTTTCTACCTTTTCTCTTGCTGCCTTTTCTCTTGCGGCGTTTGCCACCAACCGTACTGGATAAAAATTTTCTCATAAATTTGGCTATTTTCTGTTCACCAACATAATCATCTTGCTGTGTTTTTGGCGATTTTCTTCGTTGGGTTGATCGTTTTTTTGCTGCCGAACGACGCGCGGCTGCCCTTTTGGCTGCTTTTTTAGTGGCTGAATACTTTCGTTTGGCACTTTTTCTTTGTAAATTTCTCGGCATTATATACAATATGTTTAGAAATTAATCTTTAAAGTAAATACTTATAATTCCTAAACCAACAACTGTTAACACAACACCCAATAATATTTTCCAATCAAAATCCGGAGAATCATCAAACAATAAACTCGAATATAAATAAATAAATACAGCGGATAAAGAAATCATAATAACTGGCCAAGTTACATCAGACGCATAATATATTGAACGTGTGAAAGAAATATTAAACGCATATACGGAAAGTGCCAGTAAAAATATGTAAAACAATGACTTAGATTTTATCTGGGTTGGATACCTACATTTTTTATCAAATAAAAAATGTATAAGACCTAACATACCAGCAAAAATAGCTAAATAAATTATCATTTCATCAACGCGAATCATATTTTTATCCAAAACATATTTCCTACCCAAATCCACAACACAAACAAATATTATACCCAATAATGAATAACCAAACCATTTACTATATATATTTATCATAATATATATAGTGAAGCTAAAAATTTTTGGAAATTATATTAATACCTATTAATATTAAAATTAATCCTAAAAATACATTCAAATTAAAATTCGGCGATTTTTCAAAAAATAAACTTGATATTAAATAGATAAGTATTATATTCAATGAAAGAACCATTGATACCAATGTTACATCTGGTGACAGATTAATTGAATTTACAAACACAATATTAAAAATGTACCCCAATATTGATAGAATAAATAAAAATAATAAAGCTTTTCTATTAAATCGTGTTAGAGTTCTACATTTTTTATCATAAAAATAATGCAATAATCCAAATAGACCAATGCCAATTGATGTATAAATAATTAATTCACTCGGATTAAGCAATTTAAAATCTAAAATATATTTTTTACCAGCATCCAATATTACAATGATAAACATTGCAATGACAGATAAAATAAACCATTTCCCGGTAAATACCATAATATATTATAACAATATTATTTAACAAGTTAAATTCTCTCGTATCCACCCCTTTATTTTATTATTTGTTGGGATCATAATTAACAACAATCCATCCATAAATTGTGTTTTATTATCTTCATTTGTCTCATCGTCCATTAGCTTAAATGTATTAAAAATTATCGCTAAAATTTTCTTATTATAAATAGAAGTGATATTTTGAAATACTTTATCTATATTTACAGAATTTTCATTATTGTTATCATTAAATAAATCGGGTGTTTCCAAACTCAATATATTCGTATACATAGCCAATGTATGCTTTATAGAAATTTTATCAGTATTTTCATACGTCTCTTGCAGTTTTTTTAATCCTTTAATCGCAGTTTCTAATATTTTGGAATATATTGAACAGTTTTCAGGTTTATACCACATATAAAAACAACGTATTGCCTGAAACAAATAGTATAAATCATCTTTATTATCCTTCATATACCATCGCCATATACCCTGATTCCAACAGGGCTGTTGTATATGCAGCAAATTATCCGAAATACTTAATTTAGTTCCATTGGGGCAATGTGATAATAATGCAAGCTGTATCATAACTTGTAAAGGTTCTAATATCATATCACTTTTTTCTTTAATATTAATAAATTTATCCATTTTTATGGTATCTTCAGATAATAAAATTTTCAAATAGACTTAAAAATATATAACAATTTTATATGAATGATGACAGAACAATTTATACAGATTGCTCTACCAAATAATAAATGCGTTTACGAGTTGATGAATTTAGATAAAGATGATAAAATAAAAGCAATTGAACTGGGAATTTCAGCTCTTAATTTTATTAATGAAAAAAAATTAAGATATGAAAATTCAGAATTTAATGATAAATTAAACGAGAATGAAGAAAAATATAAAGCAATTATTCAAAATTTTCAAAAACAATTAAAAAATAAGATTGAAGAAAATTCTAAATTACAAGAAACATTTATTTTGGAAAAGAATAAAATGCATAAAGATATTACCACCAATATTGAATTGCAATTTGAAGAAAAAATAAACGATAAAGAAAAGAGAATTGAAATTTTAACAACTCAACTTGAAACAAATTCACAACAATTAAACTGTATCAAAGAGACACATTTTAATAATGAACGAGAAAGAACGGAATTACTATATAATAAACACCAAGAAGAAATGGAAAAATTAAGAACAAAATACACGGATGAAATTAAAGATATTGTTAATAGAACGTGCAAATCTGAAGAAAATTCATCAATTAAAGGTAAGTTAAGTGAAAATGCAATGTTTCAAAATTTAAATATGTTGTTTCCTAAAAATATAATTGAAGACACTCATAAAGAACCCGGGAGAGGTGATTTTATTATGATTGACGGTAAGAATAATAAAATAATGTTTGAAAATAAAGACTATGCAAAAAATGTACCGAAAAAAGAAATAGACAAATTTAAAAGAGATCTTGAAAATAATAATGATATATGGGCAGCAGTATTAATGTCCAATGCGTCAGGTATTTGCAATAAATCAGACTATTGTATTGAACCCGTTGGTGAAAAATTAGCAATTTATTTACACAATACAAATAAAGACATAAACAAAATTAAAAATGCTTACGACATTTTATGCGCTATTAATAATGCAAATATTGATTTTTCAAATAAAGAAATTATTGATAAATTAACACAAAATTCATCCGAATTTAAAAGAAAAATATCCAAATCCCGCAAAGATTTGGACAAATTCTATAAAAGTATGATTGATAATATTTTAGATATTGAAAATTTAACAAAAAACACATTTGAAGAAATAAAAATTGTTTTTTGATTTACATTATCTAAATAAAAAATATAGCGATTATATATATGAATGACGATAAATATATCTTTAAAATAATAACAATTGGCGATGCAAATGTTGGTAAAACGTTATTATGCAACCGTATATGCAAAAAAAGAGAAGATTTAAATTATATGCCTACCATTGGCATTGAATTTAATTCCACCGAAGTAAAATTCAATGATAAAAATATTAAATTACAATTATGGGATACCGCTGGACAAGAATGTTTTGCCCCAATTGTTAGAAATTATTATAAAAATATCGTTGGTATATTTTTTGTTATTGATTTAACGTCCAATCACTCAATTGAACACATTGATTTTTGGTTGAATGAATATAATACTTATCGCGCACAAGATTGCGAATCTATTATAATAGCATTTGGAAATAAAACGGATAAAGATAGGGTAATTTCTTACGAAGAAATATCTAAGATTTTTAAAAATAAAAACATTGACTATTTTGAAATTTCGGCAAAAAAAAACGAAAATATTAAAGAATCTATTGATTTTTTTTTAAATAAAGTTATGAATACTTTTGATATTGATAACCATAAAGGTATATATTTAAGAAATTTAAATGATAACGGTTCTTTAAACCGCCTCACTCTAAAAAAACGAGATTCTTGCTCATATTTATGCGAAGACAATCCGAATTGCTGTTCTATCTCTTAATTATTATATAATTGTTTAATTAATAATGTAAATGACCAATTATCTTCATTCATATCAATCTCATTACCACGTTCATTTAATAAACGGATTTTAAATTTACGCAGTGTAATCGGTCCAAAATAGTCGCGCGTTTCTTGCGTGGCTTCAACGCGCCTCTCTGTTGTATATTGTGTAGATGGCGATATTGTACTATTAAATAGAAGTTGTACCTTCGCCAAATAATTAGAAATAATTGGACTTTTATACTGTTTTTTCTTTGGCACCAATAAGGCATTTCTAATATTTTCTATCGTATACCGTTGTGCAGCTGTTAAATTACTTAATAGTTCCGGGTTAGCTATTTTTTTGCCACAATACCTACTGGGTGGAGAATCAGGTTCTACCCAACATTTATTACCTTCTTGAATATTTCCATTTGCAACTTCAATACCCATTGTTGTTTTCACAAAATAAGAAGGCATATTAAATGTTGCTGCATTATTTTCATAAGAAATACACGTATCCGGTGCTTTATTATTTGAATATTCATCCAATGTTACAAATACGTATTTACTGCCCTTTAAATTTAATTTTGATGGTGACACTTCTTCTTTACCCGCAGCCAAACTTAAAAATGTTTTTCTAAAACCTAATAACCAACCTAAATTATAATTAACCCTCGTTCCTTGTCCAGAAGGGCCACAAACATTATTTTTATCTTCGCGATGCCACCAAATACTAATATTTTCGCCGCTATTTCTGGTATTTTTGATACGAATATTATTACTTCCTATATAACTAAATTTTAAGTCACTGATATTGTTATATGCGAGTGCTTCATTTAATTTTTTGATTAAATTAAGATCAGCGTCAAAATTATCATTATAATGATAACTGCCTTCGTCAATTTTTATTGTTATGGGATCGTCGGTACCGCCACTTTTTACATAAAACACATTGGTTCCTTCGCTTTCTGAAAAAACATTCCACGAATGAGGTAATTCTATATTTTTAATTGCAATACTTACCACATTTTTAATTGGTTCACTTAAGTTTATCGTAAAATTACCAGGTCTATCAAATAAGGATAAATCCCTCTCTTCACATATTTTTGATGTAAATATATTGCCATTATAATCTAATCCAAGAATTCTATCACCATCAGCCGAAATAACAATATTCGCATTTGTAATTTGCTTACCAGTTACTTCTGCCGGACGATTCCAATCGGCACCACCATTTTCCGAAAATCTGAGTATTTTGTTAGTTGTATCCCAAACAGCTACCTTTAAACCATCCAATGAACAAGTAATTGAATTCCAACTACTATCCTCCAGACCCGTTACTTTTGACCAATTTGTCCCCGAATCAAATGAACGCCATATCCCCCCATAATCTTCCGCAATTATAAATACCTTTGTACCGTATAAATTTGTGACAATTTGTTTCCAATCATAATCTATTAATTCAGTATTATAATCAAACTTAGAAACATTAATAATATCCCAACTGAGACCATTATTTATTGATTTCACAATATAAAATTTATCAATTTCTTTATATATCCCATATACTTTTTTACCATCACCTGAGATTTCAATATCTATCCAATTTTGACTCATATCTTTATTTAGAGATAGATTTGGATGTTTTATTCTGTCTCCAGATAAATCCACCCAAGTAGCGGCATAATCATCAGAATAACACACACCACCATTTTTAAAATCGTCATATATATCGCCATCTGATATATCTCTGCAAGCAAACAAATATTGTCCTGTAAAATCAGATGTTATTGCTGTCCAATTTCCGGATATATCTGAATTTGATAAATCAACATCTGTTAAATAACTTACTTTTCCCTTTTCCCAAGTATCATCATTCCCACTTTGAGTAGAATACCATATATGTTTTTTATTACAGACAGCTATATAATTACCAGAATAATTCATCGTAATATCTTTCCATTCTTTATTAATTTCTGGTACAGAATCATTAAAAGTAATAACAGTCCAAGTACTGCTAATTTTCCCATCATCGGATGATTTATCGGGATTTTTAATATCCAATTTATATAAATTTTGACTAGAATTTCCTGCAATTAATATTTTTCCATCATTATTGGAAGCAACAACAGACGCATTGGATTCACTTGTCCCGACGGTTTCATAATATTGCAATGTATCTGGACAGCGAATACATACAACTGGGTCAGCGATAGTGCGATATTGGCTATCAATATTAATTGTTTTTGTCATTGTTCCTCTTGATAATGGATTTATATAGTCTTTCGGCATTGCTGGAGTGGCACCTTTAAAAGTTGTTCTATCCCAAATAGGCATTGCAAAATTATTTGTAGCCATTATTTTTTCATTGTCATCCATAAAATCACCCTCCAATAATGACTTTTCATTTTCTTCTTCCTCTTCATAATAATCTGTACTATACTCCTCTTTTTTATATTCACGCAACCGATGGGCTATTTGATCAAAGAAAAATATATATTCATCCCGCGCTTCTTCGGCTTTTTCCAATGCATTTGCATAGTCGTTGTCAACAATCGGATCATTTATTTCGTTTTCAATGTACTCAGCAAATGCAATATTTTCCATCATTAATTTATTTAATTCCATTCTAAATTCTTTACTATAAATACTGGTTGACCAATTACCCCAATCTGTTACAATATTTTTTTTTGTTTGTTGATCTATATCGTTAACATTATCAACAAGATAACCAGGATTAAAAGAAAAGCCAAAAATTTTTTCATCATTCTCTATTACATCTGGTAGACTTGCTAATAATTCATTTACTTTTATTATGAATTTATCATCATCGCGGATTCCACCATACGCATCAAACACACCAGATGCTCCGTTTCCGTCAAACTTTTCCTCAAACTGATCTTTCATTTCTTGTATTTTTTCCACTATTTTCCCGTTTGTTAAAGGGAGTACTCCGCCCAACCCTATTATATTTACTAATTCTTCTGTACTATAATTTGATATATCAAAATCTGTACCACTCATTATATAAAACTAACATATATATTTATATCAAGGCAATAATAAATTGATTATTTAAATTTAATACTTAAAATTCATTAAATTTAAATAAAATGAATTGTCAAATTTGCTATGAAGACTTTGGTACAAAAGATATGAGAAAATTAGAATGTTCTTCTTGCAATATAAACTTTTGCATCGGATGCATCAAAACGCATATTTTATTATTGAAAACTGAACCATCTTGCCCATCCTGCAAATATTCGTTTGATTTAGAATTTTGCCGAAGTAAATTAACGAAAAAATTTATGAATACTGAATATAAACAAAGTAGAATTGATATTATGGTTAAAAAAGAAGAGGCTAAATTTTCAGATACTATGACTGATGTTAAAAATATTATTAAATCCGAATCTTATATTAAAAAAATTGAAGATGGTAAAAAAGAACTACAAGAACTTGAATTAAAATTTTTAAGAAAAAAAAATGATTTGCAAATTATGAAAGATACGCAAAGGAATCTAAAAAAACCAAATTATAAAAAGAATACAGGATTTAAAATGAAATGCCCAAAAGATAGTTGTAATGGGTTTTTAAAAAAAGATAATATATGTGTTTTATGCGATACACACGTTTGTGGAACTTGTATGGAAATCATTTATCCAAAAAATGAAGAATCAAAAGAACACCGGTGTGACCCAGAAGTGGTTTCAACCATTGGAATGATATTAAAAGAAAGTAAACCTTGTCCAAATTGTTCAGAATTAATTTCAAAAAAAAATGGTTGTGACCAAATGTGGTGTGTGAAATGTCACGCCACATTTGATTGGGTATCTGGTAATATTGATTATGGAGAAAACCATAACCCCCATTATATTGGTTGGAAAAAACAGAATGGTATTGCTAATACTAGACAACCAGGTGAAATTTTATGTGGTGGGCTTCCAAGCGAAGATGATATTTGTTATTTCTGGGAATGTGCTAAATTTACAGATAAGCATCTGTGGCACGGTCTCTCTTTTCATAAAGTTTTATATAATAATATAAAAAGAAATGACAATCAAGTTTGTACTTGTAATTTTCCAATATTTAAAAATTCTATAAATCAATTACGATTCTTTTACTGGTTAAAAGAAATAAGATATAATATTAATCATTTTAGAAGATATGAATTAGATCATTATAGAAGAATTGTGTTAGATGATGATGTTACAAGAGAGTTGCGTATTCAATTTATTCGTAAACAAATTGATCAAGATTATTACGAGAAAAAACTTTATAAATTAAATATGAAAAGAAAAAAAGATTTGGAAATTCTTCACGTGTTTGAACTTGTTTATATTGTTAGCGTTGAACAAGTAAATGAAATATTTAATATTATATTAACGTTGGATAACGATGAGTGTATAAAATATAATACTGATTATTATAAAATGATGGTACAAGAAAACGGCGTTGAACAAACAGAACAAAACTTTAAAAATTATAGAAGAAATATGTATATAAAATTTTCTTCAAAAATGATTGAAAATATTCAAAATATTCAAAATATTATTGAATTCTCAAATGAATGTTTAACAAAAATATCGGTAAAATACAATAATATGACACCATTTATTGGTGATAAATACAGAATTACAACTGGTATTAACAATGGTAAATTTTCTAAACGAATGTCTCAACAAAATATAAATAGAGTAAAATGGAGACGCAATTTTACACAAAAGCAGCGTAGAAATTGGGAAAATGATATTGTACCAGTTATTGATTTATTTACAAGAGAAAAATTTAGACAACCCATAACAATCCAGGATGATGGAACTTGGGAAATATTAACGCCGCAATATGTACCAACATCGCCACAATACTCGCCACAAAACGAGCCACAAATTGCACCTGGTCCGGGTGGTGTTATGGTTTAAAACAAACCTTTGAAAAATCTTAAAATATTAGAAATTTTGTTTTCATCTTTTTGAAAACCTGTACAAATGTGTCCCTTTTCTAATTTTCCACATACTTTACATTTTTTTTTCTCTGTTGGTTTATCGGGTGGTTTTTCTCGTTCCTTTTTACAACTTCGCGCATTATGACCGTGATTTCCACATTTTGCACATTGTACGCGTTTTCTCTTTTTCTTTTTATATATAATACCAAATCTGTCGTGTGGTATGATAATAACACCGTGACCACGCTTAAAATGTCGCGATCCTTTAAATAATACTAATTCTATTTGTTCAATCATTTCTTGGCTAGTTTTCAACAACTCTTTGCGATCAATTCTTTTTTCACTTTTATATGTAAAACGATTATAATTTTCATTCTCATATATTTTTGTACGATTTTCGGACAAGAATATATATTTAATCTTACCAATTCCCATAATTTGATTCGTCGTATTATTCATTTCAATAATGTAAATAGATGAGCCATATGGAACTTTATCGGGAATTTGCTTATCTAAGCCATAAATGCAACCATCCCATTTATTTTCATTGCGCCATCGTTCATTCTCAATCCACGTATCGGAATTGAAACGCACTGTACCAATTTGAATCATAATTAAATAGAATTAAAATTATGAGTTTGAGAGAAGTTTCAATTTAAATTAACGGATAGACTTAAGTAATTCATACAGCGAAATAATGGATGCACCGGTTGCACCATTTATAATAGAATCGTTTTCATTAAAAGAAACACCGCCAATATCCACGTGCATCCAATTTGTCTTTTTCGGTATAAAATTACTTAAAAAAATACCCCCGAGAATAGCACCAGAAGAGGCATTTCCTGTATTTTTGATATCCGCAACGGTTGAATTTAAATATTTATTATATTCCGACCACAATGGCAGTTGCCATATTTTTTCATTTGTTAATTCACCTATTTTTTCATATTTTTTTAGTAAATTATCATTATTTCCCATAATAACAATAGACATATTATTAAATATTGAACCAGCTTGACCCGTTAATGTCGCCACATCAATTACACAACAAGGTTTGAAATTTTCCGCATATGATAAAGCATCAGCCATAATCAAACGCCCTTCCGCATCCGTGTCCATAATTTCCACCGTTTTTTTATTGTAACTTATAATAATATCACCCGGTCTAGTTGCCTTTGACCCCACCATATTTTCTACTAACGGAATTAATGCAATAACATTTCTTTTTAACTTGTTTAATGCACATAATCGCAATAATGAAAAAACCGCGCTAGCACCGGTCATATCCGTTTTCATATCGTGGAAATCATATCGTTTCAAATTAATACCCCCAGTGTCAAATGTAACACCTTTCCCAACCAATACCACAGGTTTTTGTTTTTTAACAGGTAACCATTTAACAACTAATAAATAAGGTTTATTTTCACTCCCCCTATTCACGCCCAATATTAAATTTAATTTTTTCTTTTTTAATTCTGCTTGATTCATAATTTCTAATTTTAATTTTTGATGATTTTCTTTCACAAATTTAACAAAATTGGTGGAATTCATAATATTACCCGGTTCATTTACCATATCTCTCATATCATTAATAATATGAGCTTCTTTTATTGAATTTATTATAACCGATTTTAATTTATTGACGCCACAAAAATGGATATTTTTTTTTAGTGCTTTTTTTTTAGTCTTATGTTTATTAAATTTATACATATAATACACAACGCGCAATACTTGATGTCTTATGAATTCCTCAATGGGTATTAGTAAGAACTGAATATTTATTATTTTATTATCGCTTTTTATAAATGCGCAAATTCTTTTTAACATATTATCAATATCAGTAAAAGAACATTTTTTCTCATTTATCTTTCCAATTATAAATAATTTATCTTTTATGAATAGTTTTGTAAATTTATTCGTTTCACCTTTGAAATAAGAATAAAATTTACTTGGAAATTTAAATTTGAATTGTTTTTCTAGTTTTTTTATATTTTTATCAAAATTTGAACAAGATATATATACGTATGTATCTATATTACTATTGGTAATTGAATTTGTATAATGGAACATATAAATATTAGTAATATTAATTTTTATAGAAATTATTAAATGCAATATAAATTTCATTTACTATTTTTTTATACCAAGGTTGAAATTTATGCATATGTTTTGGTATGTTTTCTAAGCGTATCCATTTTAATTTATCTTTTTCATATAACCCACCCTTTGCTAACTTTTCAGGATGTGATTTCGCTATTTTATCAAAATTTTTCTTAAATCTTTTTGGCAATGATTTGTCATAAGGAATATTTACAATATATAAAAAATAGTTTTTTGTTTTAATCGTATAAAAAGTTTTTTGTTCTATTAATTGTTTAATATCTTGTTGTGTTCCTAAAAAACCATCGGTTTCTTCCCAACCTTCTCTTATGGCGGTTTGTTTTTTGGATTCATTATTTTCTTTTCCTCCGCCAAAATCACGCCAATCTATTTTGTTTTTGTTTTTTGTTTGATATTCTCGTGAAAATAAAAAATAGAACGAACCATTATAAAATGCAACAGGTAAAATTCCAGCACCCATATATGATAATTAAATATTTTATTTTTATATAGTATAATGAAAGACATACAAAAAAGATTTTTATTATTTTTATTATTATGCATTCCAATTCGTATAATATTTGTTTTGGTTGCAAAGACTATAAATAAAAAATATTTACCATATTGTGGATATATTGGTTTAATAATATCAATTGGTTTTGCTTATATTTATATATTTAATAAAAGGAAAACTGGTAATGAAACATTTGGTAAGAAAATATGGTGGAATAATTTAAGACCAATACATTCTTTATTATATTTAATATTTGCTTATTTGGCTATAAATAAGAAAAAAACAGCATATATTCCTTTACTATTTGATGTAATTATTGGATTAATATCATTTTTAATTTACCATTATAGCATTGGTTCATTTGTTAAATTATGGTAAAATTTCTTGAAATTTATCATTTTGCGTTTCAAAAATTTCCCGAATAGTATCGCAGTTTACATTTTCTTCGTTTTCTTCTTTCCAATATAAATATAATGGTGCGGCCGGTGGTGTTATTTTAAAAACAAGCCATATTATTTTTCTAAAAATATAATTATTATTTAAAATCATAACACTTTTTTTTAAATACTGTGGTTTCTTTTTCTTAATTTTTTTAATAAATAATGCCAATTGGTAAATATGTTTAATAGATGGGTTATTAACATCGCATATATCAAATAATAAATAAAAATTTCTCTTTTTGTCATATAATTTTAACCAATCAACGAATAGGTTTACTAATGATTCGCTAACAACTTCGCCTTTCAAAATTATTTTTATAATTGGAAAATCTTTATCGTCTATTGTATAGAAATCCATTTATATTATTCTGTTTTTATTTTTTCATTTATTTTTCGCATTATATTTAACTCCCTTTTTAACATTTCTTGTGTGTTTTTTAACTCTCCGATACTAATTTTTAATGTTTCATTTTCTTTTTTATCCAAGTCATTTTTTAAAATAATTTTTATATTATTTAAAAATGAAATATATTCCATATTTTCATTTTTTGACAAATTTAAATTAAGTATTTTTTTACTTATATTTAAAATAGATTCTTCAATAATATCAATGTTGTAAAAATCAGGCAATTTTATCAGTAATTTTATCTCATTTATTGAATAATTATTTATATTCAAATCAAAAGGCGTATGATTCATTATTAATATATTAAAATAAATTAATATTCGTCAAAAATATCTTTTAGAGTATCTAGGGTATAAAATTGTATTGCCAACGTCGGAAATGTCTTAATATAATTAATGGATAATCCACGATAAAGGCCTTTTATACCTTCTTTATTATAAATTTTATTAACACAATCCAATATTCCATTATATCGCGGTACTTCGGGTGAAAAACTTTGCATTTGCAGTCTTCTCCGGATGAGATCAGTTGGGTATGTAATTGTAATAGCTGTAATTCCTGCAAAACCTCCACATAATAGTTTAAATAAAGATGGTGAATTATTCTCATATTGTATAAAGTTGGTTTTATAGTAATTATAAGAGGCGAAATTAATTGCGTTCCAGGGTCCGTATCCGAAACAAGTAAGTTTTGATCCGGCATATAATTCTCTCATAGATAATTTATGTAAAACATTAAAAAGACCAGTATATTTTAAATTGTTTGTTTGTAAAGATAGATGTGTTCTGGCAGTTTCCAATGGATATATACTCATTATAGATATAACACCACTGATGCCCCCTGATAATAAATGCACACTATTCTCATTTTTAACATATTTTTTTATGTTTGATTGAAATTTTTCATATAACATAAAATTCGTGGCATATTGTGGAAAAACACGAATACAATTTGTCCAATTACCTTTCCATAAATGTCGGAAACCTTCCTTACGAATAACATATGAAATGGAATTATGCTTTAAATAATTATTTTGAATTTGCAAACGAGCCAACTCTATTGGTGCCGTCATTGTTCTTGACACAATGGCGGCCGTTCCACCTATTAAAAAATCATTGGACATAATAAATATATTTGTAAAATAATATTTATTATGTTTAAGGATCTAAATATTTTTTAGTTGTATCGTATACTTTGAATATTGATGCATTTACAATCACAGCTCTTATAATACAAACAGTAAAACCATTCCATAAATTTTTTTGACGATATGCATCAATTAATGATATGTTTTGAGCGATTTGTCTAGACCGAATGACATCAATTGGGTAAGTTATTGTCCAATTTGTCAAACCAGCAATACCTCCCGCAAAGAATGCATCCATATTATCTTTGCAAAAATGATAAGAGCCAAAATATATGGATGTTGCCAAAGATTCTCGTAAGATTGTTGAATATATTCCTTTTGTTTTGTAAAAATCTGTAAATTTTATTTTTTGATTTGTCTGCTGTTTAATTTTACCAATATCAAATGTATAAACAATTGGAGAAACAACAATTCCCGTTATAAAACCAGAAATATAATGATTATCTGTATATTTATAAATTTTTTCATTAATTGGAAATACGGAACTATTAAATAATGTTGACATTGCCATTGGATAGCGCCAACCCTTATATAAATCTCGCAAATTTAAATTTTTTATTGGGTTTTTAGTTTGAATTAATACTTTTATTGTATCCAAAGGATGTCCAACAACCGTTTGCGCTATACCGGCGCAAAATCCAGCTATAATTTCATTCATTAAATTGATATATAATTATATTGGAAATATTTTAATATAATTATATAATTATGTTTTCTTTATATTTTGATGGTGCTAGTCGTGGAAATCCCGGACCATCTTCTTTGGGTGGTGTTATTTACGATTCTTCCGAGGAAGAAAAAATAAATTATAAAAAGGCAATTGGAATTGCAACAAATAATTATGCAGAATATCAAGCCTTATTGGTTGGTATAAAAGTATGTATTAAATACGATATCAAAGAAGTAAATGTTTATGGTGATTCAAAATTAGTAATTGAACAAGTTAAAGGTAACTGGAAAGTTAAAAGTGACAATTTAAAACCAATGCATACAGAAATCACAAAATTTATAACACCGGAGTTTTTTAAGAAAATAACATTTAACCATGTGCGTAGAAATTTGAATAAACGTGCGGATGAATTGGCAAATATAGCTTTAGATAACGCATAATATAATATTTATATATATATATATATATATGTCGTTAAACAACAACCAGTATTATAGACAATTGAGACAATCAAAAATAAAATATGGTAGTAATTTTAATTTAGACAATTTTAATAAATGGTTCAAAAAAAATAAAGGTTCTAATTCCACCAGTAATTCAATATCTTATTCTAATGATTGTGATGATTGTTATTGTATTAATAATGACACCGGATTACCAATACCAAACACAACTTGTATTAGGAAAAAGAGTAAGAAAAAGAGAGGGAAATCAGCACTAGTAAAAAAAAAGTCGCGAAAACAACCAAGTAAACCGAGAGGGAAATCAGCACCAGTAAAAAAAAAGTCGCGAAAACAACCAAGTAAACCGAGAGGGAAATCAGCACCAGTAAAAAAAAAGTCGCGAAAACAACCAAGTAAACCGAGAGGAAAATCGGCACCAACTATACGGAAAAGAACAAACAATATTAGTAATAAAAGGACACCACAACGAAGGACACCACAACGAAGGACACCACAACCGCAAAGGATTTCGGACCTTCCAGTTGCAACTGTTGCGCAGATTAGTCCTTCGGAAGCAGAGCGACTAAATTTACCAATCGCGCGTCCCCCAAGTGTTGAAAATCCTGAAAGTGTTGAAAATCCTGAAAGTGTTGAAAATCCTGAAAGTGTTGAAAATCCTGAAAGTGTTGAAAATCCTGAAAGTGTTGAAAATCCTGAAAGTGTT
>Ga0115570_10002148_pt1 | contig 15242 bp, 8 predicted proteins | sample COGITO_mtgs_1205_3_FD_87294 | JGI IMG/M metagenome (GOLD analysis project Ga0115570, IMG submission 87294) | Pelagic marine microbial communities from North Sea - COGITO_mtgs_120524 | ecosystem: Environmental > Aquatic > Marine > Epipelagic | place: Germany:Helgoland, sampling site Kabeltonne... | reverse complement strand
GGGTGTATTGGTCGTACGATCCCCCTGCATTGGTCGAGCGATTGCAGCACGAATACCGCGTTTTTTGGACAGAAGAGCGGCTGTGGCAAGCTGATCAGCTCAACCTGAGCCCAGAAGAAGTTGTCGTCTTAGCGAGCATCGTTCAGGCCGAGACCAAACAGCCCGACGAACTCGGGCGTGTGGCGGGTTTGTACTTAACCCGCCTTAAGATGGGCAAACGCTTGGAAGCCGATCCCACCGCCGTATACGCTTATAAGCAGCGCTATCCCCATTCGGGCATCATACGTCGTGTCACCGGGAAAATCACGAGTATAGACCATCCCTATAACACCTACCGACGTTCGGGCTTGCCCCCGGGAGCCTTGGCCACAGTGGAGCCAGACGTGCTGGATGCGGTCTTATTTGCCGCACCCAGTGGAGAAGTGTATATGTGCGCAGATCCCAAAAGACCGGGCTACCATGTCTTCGCGAGGAGTTACGCTGAACACCTACGGAACTCGGCGCGCTACCACCAGAGTCTTAATCGACGTGGGATTCGACGCTAACGTTCTTAAAGAAAAGCGTTCCGTCTACGGCATCGACGAGGATGACGGCGTCCCGTTGAATTTCCCCTGCCAGGAGTTGCTTGGAGAGTTCGTTGAGGACCCGGCGCTGAATGGTTCGCTTCAAGGGACGCGCCCCAAACGCGGAATCAAAGCCTTCGCGGGCCAGGGCCTGCAGAGCTTCCGGACTGAAATCAATCGTCACTTCCTGCTCCAGAAGTTGCCGCTTGACGCCTTCCAATTGCAGGTGGACGATGCCTTCGATGTGCCGGCTTTCAAGCGGGTGGAAGCCCAATATTTCATCAATTCGGTTCAAGAATTCAGGTCGCACACTGCGTTTTAAAAGCTCCATCACATCTTCCATTCCTTGGCCGTCCATTAAGAGGTCCGAACCCAAGTTGGACGTCATGATGACGATGCTATGTTGAAAGTGGGCTGTTCGGCCCTTGTTGTCGGTCAAACGGCCATCATCGAGCACTTGGAGGAGAATATTGAAGACCTCGGGATGGGCTTTTTCAATTTCATCCAGTAAAATGACGGCATACGGACGACGACGCACGGCTTCCGTCAGCTGACCGCCCTCATCGTAGCCGACATATCCTGGAGGAGCGCCAATGAGCCGGGAAACCGCATGGCGCTCTTGGTATTCACTCATGTCGATGCGTACCATGGCATTCTCGTCGTCAAAGAGAAAATCGGCCAGGGTGCGGGCGAGTTCCGTTTTTCCGACGCCCGTAGGGCCGAGGAAGAGGAAGGATCCAATGGGCCGCTTGGGGTCGCTAAGGCCTGCGCGCGAGCGACGCAAAGCGTCCGCCACGGCTGCGATGGCTTCGTCCTGTCCCACGACACGTTGATGCAATTCCTCCTCGAGGCGCAGCAACTTGGAGCGCTCACTTTGAAGCATTTTTTGAACTGGGATTCCTGTCCAACGGGATACCACTTCTGCAATATCTTCTGCGGTCACCTCTTCTTGCACCATGGATTGGCTATTGCGGAGGGTTTGGAGTTCTTCTCCGGCCATGGCCAACTCTCTTTCGAGCTCGGAAATTTTCCCGTATCGGATCTCGGCGACCTGGGCGTAATCGCCGGCGCGTTCGGCCTGCTCCGCGGCAAAGCGGAGTTGCTCAATGCCCTCTTTGGCCTTCTGGAGGCGGTCTACCGCTTCCTTTTCGGCATTCCATTGGGCACCCAGTTGGGCACGTTGCTCAGTCAATTCGCTCAGTTGATGCTTGATAGAGGTCAGGCGTTGCTTGTCCTCTTCGCGCTTGATGGCCTCCTGTTCAATCTCCAGTTGGGCTATTTTCCGGTCCAAATCATCCAATTCCTCTGGCTTAGAGTTGATTTCTAAGCGCAATTTCGAGGCGGCCTCATCCATGAGGTCAATGGCCTTATCGGGAAGAAAGCGATCGGTGATGTACCGTTGACTCAGCAGGACGGATTGGACCACGGCCTCGTCCTTGATCCGAACCTTATGGTGGCTCTCATACTTCTCCTTGATGCCGCGTAGAATACTGATAGATGCCTCGGTATCGGGCTCTTCCACCAAGACTTTCTGGAAGCGACGTTCCAGGGCTTTGTCTTTCTCAAAGTACTTCTGGAATTCAGAGAGGGTAGTGGCGCCCACGCATCGGAGCTCGCCACGAGCTAAGGCGGGCTTGAGAATGTTGGCTGCATCCATCGCGCCTTCACCTCCGCCGGCTCCCACGAGGGTGTGGATTTCGTCGATGAAGAGAATGATGTCTCCCTCGGCGCGTGTGACCTCTTGAATCACGGCCTTTAGGCGTTCTTCAAATTCTCCTTTGTACTTGGCCCCGGCAATGAGGGCTCCCATGTCCAGGGAAAAGATGCGTTTGTCTTTTAGGTTTTCCGGAATGTCCCCGCGAATGATGCGGTGGGCGAGGCCCTCGGCGATGGCGGTTTTCCCCACCCCTGGCTCGCCAACCAAAACAGGGTTGTTCTTGGTGCGGCGGCTGAGAATTTGGAGGATGCGCCGAATTTCTTCTTCTCGTCCAATCACCGGATCGAGCTTTCCTGTTTCGGCGCGGGCATTGAGGTCAATGGCGTATTTGCTCAGCGATTGGTAGCGGTTTTCAGCCGAGGCCGTCTGAGCTTTTTGTCCTTGTCGGAACTGATTCATGGCCTGACGGAAGGCGTCCTCTTTAAATCCTTGATCCTTCATGGCTTGAGCACAGGCATCTTTTCCGGCGCCCAGCCCCAAGAGCAGGTATTCCAAGGTTAAGTAATCGTCCTCATCTTTTTTGGCGAGGGCCCATCCCCGTTGAATGGCTTCTTGTGCGGCCCGACCCATGTAGGATTGTCCCCCATCGACCTTGGCAATCCGCTGAAGCTCCGCTTCGGCAATTGATTGGAGTCGACCGCTTTGCATGCCGAGTAACTTGAAGAGTTGATCGACCAGGATGGTGTCCGTGCGCAGCACACCGAGGAGGAGGTGCCAAGTCTCGATGGCTTGATGACCATACTCGGCGCCCAGTTGCTGGGCGGCGAGTAGGGCCTCTTGGGTTTTGATCGTCAGATTTTCCATACAGTAGTGTAAACTATGCGTAGGGGGCTTCAAAACTGGTGCCGGGGAGCGATTTGGGCCTATTTTCAGTCAAAATGACCGATGGGATGTGGGCTCCATGCCATTTTGTCCACCGTGGCTGTGGAAGCAAAAAAAAGCGCCGCGGCTGGGAGGCCGCGGCGCTGGGAGCAGGAGATTCTGCGTTTAGTGCTGTACGATGAACTTGCGGGTCAGGCTCTGACCGTTGACCGATACTTCCATCATGTAAAGGCCGGCAGCCCAGCTGCTCGCGTCGAGGTCAACGCGGTTGTAGCCCTCTTCGCCTTGGACGCTCGCGTCGCTCAAGATTTGGCCCAAGCTATTCGTAATCGTGTATTGCACGGTAACGGGCTTGTCCGAGTTAAACATAAAGGCACCTTGGCCATTCAATGGGTTCGGGGAGACGTGTCCAAGGAAGAATCCAGGAATCTCCACTTCCGGCACACCGATTCCGACAATGTCTGCCGGGGTTCCAAATGGAGCCTCTTCCAGGCAGAAGTCGTCAATCGCCCAGCCTTGGTTGTCGATGGTGTAATCTGAGCCAAAGCGGAACCGCAAGACCAATTTACCCGGATTTTCAACGGTGAACTTGAGGGTCGAATTGGTGTAGCCATTGGTGTTTCCACTCCATCCTGGTCGGACGATGTCCAAACTGGTCACGTGAACGGTGTTATACCAAAGGCCGTTCGTCAGGGTATTGCCTAGCGTATACCAAGTGATACCGCCGTCATACGACCAATCAACGCTACCGCCATCGTGGTAGAGCTCGGAGATCATATTGTGGTTGAAGCTCATGGTATACACCTTGCTCGTATCCAGGACAAAGAATGGCGTGTGCAAGGCAGATTGGCCTGTATGGCGGTAGTTGCTATCCAAACGCGTCATCCATGCCTTGCTACCACTTGCGGCAGTGTTTAGACCTGTCTGGTTCGGGGTGCCAAACTCCCAATCGTGGGCGAGCAATTTATTGGTGGTATGCAAGGGCAACCAAGCAGGAACCGTGGCATCTTCAAAGTCATTGCAATAGTTGTTGGCGATGTCAATGGTCACTTCGTCCAAAGTGGTTACCGGCAAGCAGAAGACGTCGTCTGAAGTTAAATTGTCTTGCTTGTTGTTGGGGCGAGCCGTTTCCACACATATGTTGTAGGTGCCTGCGCCCTGGTTTACCCATACTTGGTTGAAGTCATACCACTGACGTTGCCCACGGAGCAAAGGAGAAACGTTTCCATTCTTCTTGTTGACAAAGACCACGGTTTCATAGTTGCTCCAAGGTCCTCCATTCACTTGGAAGCGAACGAGGCAAGAATCCAATTTCTTCGCCCCCGTATTTTCAATGCGCACGCGGATGTGGGACGTATCTCCAGGAATAACGATGTACTCACGGGTATCCACTTCGATGGGGGATGCCGAGTTTTGCGGTGGTACGTAAACCTCGAAGTCATCAATCGCCCAGCCTTTTGCCGAAGATCCCGCTGCCGAAGCCATGCGGAAGCGCAGGTTGATGGGGTTCGGAGAGAAGTTCCAAACGTTCAGGGGAATAGAAGAGGTGATCCACTGTCCGCCCGTGCTTCCTGCCCAACCGGGAGAGTTCAAGGACTGGACAGAAGGACTTCCATAGCCTGAACCGTACCAGTTGTAGCCCACCGAGACGGCAGCATTACCCAGGGTATTCCAGTTGCCATTCAAGAAGTACTCGACGACTCCTCCGTCGGTCGGAGTGAAGTCGAACTTGTGCTTAAAGCGAAGCTCGGCAGAGACGACGGTATCGAAGTTGGTTAGCGTGGGAATGCGAAGGATTTCAGTCTTTCCGGGCTGATAATTGTCGGTCAAGCCTGTTACCCAACAGTTGGTGCCTGAGGCTGCGCCGTTCCAACCACTTCCTTTTGCGGGGGTACCAAACTCCCACATTTGTAGGGTTCCAGGTCCACCTTGGGCAAAGAAACCGGTTTCGTCGCCGATACAGTTGTCGAAGCTAACCGGACCAAAGGAAATGGGGTAAGACGTTGATCCCGAGGATGTTTTGGAGGCAGTGTCGTTGATGGCCATGCCATCGCCCGACAGGGTTGTCCAGGCCTTGACTTCAAAATCACCCACATAGTAGGTGGGAGGTGTGGATATCGTGATGGTGCCTTCCGCGCCAGGGGCGAGGGTTCCTGCATAAGTCGTCGTGTACGTGCCCGTATTACTTGGGGTACAGAGGTCGTTGATTTGGTAGGTCACAGGAATGCCCGTTTTGGAGGCTGTTCCATAGTTGAGCACCTTCAGGATGACATTCTGCGGGTTGGCGAGGTTGACTGAATTCAACGGACTAGTCACGATGGATACACCCACGTCGTTGGCGGGCTGGTTGTAGATCATCAAGTCGTCGATGGCGATATCGGCCAAATCACCAGAGCCGGTTTTCCGGGCTAGAATACGAATCTTCACGACGTCCCCTGCGTAAGCGGAGAGGTCGACCATTTTGAATTTCCAATCGTCTACTTCGCCTGATTGCTGAGCGCCCGAGATCGGTGCGCCAGTCACCGTCTGCCAGCTATTGCTGCCATTGGGAACGACTTGGACATTCAAGATGTTCACGTCGGCACCAAACATGTGGTACCAGAAGGTCAAGACTGGACTGGTCATAGCCGAAAGGTCGACACAACGCGTAGTGGCAAAGAGTGCCGCAGGACTGTTGTTTCCGTAGCTGGCTTCGGTGTAGAGATAGTTTCCGCTGCGGGTACGGTTCCAGCGTGGCCCCGTGTTGAAGGTGGGCGTCAAGGCCGAACCCACTTGCCATGCGTAGTCGGCCGTTTGCGGCGCAGGAAGCGCTTCCCAATCGGAGGTATTGAACGTACCAGGGTTTCCAGAAGTGCCGTTGCCTGCATTCCATCCCGAACCGTCAAAGGTTTGGATGTGGGGGAACTGCGTGATGGGGGCAATGTGCTCAATGAAGAAGAAACCAAGGGTATCGTTGCTTGTATTGGGGTCGCCAGGAGCCTCCGACCACACGTAGATGTGGTAGTTGGCGTAGGCGCTCAAGTTGGCTTTGGGCGTAAACGTGTAGGACGTGGTGTCACCCAAATTCAACGTGGTATAAATCGTGTCGCGTGAGACGACCGTGGTGTTGGTGTTGAGGTTCTTCACCGAGAATGCCACGGGAATGGTGTCGATAGGGAAGAAACCTTCGGAGCGTAAGTGAACGCGAACATCTTCGGTCGCCGTGTACTGACAGAATCCGTTTTGGGGCTTGTACATCGCCAGCATTTCAATATCAGCGGGGTCTGGCTCATAGACAGAAATATCGTCGATGGCCATGTCACCTAAGTCATTGGCCGCGGTGTTGTTCTTGTTGCCCAAGAAACGGATACGGATGATTTTGCCCAAGTAGGGATCCAGGTTGACCAAGGCTTTCGCCCAGGGATCAGTCTGGTTCGTTTGGGTTTGGCCGGGAATCAAAAGAGCGCCTACCACCCAAGAAGGCGTGGTGGAACCTGTATCGATGTCCACGCGCATGTTGCCCATGTTTGCGCCGTATTTGTGGTACCAGAACTCCAGGACAGCATGGTTGAGGCCGGTGAGCTTGATACAGGGCGTGATGAGCATGGTGTTGTTGTTCGCGCTACCCTGGGAGGCCTCGGTATACAAGTATTTGCCTCCACCGGTGGTGTGATCACCCAAGGGCCCGGTGTTGAGCGTTCCGGTTTGGCCAATACGTACCGACCATCCAAAGCCGGTCGTCGTCGTATTCGGCGAAACTTGCCAGTTCTTACCCGATGGAGGGTTGCCTTGCGGCATCGTGCCGCGGTGGGAGGTGCCCGTCGCACCGGTTCCGCTTCCGGGAATCCAGTTGATGTCGGAGAATGACTCGACCCAAGGGAAATTGGTCACCAAATAGGGGAAACTGTTTGGCGTCGTGGTACCGCAGATGGCGGGAGGAGAGGGGTCAATCCAGAACGTGTTGTTGATCGGGGTCGAACTTAAGGAGGGCACACGCACCACATTCGGGCAAGCGCAGTCAAAAATTTCCACATACCAATCCACGGAATCACCTACGACGAGGTTGGATAAGCTGTGGAAATACTCGGCAGAATCTGGACATGCGGAGGAGATCGAAGGAGTCATTTCGACCGTGGTCCAAGAGCCTCCATTCAAACGGTGATGCAACAAAACAGAGTCTACCCCAGATTCCAAGTCTCGCGCTTTCAGGCGAATTTCCTGGGTAGACTGGTAGCGCGCACCGATGGGTTCGCGGCGAGGAATCAAGTTGAAGGTGTAAGAGGGGGGAATCAACTCACAGGGAGCGGCTTCCACTTTCACGTTGTCTACAAACCATCCTGCCGGGTTGGCGGTACCATAGGGAGAGCGGTATTCGAGGATGAATTGAATCTTACAATTCGCATATCCTTGGCCGGTTCCACTTGGCCCGGTGCCGATAATACTCGAAATGTCAAACGTTTCCCCAACCCACCAGGTGGCGGAGGGAGCTACACCTGTCCCCGCAGTGGTCAAACCACCCCAGTAAGGCGTATTATTCGGGTTGGCATAAGAAAGTTCGTTGAAATAGCCCGTGGTGGGGAATCCACCGGAGGGCCCTCGGTAGTGGGTACCGGTCAATCGAGTCCAGGTAGCACCGTTGTCGTTCGAAACGCGCACATAGGCTTGCTGACCGAAGTGGACTTTACAAATTTGGTCAAACTGGAGGCGGACAAAGATGTTTCCCGTCGTTGCGAAGGCATCTGTTTCGAAAATGACCGAGTCAAAAGGGACAATTTTGGCGTGGTAACTGTTTGGGGCTGATACAGAAAATGCGGAGGTATCATTCCAATAGGGTATGGTCGTGCCTGGCGTAGTGTGGAAGGTCGTTACAGAGTCTGGACCCGAGGGAGGATCAAATTTCTCATGAAAAACAATCGTGATCGGGCTCGTCTGAGACATAGCCGCCCATGAGGAGACCAGGGCGATGGCTGTTAAAAAGCGACGCAGGCGTTGTTTCATTGTGGAGGTGTTAGGGAAAGTCCGCATTCACCAAATATACACTTTTAGCCGTGTGTTTGGACTAGCGTATTCTCAACCGTAGCAAGCTTTTGCCCCCCAATTTCCCTTCTAATTCATCTCCGGGAGAAACGGGCCCCACCCCGGCGGGGGTTCCTGTAAATAGCAAATCCCCTGTTTTCAGGGTGAAATACTCGCTCACATGGGCAATGAGCTGCTCCAATGGAAAAATGAAATCGGCGGTGGTTCCGGACTGAACTTCCACACCATTTTTCTCTAAACTGATTTGAAAATGACCGGGTTTAATGGGGCCGGGAATCCAAGTCCCCAGGACTGCAGAGCCATCAAATCCCTTGGCTTTTTCCCATGGAAGACCCTTGGACTTCAGGGTGTTTTGAAGATCTCGGGCCGTAAAATCGATTCCCACGGTCATGGCATCGACGTAAGACCAGGCAAATTCGGGTTCAATAAATTTCCCCACTCGGCCGATACGCACGACCCACTCAATCTCGTGGTGAATGTCCTGGGACCAAGAGGGAATCACAAAAGGTAGACGGGGTTGCAGAATAGCGGAATCGGGTTTGCAAAACACGACGGGTTCCGTGGGCACAGCATTGCCCAATTCGGTCGCGTGATCGCGGTAGTTTCGGCCGATACAGAGGATTTTCATCGCATAGCCAGGCGTATCGCCGTGAGGATTTTTTTCGTGTAGAGCGGGAAGTCGGCATTCTGAATCCAAGAATAGTACCCTGGATCTTTTTCCAGGACGCTCACTACCGTTTGGTTCTTGTATTTGCCAAAAGAGAATTGCTCTACGCCGTCTTTGTTGAAGGTGATGAAGCCCGCAAAATCAGCCGCTTGATGCATGTTGCTGAATTCCGCGAGGCCCTGAATGCTCTCGGGTAAGTCGGGATAACGCTCGACTTGGGCCTTTAAGACATCCCATGTGGCGCGCACATCGGCTTCCGCATTGTGGGCATTTACGAGTTCGGTTTGGCAGTAAAATTTGACCGCGGCAGAAAGGGTGCGCTGCTCTTTTTTGTGGAAGATGTTTTGGACATCGACTGCATGCACTTCGCGCATATCCATATCGACGTCTGCGCGGAGAAATTCCTCGGCCAATAAGGGAATGTCAAAGCGGTTAGAGTTGTATCCAGCGACGTCGCAGTCCTTCATGAATCCCGCAATTTCCGGAGCGAGGTCCCGGAAGGAAGGGCTGTTCGCCACCATCTCGTCCGTAATGCCATGAATCTCTGTAGAGCTTGGCGGAATGGGCATTCCCGGGTTGATGCGCCACACTTTGGTCGTTTCGGTTCCGATGGGTTCCACTTTGATCACGCACATCTCGACGATGCGGTCGTGCACGACTTGGATGCCCGTGGTTTCGAGGTCAAATATGCACAGCGGCCGATGGAGCACCATTAGATCTCGCGGTTGAGATCCCATTGCTCAAGGTAGTCCGCCACACGGCGCACAAACATGCCCCCTAACGCTCCGTCGACCACACGGTGGTCGTACGAATGAGAAAGGAACATCCGGTGTCGGATGGCAATGACATCGCCCGATGGGGTTTCCAGCACGGCGGGGACTTTGCGGATGGCCCCTAAGGCCAAAATGGCCACTTGGGGTTGGTTGATGATGGGCGTACCCATCACGTTGCCAAATGTGCCCACGTTGGTGACCGTGTAGGTGCCGCCCTGGATATCGTCGGGAGCCAGTTGATTCGTTCGCGCTTTGTCCGCGAGCTCATTCACGGCTTTGGCCAAGCCAGATAGGCTGAAGCGGTCCGCGTTTTTGATCACTGGGACAATCAAGTTGCCGGAGGGAAGCGCCGTAGCCATACCCAGATTGATGGGCTTGTGCTTCACGATGGTCTTGCCGTCGATGCTCACATTGATATTCGGGAAGTCTTTGATCGCCTTGATCACCGCTTCCATGAAGATGGGGGTGAAGGTCAGTTTTTCGTTTTCGCGCTTCTCGTAGCTCGACTTGATCTTGTTGCGCCAAAGCACGATGTTCGTCACGTCCGCTTCGACAAAGGAGGTCACGTGGGGGGAGACGTGCTTGCTCATCACCATGTGGTCGGAGATGAGGCTGCGCATACGGTCCATTTCGACCAATTCGTCGCCGGGGAAAATCGTGGGTTTGGGCGCCGTAAAGCCATGGCCGGAAGAGACGGGGGCTTTAGCCGAAGATGAGGGCGCCGGGGTCGCCGATGCAGGCGTTGCCGCGACCGCTGCCGCAGCAGGGGCCTGAGCGCGCTGCGCGATGTAGGCGAGTAAGTCGCTTTTGGTTACTCGGCCTTCGTGGCCAGAACCGGAGATGGAAACGAGTTCGGTTTCGCTCACCCCTTCGGCCTCCGCGATGCTGCGGACCAAGGGGGAGAAGAAGCGGCCTTCACTTTCACGCGGGATGGCGCCTGTGGACGCCTTGACGGCATCCGTGGCGACAGAAATCGCCGCGGCCGCCGTTTGAGGGGTTGGATTTTCCGGGGCCTGGGGAACCGGCGTGGCCGCGGGGGCTACCGCCTCAACCGCCGCCGGGGCGGCAGGGGCATCGCCTACGGCCGGGGCGTCACCGTCTGTTTGGATCTGAGCGATAACCTGACCTACTTGAATGACATCATTTTCTTGAAAGAGGCATTTGACCAACACGCCGGCCACGGGCGAAGGGATATCGCTGTCCACCTTGTCGGTGGCAATGGTCAAGACGGATTCGTCTAAGGCAATCGTCTCGCCTTCCTTCTTCAGCCACTGCGTGATCGTTGCCTCGGCAACAGATTCGCCCATTTTGGGCATCGTCAATTCAAACATAGATTCTCAGGTTGTCCGGCAAATTTACGTCAAAAGCTTCCGCCGAATAAGGCGATGAGGTCCAATTCTGGCCGCCAATTTTCCGCGTAGCGCAGGTCAGCATCGTGCGCAATGTCATCGGTGAAGGTCCCCGGCCCATGTTGGAAGACACTTGGGCGCAAGGGGGGCAGGTGTGGTCCAGGGACCAGGTAGCCGACCCAGGTCATTCGGCCCCAAAGCACGGGGGGGACATGGGAGAGCATCCGGCGCCCTCGCTTTGTCCAGAGCAGCAAGGCCATGCCGCACAGGGCGAGCAGTGCGATACCTAGGTCTAAGGCGCGCTTCTGACCGCGAACACTGGATTGCGAAAGGGCGAGCTTTCCCGAGTCCGAGGCGGTCGCGTGGGTATCGCTGCCCAAGGTCCAGCTGGGGTAAGCCATTCGGAACCGGACTCCGTCGGGTACGAGGGCAGAAATGGAGACCATGGCGTCAATCATGCCTCGGTAGGAATGCTCCTCGGGGTGAAAAAATAGGGTTTTGGGCCGGAGGTGCAGCACCCGCAAGGCGAGGCGATCCAAGGGCCATTTGCCCGACCCCACATGGGCTTCGGCCTGCCCATAGCCGCGGTAAAACAAGGCGCTTCGGCCCCCGGCACTGAGGGAGGCACGAACGGCGAAAAAGCCGACCAAGTGCCCCAACGAAAATAAGGCCACCAAGGCCCGCGAGAACCGCCAATCCATCGGTAAAAACGCATACCCGGCCAGCATGACCCCCGAAGTGATCAAAAAAGCACTCACGACGCGGCGCAGCGAGGCGAACTTGCTGAAGGCACCCCAAAACGCCATGCTGACCGTCCAGAAGACGGCAAAAAGAGGCAAGAAGACGAGTCGGAAGCGTTCGGGATAGGCTCCACCTTCCACATAGCGGTGGTTGCGCTCCCAATAGGTGCTGACGCCATCGCTGAGGATATAGCCGATCAAAAGGGTCAACAGAAAAGGCAGCAAAGCACGGCCCCAGGAGCGCGTCAAGGTCGCAAAGCCCTTGGCGTAAATGCCCAGGGAGATCAGCGCCCGGTAGGCGAGGGCTTGGCCTTGAAAATGCTTGGTGGCAAAGATGGCCATCGCCTCGTGAAAGGTCTTGATGTAGTGCCAGCTTTGGTGTTTCGTGCTTTCGCCCTTGTAGTGTAGGATGGGGCTATCCGCTAAGTAGTAATTGCGGTAGCCCGCCTGCAATACGCGGTAGGAGAGGTCGATGTCCTCGCCATACATGAAGAAGGCTTCGTCAAAGCCGCCAATTTCTTGAAGGACCGCGCCGCGCATGAGCATCCAGGCGCCGCAGTGCACGTCGACATAGCCCGATTCCTCAGGGGCCAAGTGCCCCGCGTAGTAGGCACCAAAGCGGGGGTGCTTGGGGAAGAGTTTGGCCAGCCCTAGGATGCGGTAGAGGGCGACTGCGGGCGTGGGGAGGCCGCGCTTGGATTCGGGTAAAAAGTGGCCCGAGCCGTCGATCATTCGGCAGCCCATGGAGCCAATTTCTGGCTGTGCCCGCATGACGTCGATGGCACGGCGGAAATTGTCTTCCGAAACCACCGTATCCGGGTTCAGGTAGAGCATAAACTCGCCCTTCGCCTGAGCGGCCGCAAGGTTGTTGGCGCGCCCAAAGCCCAAATTCTCTAGGCTAGCGATGCAGGTCACCCACGGAAAGTGTTTCTGGATATGCGCTACGCTTCCATCCGACGAGGCATTGTCCACCACAATGACCTCCACCTGCAATCCCTGGGAGGCACGTTGGACGCTGCGCAGGCATTGGTCGATGTACGCCTTGACGTTGTAGTTAACGACGATGACGCTCAAATCCATGCTCATCGCTGCAACGTTGTTTCGAAGGGAACGCGCTGTTGGAAGGAACGGCTTAAGGTCACCTCATCCGCGTATTCGAGGGCATCGCCGACGGGAAGGCCCCGGGCGATGGCGGTGAGGCGTATGGGGAGGTCCCCAAGCTTGCGGTAGATGTAAAAAGCGGTGGTGTCGCCCTCCATGGTCGCACTCAGGGCGAGGATGACTTCCTCGATGCCTTCGTTCTCCACCCGGCGCACCAGTTCATCGACCGTCAGATCACGGGGTCCCATGCCATCCATGGGCGAAATCAAGCCGCCCAATACGTGGTAGCGGCCCTTATGCATCGAGGTGTTTTCCAAGGCGAGGACATCGCGAATATCTTCGACCACACAGAGGGACCGGCGGTCGCGGCGCTCGTCGGCACAGATGTGGCACACCGCCTCGTCGGCAATGGCATGGCAGTCTCGGCAGAATTGGGTGTTTTTGGCTAATTCTTCCATGCCTTCTGCGAGGTCGAGAATGCGTTGGGGCCCTTGCTTGAGAAGGTGCAATGCCAACCGAAGCGCCGATCTCCGACCTATACCAGGTAATCGACTTAACTCATGGACGGCGCGTTCCAGGGATTTGGAGGGAAGTTCCATTCTTGTAAAAGTACGCCAACTTTGAATCGACATTTGGAACCTTACCTTTCCCTTATGAATCCTTGGTCCATTCTTTTTCTCATGGCGGCCTATTTTGGCTTGCTCGTTATTATTGCTCGCCGTTTCACCGGCAGCGCGGACAACCGAACTTTTTTTACCGGCAACCGCCAGTCTCCCTGGTACGTGGTGAGCTTTGGGATGATTGGCGCCTCGTTGAGTGGGGTCACCTTTATTTCGGTGCCGGGCTGGGTGGAAACGTCCGGCTTTGCTTACCTGCAGATGGTCCTCGGATATGTGGTCGGTTATGCGGTCATTGCCTACGTCCTTTTACCTCTGTATTATCGCGAGAATACCACGACGATTTATGGGTTTTTACATTCTCGTTATGGGCGGTCCGCCCATGCTACGGGAGCCTGGTTTTTTATTCTTTCCCGATGGGTGGGTGCATCCTTCCGCTTATATCTCGTCGCGGCGGTGTTGCAGACGCTCGTTTTTGATCCCCTCGGCTTGCCTTTCTGGCTCACGGTTCTGCTGACCCTGTCCCTAATTTGGCTGTACACCTATCGCGGGGGGATTCGCTCCGTCATCTTTACGGACACCCTGCAAACGGTCGCGATGCTGGGAGCCCTGATTTTGTCCATTTACTTTATTCGCCAGGCTCTTTCCCCCGAGGATTTGGCGACGTGGGGCGCCTCGGTGGATTCCCAAATTTTCTTTTTTGACGTGGCCGATGGCCGAAACTTTTGGAAGCAATTTCTCGGAGGGGTATTTATCACGTTGGCCATGACAGGCTTGGACCAAGACATGATGCAAAAGAATCTTACCTGCCGAACCCTGGGCGAATCCCAGCGCAATATGATGACCCTCGCCGTGGTCCTCATTGCGGTGAATTTCTTATTCCTGACGCTGGGCAAGGATTTGAGCATGTACGCGCTGGCTCATGGCATCGAGGCTAAAGGGGATGCTCTCTTCCCGGCCGTGGCTGTTTCCAGTGCACTGCCCAGTGTGGTAGGCATCCTCTTTATTCTTGGTTTAATTGCCGCCGCCTATTCCTCCGCGGATTCCGCGCTGACGGCGTTGACGACGTCCTTTTGCGTGGACATCCTGGGGGTGGAGGCCAAATCGGAGGCTGAAGCCGTGCGCACTCGTCGAATCGTCCATATCGGCATGACCTTGGCAGTCGCCGCTCTTATTGTCTTCGCCCGTCCGTTCGTAGACGCCAGCATCATCAAAAACATTTTCACCGCCGCGGGCTATACCTATGGCCCACTGCTCGGCCTCTTTGCCTATGGCCTCATCTCCACCAAGCGCCCATCCCACATGTGGTGGATTCCGGCGGCTGCGATTGCGAGCCCCTTGCTTACGTATGGTTTGAGCATCTGGGTGCCCGCCGCCCTGGGCTACACCTTTGGCTTTGAGCTCATCCTGGTCAATGGAGCCCTTATGACGGGATTCTTGGCCTTGGAGCCGAAAGCGCGGGTTAGCTAGAGGGCTAGGTGGCTAGAGAGCTCGCGAATCGCGCTGAGGCTGGTTGGCTAGAGAGCTAGGTGGCTAGAGAGCTCGCGCTTTGCGCTAAAGCGATATGGCTTAAACGTTTCATCTCTTTTACCCGTGAACTTCATGGTGGATCTTCGCCGCGCGCCGGGACTTTCCGTTTTTTTTGCCAAGCCCTCAAGCCCTCAAGCCCTCAACTATTCAATAAAAAAAGCCGCAGCTTTCGCCGCGGCTTTTTTCGTTTACTGCTTCACGAAGGGCAGGACTTTCGATTGTCCGCCGGACCAGATTCGGACCAGGTAGCGGCCTGCACTGTAGGACTGGACGTCGAGGCGTTGTTCGGTCGGCATGGGCCCCCGGTAGACGACGCGGCCCAGGGCATCCAGCACTTCGACTCGGTC
>Ga0115570_10002147_pt1 | contig 15243 bp, 9 predicted proteins | sample COGITO_mtgs_1205_3_FD_87294 | JGI IMG/M metagenome (GOLD analysis project Ga0115570, IMG submission 87294) | Pelagic marine microbial communities from North Sea - COGITO_mtgs_120524 | ecosystem: Environmental > Aquatic > Marine > Epipelagic | place: Germany:Helgoland, sampling site Kabeltonne... | reverse complement strand
TAAAAATGAAATAAAAGTTGATGACGTTTCTTTGGTTGGTCATAGTAGAGGAGGGGGAGTTGCACTTTTAAAAACCAATGAGGATCTAAGAGTTAAAAAAGTAATTACATTGGCAGGAGTTTGTGATTTTGAGAAAAGAACAGCAACTATTGGCGATTTAAAACAATGGAAAACAACCGGTGTAAAATATATTTTAAACGGAAGAACAAAACAAAAAATGCCGCATTATTATCAATTTTATGAAGATTTTATTAAAAATAAAGAACGTTTAGATATTCAAAAAGCTACTCGAAATTTAAAAACTCCACATTTAATATTGCATGGAGATTATGATACTTCAGTGTTGATTAATGAAGCAGAAAATTTACATAAATGGAATCAAAAAAGTGAGTTTAAAATTATAGAAAACGCAAATCATGTGTTTAATACTTGCCATCCTTGGCAACAAGAAAACCTATCAAAAGAATTAGAAGAAGTCGTGGAACTTTGTGTTAATTTTTTAAAATAAATTCCCACTCAAATTCCGTACTTTCGAAATATGGAATTACAACCTCCTTTTAGAAAAATAATTCATGTAGATATGGATGCTTTTTACGCATCGGTAGCAGAATTAGATAATCCAGAATTAAGAGGTAAGGCAATTGCAGTAGGAGGTGAGGGTAGAAGAGGTGTAATATCTGCAGCAAGTTATGAAGCCCGTAAGTTTGGAGTAAAATCTGCAATGAGTGGGGCTTTAGCAAAACAAAAATGTCCACATTTAATTTTTGTGAAAACAGATTTTAAGCGCTATAATGAAATATCATTAAAGGTTAGAGATATTTTCTACGAATATACAGATTTGGTAGAACCACTTTCTTTAGATGAAGCTTATTTAGATGTTACAGAAAACAAGAAAGGAAACCCGTCTGCAAATACAATTGCGAGAGAGATTAGACAGCGTATTTTTGATGAAACAGGTTTAATTGCATCCGCAGGTGTTTCTATTAACAAATTTATTGCAAAAGTAGCTTCTGATATAAATAAACCAAATGGACAAAAAACAGTTCATCCAGAAGAGGTTCTTCAATTTTTAGAAGAATTGCCGATCAATAAATTTTACGGTGTTGGTAAAGTTACTGCATCTAAAATGTATAATCTAGGGATTTTTGTGGGTAGTGATTTAAAGAAAAAAACCTTAGAAGAATTAATAAAACTATTCGGTAAATCTGGTGGTCATTATTATAATATTGTTCGAGGAATTCATAAAAGTCCGGTTAAGCCGAATAGAATTCGAAAATCTGTTGCAGCAGAGCGCACTTTTTTAGAAAACATTTCTTCTGAAATTTTTATGATTGAAGAGTTAGAGAAAATTGCAGAAGAGTTGGAGAAAAGAATGATAAAACTAGATACAAAAGGAAAAACAATTACCTTAAAAATTAAATATTCAGATTTTAAACAACAGACTAGAAGTAGTACTAAAAAGGATTTTATGCAGAATCTAAAAGAGTTCTTTCCTGTAGTAAAAGAATTATTATTTCAAGATAAATTATTAAATTCAGTTCGTTTATTAGGGTTGTCGTTTAGTAATTTAAATACAGTTAAGAAAGAGCCTTTTTGGGTGCAGTTAAAGTTTGATTTTAACGACCAAAGTTTTTAATAAATATTTAAAAAATGTTTAATGATGAGAACAAGATTATAAAAAAAGTAATTTGAAAAACTTTACTTTTTTTGATTCACAAAAAATACAGAATGAGTTCAAAAATAAAAGAAGTTCTTTTTAAAGAGTGCGAGGCTTTTGTGAATAAACGATTGCAAACTGTTGAAGAGGTAATTATATCTAATCAAAAAGCATTGCAATCAGAAACTAAAAGTTCTGCTGGAGATAAGCATGAAACTGGGCGCGCTATGTTGCAGTTAGAAATGGAAAAAGCAGGACAGCAAATTTCAGGAATAAACCAAATGAAATTAGTTTTGTCAAAAATAGATATTTCTAAAAGTACAGAGATAGTTCATTTGGGAAGTGTTATTGAAACAAATTCCTCGAATTATTTTCTTTCGATTTCTGCTGGAAGAATAATCGTTGAAGATAAAGTCTATTTTGCTATCTCCGTATTATCTCCTATTGGGAATTTATTATTAGGAAAAAAAGTCAATGATGAGTTCGAGTTTAGAGAAAAAAAAATTCTAATTAAAAAAATTAATTAAGAAAATAATATTGTCTTTAATTCAAGTTTTAAGATGTTTTTCTAGACTAAATTTCATAGCTATTATTTCAGTCTCTTAAACTGTAATATCTTTAGGATTTTGATAAGAAAATAAGAATTCTTTTAGTCACAAATAATTGATTTTATACGTGCTTATTCAACACTTATTTTTGCGAATAAAAATGGAGAAATAATAAGTATTTAGTATGGCCATACGTTAGACCTACAGACTTATTTATAACTATTCTAAATACCTATGAAAACGTTCTTAAATCTTTGTTTAAAAAACTCTGAAGCCGTATTTTTGTGCCAATTAATTTAATTTAATAATATAATGAGCGGATTTTTCAAATCTTCAATTGGAAGAAAGGTGTCAATGGCACTTTCAGCATTTTTTTTAATGTTCTTCTTATTACAACATTTAGCAATCAATCTTTTATCAGTTTTTAGCCCAGATACTTTTAACGAAGTTTCCCATTTTATGGGAACTAATCCATTGGTTCAGTTTGCATTACAGCCTGTTTTAATATTTGCAGTTGTTTTTCACTTTGTAATGGGTTTTATTTTAGAGTTAAAAAACAAAAAAGCTCAGGGTACTTCGTATGCTAAAAATAATGGTGCAGCAAATTCTACTTGGTTTAGTAGAAATATGATTTATAGCGGAATGACAATTTTAGCTTTTATAGGTCTGCATTTTATAGATTTTTGGTTTCCTGAAATTAACACAAAATTCATTCAAGGTGATTGGTCTGGTGTTATAGAAGGTGTTGACGGTTATCGTTACCACGAAGAATTAGTTCATAAATTTTTAAACCCAATTAGAGTTGCAGCGTATACTGTTGCCTTTGTATTCTTAGGTTTACATTTAGCGCATGGTTTCACATCAGCATTTCAATCTGTTGGAGCAAATTCGCTTCGTAAAAAACTAGAAAAATTAGGTACAGCGTATGCAATTATAGTTCCTTTAGGGTTTATTTTTATCGCTTTATATCATCACTTAAATCATTAATCTTAGAAATATGGCTTTAGATTCAAAAGTACCTCAAGGTCCCATTAAAGACAAATGGACAGATTATAAAAATCATATAGATTTGGTAAATCCGGCAAACAAACGTCATATTGATGTCATTGTTGTTGGAACAGGTTTAGCAGGTGGTTCTGCTTCTGCAACTTTAGCAGAATTAGGCTACAATGTAAAAGCATTTGCTTATCAAGATTCCCCACGTAGAGCGCATTCAATTGCGGCTCAAGGAGGAATTAACGCAGCAAAAAATTATCAAGGTGATGGAGACTCTACTTACCGTTTATTTTACGATACGGTAAAAGGTGGAGATTATCGTTCTCGTGAAGCAAACGTTTATCGTTTGGCAGAGGTTTCTGCAAATATTATTGATCAGTGTGTAGCGCAAGGAGTTCCTTTTGCCCGTGATTATGGTGGTTTGTTAGACAACCGCTCTTTTGGAGGAGTTTTAGTTTCAAGAACTTTCTACGCGAAAGGACAAACGGGTCAGCAGTTATTATTAGGGGCATATTCTGCTATGAATAGACAAATTGCTCGAGGTAAAATAGAAATGTTTAACAGACATGAAATGTTAGATGTTGTTGTTGTTGATGGAAAAGCAAGAGGAATTATTGCTCGTAACTTGGTTACAGGAGAGATTGAAAGACATTCTGCACACGCAGTTGTCATTGCTTCTGGGGGTTACGGAAATGTATATTTTTTATCTACGAACGCAATGGGTTCTAACGTAACGGCGGGTTGGAAAATCCACAAAAAGGGAGCGCATTTTGCAAACCCTTGTTACACGCAAATCCATCCAACTTGTATTCCGCGTTCTGGTGATTATCAGTCTAAATTAACTTTGATGTCTGAGTCTTTACGTAACGATGGACGTATTTGGGTTCCTAAAAATATGGAAGATGTTTTGGCAATTAGAGAAGGTAAGAAAAAGCCTACCGATTTGTCTGAAGCAGAAAGAGATTACTACTTAGAGAGACGTTATCCTGCTTTTGGTAACCTAGTTCCGCGTGATGTAGCATCTAGAGCGGCAAAAGAGCGTTGCGACGCTGGTTATGGTGTAAACGCAACAGGAGAAGCGGTTTATTTAGATTTTGCATCTGCGATTATACGTTATGGTAATGAGCAGGCAAAAATTAAAAATATCAAAAACCCTTCTGATACTAAAGTGCAAGAATTGGGGAAGGCAATCGTAAAAGCGAAATACGGTAACTTATTTCAGATGTACGAAAAAATCGTAGATGAGAACCCGTATGAAACACCAATGATGATTTATCCTGCAGTGCACTATACAATGGGTGGTGTTTGGGTTGATTATAATTTAATGACAACAATACCTGGTTGTTATGCAATTGGAGAAGCAAACTTTTCTGATCACGGAGCAAACAGATTAGGAGCATCAGCATTAATGCAAGGTTTAGCGGACGGCTATTTTGTTTTACCATATACAATAGGAGATTATTTAGCTGATGATATTAGAACTGGAAAAATATCTACAGATACTCCAGAGTTTGAAGCAGCAGAAAAAGAAGTTTCAGAAAGGATTGAATTTTTCATCAATAACAAAGGAACACATTCTGTGGATTATTACCACAAAAAGTTAGGTAAAATTATGTGGGATAAATGTGGAATGTCTCGAAACGAAGCTGGTTTAAAAGAAGCTATTGAGGAGATTTCTGCATTGCGTAAAGATTTCTGGAAAAATGTAAATGTACCTGGGACAGCGACAGAATACAATGAACAATTAGCGAAAGCAGGGAGAGTTGGAGATTTCCTAGAATTAGGAGAGTTATTTGCAAAAGACGCCTTAGTTAGAGAAGAATCTGCAGGAGGACATTTTAGAGAAGAATATCAAACCGAAGATGGTGAAGCAAAAAGAATAAAAGAATTCCAATTTGTTTCTGCTTGGGAGTATAAAGGAGAACCAAAAGACGCTGTTTTACACAAAGAAGAATTGGTTTACGACAATATAGAAGTTAAAGAAAGAAGTTATAAATAAGAAGACATTATGAACTTAACACTTAAAATTTGGAGACAAAAAGACGCTAATTCCAAGGGTCAAATGACAGATTATAAAGTTTCTGAGATTTCAGAGCATATGTCTTTTTTAGAAATGATGGATGTTTTAAACGAACAAATTATCAATAGAGGTGAAGAGCCTGTAGCCTTTGATCACGACTGTAGAGAAGGTATTTGTGGTATGTGTTCAATGTACATTAATGGAGAAGCACATGGTCCGGATAGAGGTGTAACTACTTGTCAGTTGCACATGAGAATGTCTAAAGATGGAGATACAATTACCATTGAACCATTTAGAGCAGCAGCTTTTCCTGTAATTAAGGATTTAGTAGTAGATAGAACGGCTTTTGATAGAATACAGCATTCCGGAGGATATATTTCTGTAAATACATCGGGAAATACCCAAGATGCAAATACTACACCTATTTCTAAACATGCAGCAGATGAAGCTATGGATGCTGCAACCTGCATTGGTTGCGGTGCATGTGTAGCAACTTGTAAAAACTCTTCTGCAATGTTGTTTGTTGGGGCAAAAGTATCTCAATATGCATTATTACCACAAGGACAAGTAGAAGCCGCAGATAGAGTTCAAAATATGGTAGCTCAAATGGATTTAGAAGGCTTTGGAAACTGTACAAACACTGGTGCTTGTGAAGTAGAATGCCCGAAAGGGATTTCTCTAGACAATATTGCTAGAATGAATAGAGAACTTATGAAAGCTAATATTTAAATTTATAAAAGTTAATTTTATTTCTAAATAGTTTTAGAAACTTTTAAAAAACCCGATGCTAAAGTAAGCATCGGGTTTTTCTTTACTCTTAGGAGTTTTTTTATGTCATTAATTTTTGACAATGAATACTGCTTGAAATTAAAAGTTATAAAACATGTTTTTTTATTTTAAAATGCATCGCTACTTATGTGTATATTATTTTGTTAGGTTTCTTCTTTATAAGAAGAACAGAATTGAAGTATCCGCATTTTAACTTAATGAAAACGATATTGTTTGTTTAAACTTTTAGATGTGTGCTTTGCGCTTGTAAAATAGATTTTATAAAATTATTCAGCTAGAGAATTATTAGAGTTAAATAATTATGAAATATACAAGCCTACTAGAAAGTTTAATTATATTCAACCATTTTAAAAATTAAAATCACAATCGTGCTTGCCGCCGTTTATTGTGTGAGCTCAGCTAAATAATTATTGGATTACTTTTTTATGAAGTGCTTTTTTTGATAAATGTCAAATGCCATATTAAACTGCGTTCAATATGGCATTTATAAATATTTTAGAAAAATGTTCACTAATTTGTGATTGTAGGTTTTACAATTACAGAATTACTTTTAACAACAACATAAGTGGAAGTAGAATAAAAAGCATTACCGTTACCCATATTATTGGTCCAGTCCTCAAAATCATACTCAAAAGAAAAATTACTTCCAGCCATTGGTGATGCAAGTACATCAACTCTAGTTGGCACTGCCATTCCAGGACACCAACCTGCCCTATCTGGTGTCCAGTTACCTGGACTTTGATTACTAATCGGATTAGAGGCACATCCAATTGGCCCCATATAATGCTCAAAAGTATTCGATCCATTTATTTTGATATGGTGTGTTCTAAAGCACCATTCTGCACATCCTCTGCCATTTGTATCCTTAGGTGTTGCATGCCCCCAACCTGAAATTATTGTTCTTAAATGCGTACTTTCTGCATTTGAAGGTATTGAAATTTGCTTATCTAAATCTCTATTGTGGCTTACTCCGTAAGGAATCGCGCCGTTACCAGTAGAATTACTATGGAAACCAAGCACTTCTGAAACAGCATAGTAAGGATAATCAGGTTCACCTTCAATATAATCAAATTCTACAGAAATAAGGTCGGCCTTAGCAGTCCAGTTATCTGTCATGATTCTTAAGTCTACCGATCCGGTCAATAACGACTTAAAATCAGTAACATCAAATTCTAATCCTCTAGGTAATTGCTGAGTTCCGGTCCAATAAGGAGTAATATAACGTCCTAATTCGAACCATTTCCCAGAACTTACATCTTTAACTTTCACATTGGCAAAACGATCCCAATCATCACAACCTGAACTAGGGCAATCAATTTGTAAAAACATTTTAATTTTAGAGATATTCGATAAATCTGTATGTAAATTAAAGGTTTCCTCTGCAGTTCTACTTGCACCACCTAAATGCGCAATAGCCTTTTGGTTAAAAGTTTTATAGTTATGAGCAAGGGGAGTGCTAAATCCTACTAAATCCATTTCTACATCATCAATTTCTGCATTTTTAAATGCTAATACTCCGGTAATGCTCTCAACTTCAGTAGGTTTAAATCTAACATAAACTACCGTATCATCATTAGCTGAGTCGGCAGGAATTTGCAGAGTATTTGTAAAAGTAATATCATCTAAAGAGATTACAAACCCCGCAGTAACACTTAAATTTAAACCAGTGACTAGATTATCTCCATTAACGACTAGGTTTAAAGAACTAGACTCTGTCATAACCTCGGTATCTTCAAAATTTAAGGAGGTTTTGTCTATTTTTATTACAGGATCGATACTTAGTCCTTCTCCTGTCAATGAGATTGATTTAGTAGAGGCTTGATTACTTGTAAAAGTTAGTGTTCCGGAAACAATACCAATAGCATTTTTCTTTGGCGCAAAACGCAGGTATATAGTAGTGTTTTCTCCATTTGAGTTTTCCTTAGGGATGTCTATTTGATTTGAAAAATCACTATTGTCTAGTGAAACTTCAAAATTTTCGGATGTCACTATTTTAAGGTTTTCTGTTAAATCTGCTCCTTTCACTTGTAAAGATTTAGATTCAGAAAAACTCAACTCATTGGTTGCATTAAATCCTGATAAACTTCCTGTAACTGTTATTATAGGTGTTTTTACTACTGGCTGAATGTCACTGCTATCTCCACTACAATTGACTATAGTTAATATTAATAAAATGTAAGAAAGAAAAGAGATACTTTTTTTAATTGAAAACATATTCATTACTAATTTTTTTAGAGCTGCAATTTACAAAACTCTATTATTATTTACTCATTATTACTATTAATATTTTCTAAGCCATTATTTTTTACTTTTAACGTTTTTACTAATCATGATTAGTTGTAATAAAAGCAACATCGCATTTTAACTTATTATGTTTTTATTACCCAATTTTTCTATCCTCTGTTTACCAATAATTTAAATACTATTTTTAGCACGAGGTAATTTTTCCTTGGACAACTTAAAAAAACAAACACTTTCAGTTATATTTCAACATGAATTCTCATAATAAAGATGATACTGATTTATTGCATTACATTCTTAAAAATGATTACCTAAAATAATACGAAGTTTGTTGCTATTTATTAATTTATCATGAGTTATAAAATAGCTCTTATGTTTAGTTTTATCCAACAATATTTTATTTATTTTTCCTTTATTCTTTCCCTCGCGCTCAATCACCAATTGCTTTTTCTTATAATATTTAGAATCTAACTGAATGGTAATTTTATCAAACATAGGTGATGTTATAGTGTATTCAGGACTTCCTGGTGAAATAGGATAAATTCCCATCATAGAATATACTAACCAAGCAGACATGGTTCCCGTATCATCATTACCTGGTAAACCATCAGGTTTATTTTGAAAATATTTTCTGACTAATTTATTTACTAACTTTTGGCTTCGCCATTCTTCACCCTTCACATAATTAAATAAATAAGGATAAGCAATATCTGGTTCGTTAGCCATGTCGAACTGATTGGTATCAAAAACCATTCGTAATTGATTTGTAAACGCTTTATTTCCTCCCATCAACTTTTTTAGTCCATTTATATCATGGGGAACCATAAAGGCATATTGCCATGCATTTCCTTCTATAAAACCAATATTTTTGGTAAAATTAGCTCCTGCTTCAGGATTAAAGGGTTCATGCCAACTTCCATTAGAATTTCTTGGTCTTAATAAATTTAAATTTTTATCAAATAATTTACGATAAGAAATTGAACGTTTTTTAAACCGTTCGTAATCTTCTTTTTCCCCTAGTTCTTTCGCTAACAAAGCAATTGAATAATCGGCAACATTATATTCTTCTGTTTTAGAAACAGAACCTTCGTTATCTGTTGTTACATAACCTTTTTCAATATAATCTTTTAGTTCTGGTCGTAAAGGATTATTTTCTATTTGATCGGCGCTTTTTAGCATAGCTTCGTAAGCTTTTTTAATATCAAAATCTTGAATTCCTTTTAAGTATGTATCCGCAATCACGATACTAGCCGGATCTCCAACCATAGTAAAAGTTTCCGTAGAATTTAATTCCCATTTTGGTAACCATCCATTTTCACCGTACATGTCTAACATACTTTTTATCATATCAGATTGTTGTTGTGGGTATACTAAAGACATTAATTGATGTAAATTTCTGTAGGTATCCCAGAGTGAAAATACTGTGTAACGTGTATCTTCTGTTTTCCCTATTTTACCTCTGTTTATTTCAGGGTATTCCCCATTAAAATCATTTAATATATTTGGATGAATTAGTGTGTGGTACAATGCGGTGTAGAAAATAATTTTATCGTCTTCAGAACTCCCTTCAACTTTTATTCGAGACAATAAATTGTTCCATTTAGTATGGGTTTTTTCGTAAACAGAATCAAAAGATTTATTGTCTGTCTCTTTTTGTAGATTTTCACGAGCGTTATCAATACTTACATAAGATATTCCTATTTTGACTTCAACAGTTTCTGTTTTATCAAATTTATAGGTAAAATAAGTTCCTATACTATCTCCGACCACCATTTTTGTGGTCTGTTTCATTAAACGAGGTTTACCATTATATGTCATCCACTTGGCTTCAACTCCTTCATGTTTTGCTGGTTTTTTCCAAACGCCAAATGTGTCTGCTGGTTTTGAAAACTTGGCAACAAAATATACTGGATATGCAGCTTCTGGACTATTATAACAAAATGATCCAACAGAACGCATGCCTTCTATCTCTGTGGGCGAAATTACTTTTACCATGGAGCCCTCTTCGTTTGTTAGCCCTAAACCTAAATTTAATAAAATATTTGATTGTCCTTTTGGAAACGTAAATCTACTTACCCCAACTCTTGTTGAAGTTGTAAATTCACCTTTTACATTGTATTTATCAATTGTTGAACTGTAATAACCTGCTTTAGCAACTTCGTTTGAATACGTTGATCCATATTTCAAATGATTTGTTTCAACTTGTCCTGTTGTTGGCATTAGCAAAATAACACCTAAATCAGGACAACCTACACCACTTAGGTTAACTTGGCTAAACCCGGTTAAAAAAGTGTTTTCATGAACATAAGGTGTAGATAACCATTGACTGTCTTTTTCTAATGGTAGGTTTTTTGATCCTGCTACATTAAAAGGGCTTATACTAACCATACCCCTGGGAGCAATTGGGCCAGGATAGGTAGCACCATAATTAGAAGTACCTATAAATGGATTCACATATGAGGCTTGGTCTTGTCCGATTATTACATCAAAATTGAAGACTAAAAAAAGGATAATCAGAGTAATTCTATTCATCATTTTAATCAATTAAAATTTCATCAATAAATAACCAAACACTTCCACCTGTTGGTGTTTGTTTTAAACTAGTTGCCACAACTTTTACAAACCTCGCCTTTTGTTCTGAAAAGTTAATTTTGAAGTCTTTTAATTCTGAACCTGCATTTTTAGCATATGCTTTCTCAATACTGCCTGCTATTTTGTAATTCTTGCCATCTTCAGAAATAAATACCTCTATTTTTGTTGGGTAATAAATTCCTGGTCCTTGATTTTCCATAGAACCAACTATTACTTGACTGATTGAAGTTTCTTTTTCTAAATCAATTACAACTTCCATATCTTTATCTAACCAAGCTTGCCATTGGCCGTCCCGGAAATTTTTTGTTCCTCTTAAGGTATTTATCATATTGAATTTCCCAACTCCTTTATACGAGTCACTGTACATTTTATTATAGGTAATCCTTTTTCCAATAGCTTTGTGAAATTTTATAGTTTGGTTTAGTTCTCTGCCAATGGGTTTATCATTTTCAAATAAAGATGCTTTTAGATTTGTGGTCTCAGTAATTTTTATAGGTTCTGTATATTTCTTTGATGCACTATTTAGTTCATTTCCATCTGTGCTATATCTGATGTCTGATTTAGGAAATTCATTTTTTAAGATAACCTCAACTACTTTTTCTTCTATATTTATTTTTGCATCTGCAGTTACCGAGTAAACACTCTTAGCGTAGTTAATTCCTAATAACTTATATCTTTTAAACATTGAAGTGATTCTTTCTGAAAAATCAACCCAATCTTTAAACTTTTTAGGACTCCAAACCGTTTCAGCTAAAGCCGCCAATCTAGGATAAAGCATGTACTGAGAGTGTTCTTCTGTTGGAATATATTCCGCCCATAAATTTGCTTGTCCTCCTAAAACATATGAGGCTTCTTCTTTACTCATAGATTCAACAACTGGATCAAATTGGTATACTTTACTCAATGGTAAATATCCCCTAATTCCAGGAGGTTCCTCATTTTGAGGGCCTTGGAAATGATCAAAATAACAATGTGAATTAGGAGTCATAATAACATTATGCCCTTGTTTTGCTGCTTCAATACCACCTTTCACACCTCTCCAACTCATTACCGTGGCATCTGGTGCTAATCCGCCTTCTAATATTTCATCCCAACCAATTAATTTTTTATCATGAGCATTGATAAATTTTTCCATTCTTTTAATGAAATAGCTTTGTAATTCATCTTCATTTTTAAGTCCTTCTTTCTTGATTCGATTCTGACAATGTTTACATTTCTTCCATTGAAATTTTTGAGCTTCATCACCACCGATATGAATGTATCGTGAAGGAAATATTTCCATCACTTCTTTTAATACATCCTCCAAGAATAGATAAGTTGATTCTTTACCTCCACAATAAACATTTTTATTTGGATTACCTCCTGATGGTACAGCAATTTTTTCGCCAGTACAAGATAGTTCTGGATAAGCAGCTATCGCACTCGATACATGACCAGGCATCTCTATTTCTGGAATGATTTCAATATTTTTTGAAGTGGCATAATTTATCAGCTCCACTAACTGCTCTTGAGTGTAAAATCCTCCATAGGTTCCTTTTACATCAGGATCATTAACTTCGCGACTTCTCCAATTAATATCCTTTTGAGGTACACGCCAAGCACCTACATTTGTTAATTTTGGATATTTTTTTATTTCAATTCGCCATCCTTGGTGATCTATTAGATGAAGATGCAACACATTTAGTTTTAGCATTGCCATGGCGTCTATCGTCTCTTTAAGATAGTCTAATTCAAAAAAGTGTCTAGAGACATCAAGCATCAAACCTCGCCACTTAAATCTGGGTTCATCTTGAATTAAAAGATTCGGAACACGCCATTCTATATCTTTTACTAAAGTTGAACTCTCAATTGCAGTTGGCAATAATTGACGTAGTGATTCGAGTCCGTATAAAAAGCCTGCATTTCCGTTGGCTTTTAATATAATATTATCTTTTGTTACATTAAGTAGATATCCTTCGTTTGTTAAATTAGGATCAATACTGAACTTAACATAATTCTTTTGAGGCACTTCTTTTACAATTTCAAGATTCCATCCGGCAGCTATATTAAATTTACTTATTAAAGTATTTAATATTTCTTTTTGAGAATCATTATTAGTAACAAATTTTGTGTTTTTAGAAAACTCAAAAAATCCTTTTGTAATTTTTAACTCTCTTGGTTTAGGAATTATTTGAATATCATTTTCTGTAAAAACTTTACTTTTTGAACAGGAACTTAATAAAATTATTAAAATTGCGATTTGATTTAAGAATCTTTTAAAAAGCATATTATTAATTTAGATGAATGTATTATTGTTAATTTTTTATTTTTTCCATGACATTTTGAAGGACGCATCTTCCATTCTATTTCCGATCTCTTCGTCATAAACAGCATAATTAAAGCCTGATCTTAAACTATAACCTGCGTGTTCTCCCTTTTTATTTACAGCAATAAAACCGACCTGTAAATGTTTCATATCTCTATGGTTTTTATGCTTGTTGTAAATACGTTCTACAATTTCTTTACAAGCATCATAAGGCGATTTTCCTTGTCTCATTAATTCTACAACCATAGCACTACCTGCCGTTCTTATAACCGCTTCCCCTAAACCGGTTGCGGCAGCCGCACCTACTTCATTATCTAAAAATAGTCCGGCACCAATAATTGGTGAATCACCTACACGTCCATGCATTTTCCAAGCGGCACCACTTGTGGTGCAACCTCCCGACAAGTTTCCATCTTTATCGATTACCAACATAGAAATTGTGTCATGGTTTTCCATATTTATGACTGGTTGGTATTTTGATTTTTTCAACCATTTTTTCCAATCCTTTTCTGCTTCTTGCGTTAGCAGGTTTTCTTCAGTAAATCCTTGAGATAATGCAAATTGAAGTGCTCCTTTACCTGATAACATAACATGTGGGGTGTTTTGTAATACCCGTTTTGCTATGGAAATAGGGTGTTTAATTCCTTGTAAAAACGATACTGAGCCACAATTACTCTCGTGATCCATTATACATGCGTCTAGAGTGACTTTGCCTTCTTTATCCGGATAACCTCCATAACCAACACTTCTTACTTTTGGGTCTGCTTCGGGAATTTTCATTCCCGCTTCAATAGCATCTAATGTGGTGTTTCCTTGTTTTAATTGTTTCCAAGTTTCTTCATTTGCAGGCAAACCATGATTCCATGTAGAAATAATTAATGGTTTTATTCCTGATGGCGATCTATTCGCTGCCATACCCTCATCGTTTGTTTCTGTATTTTTCTTACAACTTAAAACAGCACCAATACCAATAGTACCGAGAGTGGCTTTTTCTATAAAACTTCTTCTTTTCATGATATTATTTTTTAGAATTCTTAAAAATTAAACCTTAATACACAAGCTGAGTAAAATATAATAACGATTAAAGAATTTTGGTTTGTAAAATTAATTCTATTCTAAGCTTTTTTTGACAGTCCTAATCATCTTCATATGATCCTCGGTTAAAGCATTACCATCATAAAACGTTACGCCCTTGGCGCCATTGTCTTTGGCTAATAAAATAGCTGTCTTCAATTCGTTTGCAGATTTAAAAGGTGGTAAATAAACTCCCGTATTTACTCCAATACCTTTATGTATTACATCTTGAACTCCTTGTTTTGTTGCAAAGCCAATCCAATCAATTTCTTCATTATAAAATCCGTGGTAAATCATAGGGTACACCTCATCAATATCCCATTTATCCCATCTTTGTCGCACCATATGATCTGCCATCTCTGGATAAGGGAAAACTGCTGCTGTTAATCTTTTATTGTATTTATGTACTATTTGATAGGCTTCATCAACAACCCTTTTAACGGCATTCAGTCTAAACTGTTTCCATTCCATATCTATGGAAGTATTTTTCATTTTAAGAGGGTTTTTATGATGTACTTTTTCAAATGCAGTAATGCAAGCATCACAATAACAAAAATCGAATTCTGGAAGTTCCGTTTCTTGTTTTAAATTGTATTTTGGTAATAGCCCAATAGGTAAAAAAATATCTGAAAATCGGATATAATCCAAATGCACACTTTCAATACCATCTACTTTAGCCAACCCTTCTATCAATCCTAAAATATGATTACGAGATTCTTTTCTTGTCGGACACAACCACTGATAGTAATCTACATAAGGTCTGTTATCAAAACAAGATTTACCCTCTTTGCTAACAGCATACCATTCTGGATGCGATAGCGCTATAGAATCATTAGGACGTTTCATGGTCATTATCCAAGCATGTATTTTTAAACCTTTTTCTTTAGCGATGGGCACAATTCTTTTTAATAATAAAGGATCTGTATGTGTATTGATTAAAACCTCATCAATTCCTGCGTTTTTATATTTTTCAAATTCTACAGCATAATCTGCATTTGATTTATCTTTATCAGCTGTTGTC
>Ga0115570_10002133_pt1 | contig 15315 bp, 13 predicted proteins | sample COGITO_mtgs_1205_3_FD_87294 | JGI IMG/M metagenome (GOLD analysis project Ga0115570, IMG submission 87294) | Pelagic marine microbial communities from North Sea - COGITO_mtgs_120524 | ecosystem: Environmental > Aquatic > Marine > Epipelagic | place: Germany:Helgoland, sampling site Kabeltonne... | reverse complement strand
GGGGACGCTTATCGCGTAATTGGAGATTGCTGGTTTAGGCTTAAAGAGCTGTCGGCTGTCGCAGGTCAATGTGAGCACTGATATCGAATCACAAGAAAAGAGTATTTTAAAAGGGGCGGAAGGTTCACGTGCCCTTAATGACAACGTCATGATTTTGGCCGCGCAGGGCAATGGTTTGGCCGTGAAAACAGAAGACGGTCTGGTGCTGGTAGACGCAGGACCTGGTCGGGGCACGACAGCGAAGATGATCTCCGATTTACGTGCCTGGAGCGATTTGCCCGTCAAGGCGATCTGTTACTCTCACGGTCATGCCGGGTACAACGACGGCGTGCCTGTCTGGCTTGCGCACGCCGAGGAACGCGGTGACACAGCACCGCAGCTTATTGCTCACGAAAATGTCACGCATCGCTATGATAGGTATCGTGAAACTGCCGGACTGCAAAGGACACTAAATGCTATTCAATTTCCGAATCTGAAACTTAACAACCCAGAAAAGGCCTACACAAACCCGACGGTGACCTTTCGTGAGCGTATGACTTATGCGACCAGGGGACGGCGGATTGAACTGATCTGGGCGCCGTCTGAAACCGATGACGCATTGGTCATGTGGTTGCCAGACGATGGCATACTCTATGCTGGCGCGGCTTTGCCTGGCACGATGATGCCTAACATCGGGACACCGTTGCGGACCCAACGATTGACCATTCGTTGGGCGGAAACACTTGAAATGCTGGCTGATCTAGGCGCTACATCTCTGGTCTCAGAGTTTGGCCAGGTGATTGAAGGCGCTGACCAAGCCAGGAAGGTTCTACTATCCACGGCCCGTGCCCTACGCTGGCTGCGCCAACAGGTTGTCGATAGGATGAACCAGGGTATGAGCGATGTTGAGATCATTCACGCAATCGATTATCCAAAAGAGCTGTTCGATTATGACTGGATGCGCGAGCGCTACGGTGCAGGAGAATATATCGTGCGCGACATCTACCGCGAGGAAAATGGTTGGTGGGACAGGAACGCAACGAACCTGCACCCTGGCCATCCTGACGCCGCCGCCACCGCAGTGTTGTCGGCGATTACCGACAAACAGGCGGTGATCGATCGGGCGAAAGCGTTGGTGGAAGCCGGTGATGTTCAGGCTGCCTTGCACGTCATTGATCTGCTGGCGCTGGCACCAGGCGATGACCCCGTGCTGATTGAAGCTCGACACCTTAAAGCAGGATTATGCCATCTGCGCGCCGAGGAGATCTCGCCCTACGTCTCAAAGGCATTATACAAATCCACCGCAAAACTTCTGGAAAGCGGACGGCGGCGTTGGTCAACCAACGATTAGGTTAGTGCCATGTGAGTTTCGCTTGGACATTTTCTGGCGCGTAGGCTGGGCACATCGACCGGCGCAAAATGCAGATGATGTGGGCTTTGCAAAAAAACAGCTGATGCTTGTGTTTCGTAGGCGTTAGCTATTGACCCGGGGTGTGAGCTGTATTGGTACACCGCTGGCGTCGGACGGGTGAACAATGATATGGGGAGGCTGATCTATCAGTTTGGCTCCCGATTCGGCAACTGCCGCCACCGTTGTCTCCAGGTCATTTGCGACAAGCGCAAGTGCAAATGGGCCTTCACCAAATCTGTCGAGCCGTGTCTTTAGCGGTGACGCTTGATCAGGCAATGGGGCAACCAGTTCAATCATGCGATTGCCAAGAAGGAATCGGGCGGCGACGACAGTACCCAGTGGGTGAATACCCTCATGTGCTGGCGGTCCTCCGACAATGATCGACCAACGATCTGACATTAGCTTAACGTCGGCGACAAGAATAGCCGCATGATCGAAAACCGAACCCGCGGCTCCTGCCTGTTTGTTAGATCTGATCGGCTGGGATCGTAGTTCGACCAGTACACCAGCCCATGCTTGATTGATCTCGATATGGTCACTGTAACGCTTGGCATCTGCGCCTGCGTCGTGGAGTTCGTTCGCGGTCGCGTCGAGATCAGGCACTTCAATGATGAGGCGCTCGATACCCCGTTCTACTGCCTGCTGGCCTTTGGTGCTTGCTGTCAATGTCAGGCAAGCATCGCCCATGAGAAATACCGCATCATTCATCAGAGCTGCGTTTTGGTTATCCATCAATATAGGATTTGTACCAGTGATTGCGCTAAACACATCACGATCGTGATTAAGGTCAGCACTGCAGATGATAACGCCTGCTAATCGCGCAGGGCTTCCTGCTTCAGTGCTCAAGGTACGGGACCTCGCCAATAGCTGTTGCACGGTAACCGTGGCGAACCTGCGGAAAGTAGTCCCAGGCGGCATGGTGTTGGACACAACGATTGTCCCAGAAGACAACCGTATTGGGCTCCCAACGGACTCGTATCTGAAAGCTAATCCCGTGGGCAATGTGTTGATAGAGCATGTCGAGCATTGCGCGACTTTCGTCCCTACTGAATTCCATAATTTTACCAGTGAAACCCGAATTTACGTAGAGCGCCTTTCGACCTGTGAGTGGATGTGTGCGAACCACGGGGTGAATCTGCGATGGCAGTTCTTTTAAGGTCTTTTCACCACTAAGGTAGAGGTAGTGGCCGACTGGGTCGTGCCTGGCAGTTAGACGCATGAGTATGAGCTGCATCTCGGGCGAGAGTGACGCGAAGGCCTGATACATGTCCGCAAACAGTGTATCGCCGCCGGAACCTGGCACAATTTCCATACGTAGCATTGATAGCGCGGGCGGCTTTTGCTCGCTTGAAATATCAGTATGCCACTTCTCACCGGGGACGTGACGAGACTTCTCATCAGCATGGATTTCCAACAGTTCTGGCAGGGAGCCTGCCTTCTTAACTGGGTAAGTGGTCAGTTCCCCCAAGCGATGGGCAAAAGCCGCCTGCTGATCCATTGTCATTATCTGGTTGCGAACCACAAGTACGCCGCGCTCAGCACCAAGTTGTTTAAGGGCCCCTACCTCGTCGTCAGTCATCTCAAGCAAAGTGACACCTTCGAGCTCGGAGCCGAAGCGTGGCGAAATGGGGCTGTGGGAAAAGCGGGATTTTTCGTCAATGGGCGGCGCTGATATTGCTTGATCTGTCATGTGATCTCCATATTATTCCACTAGATTTCAGGCTTTGACCTACTCGAACAGCCTTAGACTTGGTCCGAAAAGTTTCTTTAGGCTACATACACCCTGCCAGCTTAAGTTGATAAAATAAAGTAAATAGGACGGATCTGTTTATAAGGGACGAGTTCACCCCCTGATATCAATAGATTTGATCGCCTACTCAAATTGGAGCCTGAAATACGTCCACTTTGGCTCGTATGCTTATCTGACTTCGTGCTATTGCTGTGACGAAACTAGTGATACATATAAATCTGTCCCCTTTAATCCCGGAATGTCTGGACTGAGCAACTTGCGTTGGCAGAGAGCTTTGGTTGAAGATAAGGGAAATAAACCACATTTTCTGAAGAACGGTCAAGTGTGGTAATTGCTGATGTGCAGTCAAATTTATGCCCCCCTGACGTGGTAATCCTTTAGATGGTCAATGTCTGTCATGATGCTGATCTGCTGGCATACGCACAGGAGGGTTGATCACTGATCGGGGTTTTTGATCGGGCTGGGCACGCTTATCGCGTAATAGGAGATTGCTGGTTGAGGCTTAAAGAGCTGTCGGCTGTCGCAGGTTTAATCGGGGGTGGTTGTGCGGCAAGATGATCTAGAATCTTCCGAATTAGGTCTGGGTCAGTAATGTCGGAAATAATACGCATAGTCCCGCCACAAAGAGGGCATAGGGTAATGTCGATATTAAACACTCTTTTGAGTCGTTGAGCCCAGGATAGTGGTGCGAGAAGTTCGTTTTGGCTCGTAATTTCTTCAAATTCAGACGTTTTGTCTGATTTGCTATTCTCTTTCCCTCTTACACTTTTAGTGCTCTTTGGAATAATCAGCTTTCTGAGCTTCGCATTGGGCGCGAAAACACCATGATATCGAACAAGATTATGTCGGGGTCGGGGTACGAGTGCAGCGAGTTTGCTCAGGAAATCCACTGGAGAAAACAAGATATGTGTGGTGCCATTCCGAAAAGGGTTCTTTAGCTCATATTGGATCTTACCATCGACTCTAACAGTGAGTCGGTCTAGACAAATGGCCGGTCTGGTGACATACCTGCATAGACGCTCTAATCGATCCCGTTGATAGGGCTGACATGAAACGGCGGCATTGAGCGAAAAGCCATCTCGATCAGCAGTAAAGGATTTAATAGGTTTGTCTGTTCGGATAAATGATGGATCATGTAGTGTAAGAGTACGGCTGCCGGAATGGGGCCCTATGGCGATACGATATCGTATCGATGCGGTGCTGAGCGAATCTAATGGCTCATGGAAGTCTAGGTCAAGCCAAGGTTGCTCTGGGTCTGGAATGAGCAAACCTTCTTTCTCGAGTCTGCGAACTACACGTTGGATCACACGATTGAGTAAGGTTTGCAGCTCTGTTTGATTCGGTGCCTTTACACGATGAAATTTAGCTTTGCCTGATTTGCTAACGGTGTAAACGCCGTCGAGTGCGACCATATGTAGGTGAATATTTAAATTTAGAGCACTTCCAAAACGTTGTACCAGCGTCACGATACCGCTTCGTGCACCACTCGCTCTCGTTAGTCCGGCGCGATGAATGAGGTCTGTTTCTATTACACGGATGATGACCGCGAGGCATCGGCTAAGCGTGTTGGGTTGACGTGCAAAAAGCAATCGTAGTGGCCAGGGAAAGCTGAGAACCCATTGTCTTACTGGTGCAGCAGGTATCACGTGATCAATCAAATGTGCTGATGTTTCAACCATGCGACGAGCACCGCAGGATGGGCAGAAACCCCTGAGTTTGCATGAAAAAGCTACCAAGTGTTCGAACCTGCAACGGCTGCATTTCACACGAAGAAAACCATGTTCCAACAACCCGCATCGAAGGTAGCTGCGAAATTCATTGTGGACGAAAGCAGGTAGTGAAATGTCCGCATTGGAAAGATGGGACTGGAATATAGGAAGGTTTTGTTCAATGATTTTGTATAAATCAGATTCTTCGGGTTTGTGTCGTTTATAGACAAAACCCCCTGGCGATTTTGGGAGTGAACTTAACTGCGAAGTGTTTTCCAGCATTGCAACATTTTGCAAGACCTACGGAGGTGTGGATGTACTAAGGTGACCAGATCTTTTGCGAGAGATGGATTATTTCGTCTGTGAAATCTGGCATTAACTATGCCGAGATTCCGTACGACGCTTTAATTTTCCCTAAACGCAGGTTACGTGGCCTCGATGGTAGACCATGGGATAATTACGACTTTTCACACCTGTCTTAACAATCGGGGAATATCGTGGATTCTATGAACCCCGCAAGAAATGCGAAGGTTAATGGTGGCCAGAGGTGGAATCGAACCACCGACACAGGGATTTTCAATCCCTTGTGCTACCGACCCGTGCTGATCACCTAGAATTGCATTATTGGCATTAGGGTGCCTTGCGATATATCTAGACCTCAATGTACTGACTGCGGGCTTGCGACACGCAATACTGTATTGCGTGTCAGTTTGCGATGTCGAGTGCGAAAGGCGGGAGCGCGCCTAGGGGAAGCAGGCCATCTGCAGTTTGGCAGGGTAAATCTCCCCATTTTCAAAAACCCCAACTGCGCTCACGAAATAAAACCAAATCAGCGGTCAGCAAGTGCATGGGGCCGTAGGGTTTTAGACCGCCCCAGCATACTGGCGGGCAGATTATGCAATTCAGGATTGTGCACGCGCGGGTTAAAAATAAATCAGCGGTGTGGTGGGTCAGGTGAGTATCGAGGTGGCGTAGCAAAGTTTGTAACCATCTAAACGACCCGGAAGCAAAAAAATTACTAAACTGCTTGGCCGTATAGGTAATTGATAGTAGCAACCTTGAGCCGCTCCGGGGGCTTAGGTACTTAGCCAAAACACAGCGTTTATTTGATGTTGGGCTTTTTGTTGGGCTTTTAAGGCAGCAAACCATAAGTGATTGATTTACATAGGGTATTGGCGGAGAGAGAGGGATTCGAACCCTCGATGAGCTATTAACCCATACACACTTTCCAGGCGTGCTCCTTAAGCCACTCGGACACCTCTCCGTAAAACTGATCTAAGCTGATTGGCTGATGATACGATAATGCCCGTACAGCAGCGCGCCAGCCTAGCTGAACTGGTCTGGCAATTCAATTGAGTCTGTTGACGATTGTTGGTCTGGTCGTGATTTGCCCCGAGACTAGGCTGGGCATAGCGACAGGCTGATTTCACGGCCACGACAAAAGAAATTAGATCACCTCAGCCACATCCCGGCACACAAAGTCGTCGCTACCGTTGCTCCCTTCCAGGCCTGGCGGGGTTCGCAATTATTCGTTGCGAGAGGACCGAGGTGAAGCGCGTAGTATAGCGAATAGATTCTCACTTGGCCTGCTTTTCTTGCTCGTCTTTGTCAATTTCTTGTTGGATCGCACCACCGACAGCGTTGAGGAAGCGGTCGTGGTTCTTGCTGGCCCAGGCATAGCTTGCGGTGCGGTTGGCATTGGTGGACTGAAAACAGGGCGCTACATGGCGGGCAAACAATTCATAGCTTTTGCAGGTCTGCTCCCAGTCTGCCCAGTTATGGGCCAGTTGCAGGAAGCTGCCAAATCCACCAGATTGTTCCTGTAGCCGCTGAATTTGCTGGATTGCATCATCCGCGGTGCCGATCACGGCCATGCCGCTATCGATCAGTGCCTGGGCTTGATCAACGCCAGGCTCATTCGGGGCGATGGGGAGTGCCGCAGCCTCTTGGAAGTAATTGACCCAGGCTTCCAGGCCGTAGCGCACGTTGTCTAATGCCTGCTCTCGAGACTCGGCAATATGTACCGGGCCGACCAACGACCAATTGCGCCTATCGATCACCTGCTTATGCTCTTTGGCCTTGCGGGCGTAGATTTCCCAGTTGGTCGCCAGCGCGCTGAAGCCACCAGCGTTCGTGGCGCCGATGGACAGCAGACCCAGCCCATGGGTGCCGGCGGCTCTGGCACCGGCAGGGGAAACCTGGGAGGCAACGGCCATGTTGACCATGGGTTTTGTGTAGGGTTGCAGTTGGAGTCTCGCCTCATTGAGTTCAAACCAGCGGGTCTTGCGGGTCACAGTCTCGCCGCGGAGCAGGGGAACCAGCACCTCAATAGCCTCAAGCATCATGTCGCGCTGATCCAGAGGGTTGATGCCCAGCATAAACGCGTCAGAGGGCAGGGCACCTGGACCCACCCCAAAAGAGACTCTGCCGCGGGTCATATGGTCGAGTTGCATGATGCGATCGGCGAGCATGAACGGGTGATGATAGGGCAGTGACGAGACGCCGGTACCGAAGTGAATATGCTGGGTGCGCTGTGCTGCGGCCGCGATAAAGAGTTCCGGTGAGGCGATAATCTCAAACCCGGCTGAGTGATGTTCGCCAATCCAGGCGTAATCGTAGCCCAACTCATCCAATCGCTCAATGAGGCTCAGGTCGCGTGCCAGCGCCGCAGTGGGATTTTCACTCAAGGCATGAAAGGGGGCGAGGAAAATGCCGAATTTGAGATCAGGATAAGTCATGAGATACTCGGTTACAGAAACAATGACCAGCAGTCTATGTAGTTCAGACGGATCTCGTCAAATTATGATGGGTTGGCGCGCGATGGCCAACATCTAATAGCTGTTAGCATTCACGATTGAAGACTCAGGAAATCATTGCAATGACAGATACTACGGCTGACCGCAGCGCGGCGCCTCGAGATTCGAGAATCACCACTAGGTTTGTGCAAGCCAATGGTTTGACCTTCGAGGTGGACCAATGCGGCGAAGGTGACAAGCTCGCTATCTGTCTGCACGGCTTTCCAGAGAGCAGCTATTCTTGGCGCTACCAGCTGCCTATGCTTGCTGACCAGGGATATACGGCTTGGGCGCCGAACCTGCGTGGTTACGGCAAGAGTTCTCGTCCACCATTTGTGGAAGACTATGCCATGCAACATTTGTTAGACGATGTGGCGGGCCTCATTGATGCCGCTGGCAAGCAGGAGGTGGTGTTGATGGCCCATGATTGGGGTGCGGTCATAGCTTGGCAATTTGCCATGGCAAAGGTTAGGCCCTTGACGAAACTGATTATCTGTAATGTGCCGCATCCTGTCGCCATGCAAAAAGCATTCAGCTTCGCCCAGTTGAAAAAATCCTGGTACGTCTTCTTCTTCCAGATACCCGGGCTGGCAGAGAAACTGCTGGGTCGGCACCACGCCCAGCCCATCGCTGATATGTTTCAGAATACGTGTGTGGACAAGAGTATGTTCCCGCAGGAAGTGGTTGAGGTTTATCGAAAAAATGCTGCGCAGCCCGGCGCCCTGACGGCTATGGTGAATTACTACAGAGCACTGCTGCGGTTTCGAGCGAAACCGAAAAAAGGCGAAAAATCGCCAATAATATTAACGCCAACATTAATGATATGGGGCGAAGACGACGTAGCGCTAACGAAAGAAACAACTTACGGCACCGAAAACTACGTCGAAGACTTTCGTATTCGCTATCTACCTCGGATCTCACACTGGGTTCAGCAAGAAGCGCCAGAAGTCACTAACGAGATGATAAAGGCATTTTTGCAAGATCAGCCGGTACCTTATGCGCAATGGCAAATGAAGCTGGTAGCGTCATTGCTAAGCGCCAGTGATGAGCGCGCGGCCGAGAAAGCCGTAGCTGATGAGGTAGAGCACTAAAGCAGGTTTTGCGTAAAAGCGCGATCAATAGTGCCGTCATGCGTTCGTAGTGAAAGCCAGGTGTCGACGTATTCCTTCCATACCATGTCTCTGGGTAGCAGATAGGCCTTTTCCTGGTAGGTCAGGGTTTGGTCCGGCATGCTGGCACAAAGACCCGGTTGCCGCAGAGTCTGTAGCTGAACCTCGATGGCGTCAGTAATCATGACGTCGGCCCGCCCAGCAAGAATTTCTGCAAAGATACTCCGATTGTCATCATGGCTAATCACCGTCGCCTGGTCCACTGACTCAGTGACAAAGATTTCGTTAGTGCCCCCTGGGTTAACAATCACACGCACCCCTGGCTGATTGATTTTGTCGAGTGATGAATAGTCTTCGACCTGTGCGCAGCGAACGATCGGTGTTTTGCCGCCGGTGTGGTACGGCTGGCTGAAGAACCCCTGTTGCTGGCGACTCAAGCTGCGCGAAATGCCGCTCATGGCAATATCGAAGGTGCCTGCCTGCAGGTCCGTCATCAAGGTCGGCCAGGATGTTCTGACCCACTGCACCTTGACCCCCAGAGAGCTCGCCAGATCCAGCGCCAGCGTGATATCAATGCCTACTGGCTGATTATTTTCGGTAGCTGAAAATGGTGCATAGTCGCCCGTTGTGGCGACCCGCAAGACCCCTGTGGCAAGTATTTGGTCGAGCTTGTTGGGGAACTTCTCAACTTCGAACAAGGCTCTGAATAAGGCGTATTTAGTAGCGTCTGACAGACCCTCGACGTTGACAGTGCGGACGAATTGCACGGCCAGGGACTTATCAGTGATGGGGTAGGTCTCATTGATGGTCTCGATGATCGCGTCGCCCAGTTCAAGCAGTCGTGGTCGCAACACCTCTTGCAGGGAATCGACATTGCCGGGTACTGGGCGATTGCCTGACCATTCTTCAAACCAGTAACGTTGGATTTCCTTGGCAGCTTCAATTTGCAGGGCGAAAAAGAATCGACTTGATTCCGGCGTTAAGCCGTAGGCGAGCGCGGCATCGGTGGCTGCGTCAAGCACTTGGCTTTCCCGCAAGGGGTCTTCAATAGCGAGCTTGTTGGTATATTTATAAGCGGCAACCTGGTCCATGATGGCGAGCCGAGACTCGATCAACTCAAACAGCCGTTCTATTCTGCGTGCGCCCCGCTCGTCATTGAGCGCCGCCGCCTGGGTCAAAGGTGCGAGAAATAGGCAGCAGAGGCTGCAATACACGGGGAAAAGTCGGATCAATATTGCCACAGGGCTATCCAGCTTGATTTTGGCTGATCATAGCACGACTTTAGTGTTCGCGCCGATAACCATCTGGTGGCTGTTTTTGCTGGGCAGCTGTGCTAGTTTTCGGTCTTCGAGATCGGATTAACCCAACATTTCATTATTCACAGGAATTACCATGGCAGCCACACCCACCGCAACAGAAACTCATTCAGAACCATTGATTTATGCCCAAAGTGGCCATGTGGTGACGCTCACACTGAACCGGCATGAGACCCGTAATGCGATCTCGGAAGACGATATGATCGACGCCATTGAGGCGGCCTGCACGCGAATTAATCAAGATCACAGCGTTCGAGTCGTCATTATCACCGGTGCTGGCAGTGCCTTCTCATCCGGCGGTAACGTCAAGGACATGCAGGACAAAAGCGGTATGTTTGGTGGCACTGCGACTGAAATTCGAGACGGCTACCGGCGCGGCATTCAGCGGATTCCGTTGGCGATCCATCGGCTCGAGGTGCCAATCATTGCGGCAGTGAATGGCGCGGCCATTGGCGCTGGCTGCGATCTGACGATGATGTGTGATATGCGGGTAGCCTCGGAAAAAGCCCTGTTTGCCGAGAGCTTCGTCAAGGTAGGCTTGATTCCAGGCGACGGCGGAGCCTGGTTTCTGCCGCGGGTTGTAGGTGTATCCCGCGCCAATGAAATGGCGTTTACCGGTGAGCCCGTGAATGCAGCTACAGCTCTGGCCTGGGGTATGGTGTCGCGGGTGGTGGCGCCAGATGAGTTGATGAATGCCGCAAATGAGCTGGCTGCACGTATTGCGGTGAATCCGCCGTCAGCCTTGCGCATGACGAAAAAATTACTCAAAGAAGGTGAACACACGCAGCTCGAATCACTGCTCGAAATGTCGGCTTCACTCCAAGCCCTGGCGCATCAGACCAAAGATCATGCAGAGGCAGTTGATGCGATCATAGGCAGGCGTCCACCGCACTTTACAGGCGAATAATTCGGTCGGCACGATCAGCCTCAGGATTGTTCGAACAGATCGTATTTCTTCAGATAGCCGCGGAGCTGGTGGTAGGTGACACCGAGGGCATCCGCGGTTTTTTTCTGATTGAACTGATGGGTCGCCAGGGCGGTTTTGATCAAGCCGACCTCGTAGTCTTGAACGGCTTGGCGAAAGTCCATGGGAAATTCAGGGCGTGCAGGTGAGTCTGGCCCAGGTTTGCCTGAGCTTGTGTTATCGCTTAGGGCTGTGGGTGCCGCGGCACTGGTGCCTGAGACCCGTGGCTTTAGCCGATAAGGCGAATCAAAGGGATCGAGGGAGATCACTTCGATGGCGGCATCCAGGTCCTGGCTTCGATACACACTGCGCTCAACGACATTCTTCAATTCTCTGATGTTACCGGGCCATGGGTGTGTTAGCAGCAGTTGGCGCGCGTCGGCGGAGAAACCGGGGAAGTATTCCCGACCGAGATCCGTCGCCATATTCACCGCGAAGTGCTCAGCGAGAATCAATATATCTTCCGGCCGGGTTCGTAATGGCGGTAAGGTAATGACGTCGAAAGCGAGTCTATCCAACAGGTCCTCGCGAAATTTTCCTTGCCGGGCTAGGTCAGGCAGGTCGTCATTGGTGGCGGCGATCAATCGAACATCGGTGACCAGGGTCTTGCTGCCGCCAACGCGCTCGTATTCGCCGTATTCGATGACTCGCAGCAGCTTTTCCTGAACCAGTGGCGAGGTCATGGCCAGTTCATCAAGAAACAATGAGCCCTTGTCTGCCCTTTCAAAGCGTCCTCGGTGGAGTTTCTGCGCGCCGGTGAAGGCACCGGCGTCATGGCCAAATAATTCCGTTTCCATCAGAGTGTCACTGATGGCAGCACAATTCATTTTAATGAATTCCTGATCCCAGCGACTCGAAAGGAAATGCAGGCGAGCCGCGATGAGTTCTTTGCCGGTGCCGCGCTCACCGACGATCAGTACCGGCTTGTTCAGCGGCGCCATTTGTGACACACGTTCAAGAATCTCCATAAAAGCTGGAGATTCTCCAAGCAAACGATCCGCGTGTTGTCCTGATGCCATGATAAATACCTAAATGAATTTAACTAATAGTTAGCCATATTCGCTAAAACGCTGGTGTGGTCTCCGTCAATAGATCATACAACAAATTCTAAAAATGATAATAAGCTTTAAAAAACAATGGGATATCATATTTTTTAAATGCTGGGAAGATTGGCATGAATCGTGGGTATAGGAAACCACAGGATGCGTTATGCGCGGTGGTCAGGATGATTCCAGTGCCACCAGTTATTTTCACAACAGTTTTCACAACACGAGGTTGAAGAATATGGGCATTTTTTCCAGATTCACAGATATTATCAACGCCAATATCAACGCGATACTGGACAAAGCCGAAGATCCCGAAAAGATGGTTCGGCTCATTATTCAAGAGATGGAGGAAACGCTAGTTGAGGTCCGAACTCAGTCGGCGAAGCTGATTGCTGACAAAAAAGAATTAGCACGACGATCAGGTCGATTCAGTCATGAGGCAGGAGAATGGCAGCGTAAAGCAGAGATCGCACTGACCAAAGACCGTGAAGACTTGGCGCGCGCGGCTCTGAAAGAGCGTAATGAAGCGCTGGCGGCGGTGAGCAGTATTGATGCCGACCTAGAGCAGATTGAGGATAACCTGCAAAAATTGTCTGACGATATCAGTCAACTACAGCAGAAACTGACCGATGCGAAGATGCGCCAGAAAGCGTTGATCATTCGGGGCAAGACAGCCCAGTCGCGGATGGGCGTCAAACGTCAGATTAACGGGGTGAGCATTGAGGATGCCGTGAGTCGATTCGAACGTTACGAGCGGCGCATAGACGACCTGGAGGGTGAGGTCGAGGCGTTTGATCTGGGTCAGCGGAATCTGGCAGACGAAATCGCCGATCTCGAAAATGACGAGCAGGTGGATGCCCAGTTGACTCAGTTGAAGCAAAAGATGCAGGCAGAAGTGGCGGCTAAACAAGTCGACGGCGAGTAACTCAGCGCGAATTTGAGGTGATTAAATGGACGGTATAGTCGTAGCATTTTTTGTCCCGGTAGTGGTCTTTATGGTTGTGGTGGCGCCGATCTGGATTGTTTTCCACTATCGATCGAAGGCCAGAAACGTTGATGGATTATCGGCAGGTGAGCGTGGAGAGCTGGAAGACATGATTGACGTCGCTAATAAAATGGCAGCTCGAATCGAGACGCTGGAAGCCATCCTTGACGTTGAAACTCCGGGTTGGCGTGAAAAGCAACGTCAGTCCTCATGATTATCAATACGATGATCAGGAACCGAACCGAATAAGTGGCATGCCACGAATCGACTAAGGGGTGATGTTAGTGAACAGTTCAGACAAGGAACTACGAGACGCGCAGAGCGCTGCCAGAAGAGCCAGGCGGCTGGCCGAGCGAGCGGAGATCAGGGCGCAACGTAAGGCTGAGAATGCCGAGGCAGCCGCCGAGCGAGCCGCGCGACTGGCGCGGCGGGCGAGACCCGAACAAAGTGCAAGTGGTCAAGAAAGAAACGATGAGGCAGATGAGCCGGAGATGGTCACTCGTGAAAGCCGAGCGGATGCGGGACGTGCTCGTCGATCGCGGGATCACAAATCACGTCGCCGCAGTGCTCGGCATCGTCGCCCGTCTTTATTGAGCCGCTTTAATGCCGACAAGACGCTCTATCGAGACAAAAAGCGCGGCAAAGTCTTCGGTGTTTGTGCCGGCATGGCAGAGTACCTCGAGGTCAAAACCTGGCAGGTCCGGTTGTTCGCCCTACTGGGTTTGCTCTTTGCTCCATCGCTCACTTTGCCAGTGTATTTCATTCTCTATTTCTTCCTGATGGAAGACAAACCTTACTATCGAGAGGTTGCCGATCGTTTTGAGGCCGAAGGTTTCGACCATTATGCTGATGATTTCGACGCTGATGAGGCGCTGGCCGATGATGATCTTTTCAATGGCGCGTCTGCGGATCCGATCGCGGCGGGTAGTAGGGCTGGGAAGCCACCAAGATATTCTCGCGATGCTCGGTACACCTCGGCCGGACCATATCAACTCAGCAACGTGCAGGTATTGCGACTGGCCAAGAAGAGATTTGCGGATATTGAACTGCGAGTACGCGCCATGGAGTCTCATGTGACTTCTTCCCAGTTTGAGTTGCAGCGTGAATTGAAGAAGATTGCGGGGGACGACTTATGACGATCGAAGTACGTGAGGTTAGGGACTTTAGCAAGGTGCGTCTGCGCGGGCCCGGGATACTGAAAGTTACCCAATCAGACCATGAGTCTTTGACGATTCAAGCGCCGCGCTATGGGATCAGTCAATTACAATCCATCGTTGTGGATGAAGAGCTGTTGCTAGGCTATGTCAGTATCGGTCCCGCCTCGCTGCAACTTTACCGAGAGGTGATTACCTACGATTTGCATGTCAAGGATCTGTGCCAGCTATGTTTAACCGGTGTCGGTCGTGCAGTGTTGCCAGACATGGATAGTGATGTATTAGTGCTTCAAGTAAAGGGTGCCGGCGAGATTCGAGTGGATCACCTGACAGCCGACCGACTCGAGGTCTTGATCGATGGCCGCGGTCGAGTGTCTGTCAGCGGTGATGTGGAGGCGCAGTCAGTAGTAGTGCGTGACGCTGGAGATTATCAGGCCGAGACCATGATCAGTGACTTCGCGAGCCTTAACGTCACAGGTCCGGGGCGCGCGGCGATCTCGGTGAACGATCGGTTACGGGTGGCTATCACCGGCCAGGGTACGGTGAGTTATGTAGGGTTTCCTGAAATCGTCAAGCTCATATCTGGCTCAGGTAGATTGCAGCGTCACCGACTGTCTGGTCTGCCACTTAAGCGCGGCGAAGAGCACGGCTAAATTGATTTTGCTATGGTTGGTCGTCGGTCTTGACGGCCTTCAGCGCTTTGCCTGCGTGCAGCAGCAGAGTACCCGGTGGGCAAAAATAGCCGGTCGGTTCACTGTCAAATGGGAAATTGAAAGCTAAAGACTCGCGTTGAGGTGTCGCGGACTTCCTTGAACTGACCTTGCGTGCAAGCCTTGATGCAGGCGCGCCAGAATGGCTCGGCGGCGACATTTGAGAGCAATACCCGCACCAGCCAGGGTCCGGGAAACAGGCCGAACAAGGTTTCGGCGGCGAGCTGGCCAAGCCCTTGGCGGCGGTACGCGGGCAGGATGAAAAATTCCGCCATATCCGTCTGTTGATCGCCGTTCAACGGATCGGTCTCCAGGCGCACAAGTGCCAGACCAAGAGTCGTATTATTGCTAACAATCAAGAATGGAAAGCGCTGCGGATCCTGCCAG
>Ga0115570_10002130_pt1 | contig 15324 bp, 10 predicted proteins | sample COGITO_mtgs_1205_3_FD_87294 | JGI IMG/M metagenome (GOLD analysis project Ga0115570, IMG submission 87294) | Pelagic marine microbial communities from North Sea - COGITO_mtgs_120524 | ecosystem: Environmental > Aquatic > Marine > Epipelagic | place: Germany:Helgoland, sampling site Kabeltonne... | reverse complement strand
TGCTGTGAACCAAGGTGCCCAAGTCCGCGCCTTGACTTCGGGCGGCAAACTCGGCGCCATGGCGGAAGCCAACGGATGGCCTGTATTGACCGTGCCCGGCGGACATCCCCCGCGCTCCCAATTCGGGTGGGCCGTCACCGGACTGCTGCACCACTTCTCCGCTTTGGGTCACGCACCGTTGGATGCCCCCGATGTCCTCGCAGATGTGGCGGCGTCCGCAGCGTTGTTGACCGCTCAAAGCGACAACATCACCGCACAGGCCGGGCAATGGGCAGACTTGCTGGCGTCCAAAACACCCATGCTCTATGGCGATGCCGCTTTGGAGCCCGTGCTCATCCGGTGGCGCCAACAAATCAATGAAAACGCCAAGCGGCTGTGCAACCACCACGTTTTTCCCGAAATGAACCACAACGAACTCGTGGGGTGGGAAAGCGGAGACGGAAGCATCGCCACGGTTTTTCTGCACACCGGTGAAGACCATCCGCGCACGGCAGAACGCATGCGCTTGTGCAAGGAGATTTTTGCCAAAGCCGGTGCTGCTGTTGAATCCGTGCAGGCGATCGGAAGCAGCCGCCTGCAGTCGTGGATGTTCTTGGTGCACCTCGGTGATTGGTTGTCCTTGATCATGGCAGAGAATGCCGGGGTAGATCCTGTCGACATCCGACACATCGATTACCTGAAAGGCGAATTGGCCAAGATGGCATGATCCCCCGCGTCCACGTCCAAGACTTAGGTCAGGCGGCCTACAAGCCCACTTGGGACCTGCAGGAGCGCTTGCTCAAAGAGGCGGTGGACCGCAAGATTGCCCGGCGGCGGGCAGGCCTCAACGAATCCGGGAGAACGCCGGAAGACGACGACCCTGAATTCCCTTGGCCCGAGCACCACTTGCTCTTCGTAGAGCATCCCCACGTGCTGACCTTGGGCAAGAGCGGCGACGCCAACCATGTCGTGGCATCGAAAGAACGCCTGGACGCTTTGGGTGTCACCTACCACGAAATCAACCGGGGCGGCGACATCACCTATCACGGACCCGGCCAACTCGTGGCCTATCCCATTCTGGACCTCGATCAATTTCGGACCGACATCGGTTGGTATTTGCGGCAACTGGAAGAGGCCGTCATGAGAACCTGCGCCGATTGGGGGGTCGCCACCGGGCGGATTGACGGCCTGACCGGCGTGTGGGTGGAGCCCGAAGCGGGATTGGGGGCGAGAAAAATCTGTGCGATTGGCGTCAAGTGTAGCCGCTGGGTCACCATGCACGGCTTGGCATTCAACCTCTCTACTGACCTTGATTTCTTTAACCTCATCGTTCCGTGCGGCATTCAGGACCGTGGGGTGACCAACCTCGTCCGCGAATCAAACAGGCACGTTTACCAACAAGAGGTGCGCGAGGCGCTGGCGTCACACCTTTTATCCGTACTTGGCGCAGTCCCCGCTGGACAAACTTCATGAAACGTCTTCTCCTCCGGCTCACCGTTTTCTGCATTGCGGTTTACGGCTTGAGCGTCATCACAGACAACGCTCACGTTTGGCACGGCTTGAGGCAGTGCTACCTCCGCGGCTACAAAAATGCCCAGGTCGACGACCTGCCATACCAATCGGTGCGCAGCCTGCCCGCCTCGGAGTCGCCGCGTCCTTGGGCCCTGCACAGCCGGTTCAATGAGGTGTCCATTCCCGAGCATGTCCTCGACTCAACCCGCCAATGGAAAACGGTCGCCCTTGCCGTCATTCATCAGGACTCCCTCTTGGTGGACTGGACTTCAGATGAAGTGCCGGGAGCAGATACGATGAGGACCAACGCCTTCTCTGCGGCGAAAAGCCTAACGGCCCTGGCCATCGGCGCGGCAGAATTGGACGGCCTGCTTTCGGTCGGAGATCCCGTTTCCAAGTACCTGCCCCGATTTTCTGAAGGGCCTGCCGCGGAGCTGACCATAGAACACGTGCTCCAGATGCGGAGCAGCATTCCTTACACGGAGAACTACAAAAACCCGATCGGGTTTATGGCCAAGTGCACCTATGGCAAGGACATCATGCGCCGACTGCAGGACTACACTGTAGAGGGCACGGCTGGTATTCCGTGGAAGTACCAAGGCGGAAACACCTTGTTGCTGCAAGAAATCCTGTTGCAGGTCATCGATGTGCCCTTGGGTGATTGGTTCCACCAAAAGATCTGGGACCCCCTTGGTGCTACGGAGGAGGCCTTGTGGTCCATCGACAATGCGGGCAATGAACGCAATTACTGCTGCTTCTATACCCGGGGCACAGAGTACGCCCGCCTGGGGAAGTTGCTACTGGACTCCGGGAAGGTCGGTGACCGCACGGTGTTGTCTCCGGACTTCATTCGCCGGATGACCACGCCCATTGGCCCCTTGCCCGACGGAACGGACATCGGGTATTACGGGTATCAAATGTGGATGGGGCACCACCGGGGCCATGCGTTCAAAAGCATGCAAGGGCTGCACGGTCAGTATATCGTGCTCATCCCCGACCTGGACTTGATCGCGGTGCGCACCGGATTCTTCAGGCCAAAGGGAAAGTTGCGCGGCATCGACCGCGATGTTTACAGCACAATTGACATGGCGATGGCGGCATCTGGAATTGAATAAAACGAATACAAATTCAATTCTATCGTCTGCGAATTTGCTTTTTATAAAGTTCAATTCGTATATTAGAGTTTGTAGCCTTGTGGGAAACACCCACTATGCGACAACCAAATCGTCCGCCCATGAATGCCCAGCTCGATGCTATCATCGTTGATGATGAAGCGCCCGCCCGCGAGGTGCTGCACAGCCAGCTCGAAAGACATTGCCCCTTTATCAGGGTCATTGACCAAGCTCCAAACGCCCGAATAGGGTACGACGCCATACGAAGCGGCAGGCCCCACATCGTTTTCGTTGATATCCGAATGCCCTTCGAGTCAGGCTTGGATTTAATCGACCGCTTCGACGACCGCGAATTCTATGTGGTCTTCTACACCACGTATCAGGATTACGCCATCGATGCGATCCGGAGGCAGGCCTTCGATTATTTGTTGAAACCGGTGGACGCGGTGGACCTCAAAGCCTGTGCCGAGCGCATTCGCGAGCACTACAGAATCAAAATGATCGAGAATGGTGACTTCCACCGCAAGCTCGAAATCACCACTTCAGGACAGCGTCATTTCATTCGCCACTCTGAAATACTGCATGTCGAAGCCAGCGGAAGCTATGCGTGCATCTACAAGACGGACGGCGGACGGCTCATGGTCTCGAAAAACCTGAAATACGTCGAGAGCCTGATCAACAACCCCAAATTCGTTCGGGTGCACAACAGCCAACTCGTTCACTTGAACAAGATCCGCCAGTGCAATTACCGGACGAACTCGATCACCTTGGTCAACGGAAAAGAAATCGCCTTGGCCGTGCGCAAGCGGGAAGACTTGAGGCGCCGGATGGCGGAAATGCTCTCGACGGACGAAGACCCATCGGGTTTTGATGCGGCCGTCGCCTGACCTCAAACGCCTTTGAACACCAAGGGCGGCGAACGGCGGCTACCTTCGCGTGAGCATGGCCGCCAACAATGACATCAGAAGCCTGGACGACGAAGGGCTGAAGTCCGCTGCAGTGCAGCTGGGACAACCTGCTTTTCGCGGTAAGCAATTGGCCGACTGGATTTGGGCCAAGGGCGCTAACCAGTTCGGGGACATGACCAACTTGCCACAGGACTTCCGTGCGGCTTTGGAATCCCAATTCGTTTTGGCGCCCATTCGGGCAGAAGAAGAGCAGGTCAGCAAGGATGGCACGGTCAAATGCGCCTTTCCGATCGAGACGGGCAAAGTGGTTGAGGGCGTCCTGATTCCCGCCAAGGACAGGATGACAGCCTGCATCAGCAGCCAAGTGGGGTGCAGCTTGTCTTGCTCTTTTTGCGCCACTGGAAAGCTCAAACTGTTGCGCAACCTGACGGCGGGTGAAATCGTGGATCAGGTCCGGCACATTGCCGCTTTGGCCGAACGCCACCACCACCACCGGCTGACGAACATCGTCTACATGGGCATGGGCGAACCCCTGCTGAACTACAAGAACGTGCTGCAATCGGTGGACCGCATCACCGGAACGCCCGGCTTGGGCATGAGCCCCAAGCGGATCACGGTCTCTACCGCCGGTATCGCCAAGATGATCCGCAAGCTCGGCGACGACGAGGTCCGGTTCAACCTCGCGCTCAGTCTACACGCGGCTCAGGACGCCAAGCGCAACCGCATCATGGAGATCAACGAGACCAACGACTTGGACTCCTTGCGCGATGCGCTCATGTACTTCCACGAGAAGACCGGCACCCGGGTCACGTTCGAGTACATCCTGCTCGGTGGGTTCAACGACGACCTGGAAGACGCCAGAGACCTGGCGCGTTTCGCCTCATGTGTGCCGTGCAAAGTCAACCTCATCGAGTACAACCCCATTGACGACGCAGAATTTCGCAAGGCGGACCATGAGCGGACAGACAACTTCAAGGACCTGCTTGAAGACAAGTTCAACATGGTGGTGAATGTCCGCCGCTCCCGGGGCGAGGACATCGATGCCGCATGTGGCCAGCTGGCCAACAAAAACAAGCTGGCCACAGGAGAAGCCTGAGCCCTTTAACCTGAAGCGCGGACTGAGTTGCAGCGCGCACAAAGGCGCGCCTTTATGTCGCGTTAGTCGAGCTTGAGGACAGCGAGGAACGCTTCCTGGGGCACCTCCACAGAGCCGACCTGGCGCATGCGCTTCTTTCCTTTCTTCTGCTTCTCGAGCAGCTTACGCTTACGCGTGATGTCGCCTCCGTAGCATTTGGCCGTTACGTCTTTTCGCACGGGCTTGATGGTTTCGCGCGCAATGATCTTGGCACCAATGGCCGCCTGGAGTGCGATCATGAACTGCTGCCTTGGAATGAGCTCCTTCAATTTGGCGCAGATGCGTTTGCCAAGGCTGAAGGCATTCGACCGGTGAACCAGGGCAGACAGGGCATCCACTTGGTCGCCATTGATCAGAATGTCCAGCTTGACCAGTTGGGACGGCTTGTACTCATCCGGGAAATAATCGAAGGAGGCGTAGCCGCGGGAGACGCTCTTGAGCTTGTCGTAGAAGTCGAAGACGATCTCGCCCAACGGCATGGAAAACGTCAACTCCACGCGGTCCGAGGTCAGGTAAACCTGGTTGTTGAGGATGCCGCGCTTGTCAATGGCCAGATTCATGATGGCCCCCACATACTCGGCCTTGGTGATGACCTGGGCTTTGATGAAGGGCTCTTCCACATGATCGAGTTTGCCCGGGTCCGGCAACTCCGAAGGGTTGTTGATCACGATGGGGCCGCCCTTTTTGGGGTGGCAGATGTAGCTCACGTTGGGCACCGTGGTGATGACCGTCATGTTGAACTCCCTTTCCAATCGCTCCTGGACAATTTCCATGTGGAGCATACCGAGGAATCCGCAACGGAAGCCAAAACCCAACGCGGCCGAGCTTTCGGGCTCAAACACCAGCGAGGCGTCATTCAACTGGAGCTTCTCCATACTGAAGCGCAGCTCCTCATAGTCCTCGGTGTCCACCGGATAAATGCCCGCAAAAACCATGGGCTTGACATCCTCAAAACCCTTCACTGCCTCATCACAGGGGTTGGAAGCCAGGGTAAGGGTGTCCCCCACCTTGACCTCTTTGGCGTTTTTGATGCCCGAAATGATGTAGCCGACGTTGCCTGTTTTCACCGTTTGCTCCGGCTGCAACTCCATCCCGAGGACGCCGATTTCATCGGCATTGTACTCCTTGTCCGTGTTGAAGAACCGCACGCGGTCGCCCTTCTTGATTTCCCCATTGAGCACCCGGTAGTAAGCAATGATGCCGCGGAAAGAATTGAAGACTGAATCGAAAACCATGGCCTGCAAGGGCGCCTCGGGGTCTCCTTTCGGTGCAGGGACCCGGTCCACGATGGCCTCAAGGATGGCCTCGACACCCAAGCCCGTCTTTCCACTGGCGGGTAAGACATCGCCCGGATCACACCCAATCAGGTCCACAATCTGGTCTGTGACTTCCTCCGGATCCGCGCTGTCCAGGTCCATTTTATTCAACACCGGAATGATCTCCAGGTCGTGCTCGATGGCCAAATACAGGTTGGAAATGGTCTGCGCCTCAATGCCCTGTGTCGCGTCAACGATCAGCAGTGCGCCTTCGCAAGCGGCAATAGAACGGCTCACTTCATAGCTGAAGTCTACGTGTCCTGGGGTGTCGATGAGATTGAAAATGTAATCCTGGCCACCCCTGGAGTACCGCATCTGGATGGCGTGGCTCTTGATGGTGATGCCCCTTTCCCTCTCCAAATCCATGTCGTCCAGGGTCTGCTCCTGCAGTTGGCGCTCGTCCACGGTACCCGTGACTTGCAGCAGGCGATCGGCGAGCGTGCTCTTGCCGTGGTCGATGTGGGCAATGATGCAGAAGTTCCGAATGTTTTCCATGGGCTCCGCAAAAGTACGCCCGGTCAGGGCGGGATGGTGCTGCGCCCAAACCTCTATTCCCCGACGTTCATTCGCCCCATTATACCGTCTATCCTCCAGCATGAGGCTGAAAGGGTGTGCGATGGCGTCGGCTTGGGGTATATTGCGCCCCCCCGCGAGAACCAACACCATGAGATTTTCAATAATTCTCCTCATTGCCTGCGCCCTCCCGTTTTCCTTCAATGCTCAGGAAAACCTTCCGGCCGAAATCGACGCGCTCTACAGCAAGTATGGTGGTTTCGACTTTGCCGTCATGATGATGGACCGAGACGAGTGGGATGTTTACCGCAATTGGGAAGGCTACGACCAAGAAGCCGTCATTGCCGTCATCAAGCGGCACCAAAACACGCCTGAATACCTCGCCAAGAAGGCGTTGCGCAAGCAGCAACGCCTCATGCGCTCAGGTGAGTGCGACTGTTGGATCGAGCCCACGGAATCCTACACTGAGATTACCCCGGAAATGCAGCAATTCACCGGTGGCGCCGGTATTGATGTGGACTACGCCCACGGTCCGCTTTCCTTGCCGTTCAGTTTCAACTTGTTCGGTCAGACGTACGATGAGTTCTACATCAACTCCAAAGGCATGATTTCCTTTATCGAGCCGGTCATCGACTGGACGCCTGAGGAACTTCCCGATTCTGAATACAACATCATTTCTGGTTTTTGGGCGGACGCGGATTACCGCCTTACAGGCGACATTTTCTACCGCATCACACCGGAGGCCGTTTATGTGAACTGGGTGGACGTTGGGTACTACAACAACGGCGACGACCGCACCAACAGCTACCAGATCGTGTTCTCTGCCGACGGCTCCATTGCAGTTGGTGGGGGCAACAACGTCCAGCTCTGCTACGAATCGATGGAGTGGGCCCACGGCGATGTGGGTGGCGAAGGGGGTTGCTGCGGACCTGACCCCGCCACAGTGGGTGTAGACGTCCAAAACAACAGCGACAACTTTGTGCAATTCGGCCGTTTCAACTTTCAAGACGGCAGCTACAATGGTCCCTATGGTGGCGGACCCGCCAACCAAGATGGCTGCTTTTGGCTCAACGGAAAGGACTTCTGCATCAACGTTTCGGGCGCAGACCCGAACCAAGCGCCCATTCCCACGGAAACCCCTGGTTCCGGTTGCGATGACACCCTGTATGTCTGTCTCAACGACACCCTTGATTTGAACCTGGGCTTTCTCTCGCCAGAGTCGGACCAAACCGTCTCCATCGAATTGTCGGATGTGCCCGCTGTGACCAACAATGGCACTTACGTGGAAGATGGCATCACCTATTTGGATGCCTTCCTCGCAGGAACAGCCGACAACGTCGGGACTTATTTCCTCGAAATCACAGCCACAGATGACGGCACCCCTGTTGGAGAAACGGTGTTGAGTTACTGGGTTGAGGTCATCAATGTGGAACTCCCAACGCTGACCGTTGAGGGCGACCTCAGCATCTGCTCAGGGCAAGAAACCACCATTACCTGTAACGACGACTTCGACAGTTACCTGTGGACCCTTGGGTGCAGCGGCCCCGAGTGCACCTATCCTTTTGGAGGCACCTTCAATGTGACCGCCTCCATCGACGAAGGGTGCTCTGCCTCTCAGGATTTCTTCATTTACCAGAGCCTGTATTTCTTGCCCGATGTCTGCATCGAGCCCAACCCTATTTGTGGTGACGACACCGCCATTGTTGCCGTCTGTGACGAAGACATGGACGAATTCGTCGAGTACGAATGGGATGGCGACTGGAATGGTGCTGGTGGCGAAATTGTCATTCCAGCTACCGAACTGGGCGACACCGCCATCGGTGTGACGCCAGGTTCGTTCCGCATTTTGGTTACCAATGACGATGGATGTCAGGGACAGCGCGTGTTCAATGTGGAACAAGTCACCCAGGTCATTCCCGAGGTCACCATTCCACCCGTGTGCGACAGCCTCTACAGCGTCCAATTCAGCGGAGGGTACACCACACCCGATGCCGGACCGCTCCTGATCTACATGACCGCCTCCGACCCGAGTGGATGGGGTGGCGACAACTATTTGGAAGTGACGGTCACCGACGCCGACGGAAACGAGTCTACATACGTGCTGACCAGCTTTGAAGTGTTTACGGCCCACACTGATATTGAAGTCTCGCTGGGGGACCTCGTGGAAATCATCCTGGTCACAGGTGCAAACGCGCCCGTAGAGGACTTCAGTTTCACCGTGTACAATTGCACGACGCAGAACCCTGAGCCTGTGGAAGACCTCCCTGCAGAGGGTGGATTGGTGTATTCCGCCACAGCCAACTGCGAAGTGGACCCCGTCGGCGGGTCATGGAGCGTCAGTGAAGGCTCCGGCACCTTCTCTGAACCGACGGAATTCAATACGTTCTTCAACCCTACCAGTGGTTTTGGCGTCTACGAGGTGTGCTTCACGGATGACAACTGTGGCTATGCGGCGTGTTATCCCATGGAGGTGAGCACCACGCCTGTGGCCAACCTTGTCGGCCCGACCGCCAACCTGCAGGCCGATGGCAGCTACCTCTTGTGTGGTGGTGAATCTGCCAACTTCCAGGTCGACACCCTCTACGAAGGCGCCATCTATCCCTTCGAATGGCCCGATGCCGAATCGTCCCAAGGCTTTTTCGCTGAGTATGAGTACAACACCGATGGTACGTACGACCTCTCTGTGGAAATCAGCAATGCCTGCGGATCCCTTGAATTGCCCTTCACCATTGTGGCATCCGCGCAACTGGAGCCCGAGCTTGAAGACATCATCGTGTGTGAGGAAGGAACTGAAGTTGTGCTGGATCCGGGACTGGACCCTGGCAGCGATGCAGAAATCGAATGGACGCTGGACAATGCCAACCTCAACGAGGACGATTTTGTGATCCTGGCCGATGCCGCCGGTGAATACTGCATCGAGGCCACCAACGAATGTGGTGCCGCAGAAGCCTGCTCAGAAGTACAGGTTTTTGTGCCCATCCCCAACCCCATGCCGGCGTACAGCCTGAATTGCGAGGGTGGAAACACCGTGCTGGTGGATCCTCTGACGGACAATGACTGGACGGTCACTTGGGAAGATGGCACTGTAGGCAGCACCTATACCGCCACCTTCAACCCCTACCACGACACTTGGCTCTCAGCCACTTTCGAGGACCCCCTGGGCTGCACCGTCTTTGACGACAGCACCTTTGTCTGGATGGGATATCCTGTGGAATTGGGTACATCCGAACCCATCATCCCCAGCGACATTGAATCGCTTTTCCTCTGTCCCGAAATCCCCAACACATTTGAGCTCAATAGTTTGAATGCTGTTGACTGGAACTGGTCCCTCGAATTCCAGTTTGGCACCCCCAGCCCGAGCAACCTCAACTTCTTGCAAGAAGACCAGGTGACTTTCACTTCGGCTCAAATCTTGGACACCACCTACTGGTACGCTCCACTGTTCTTGACCGGAACTGCATTGAACCCCTGCACGCCTGCAGGATTGAGCTATCAATGGGAAGTGCAGGTGGACGCTTGCGAAATCAAGATTCCAAACATCTTCACTCCTGGAACGGCCGAAGGGTCGGTGGGCAAGAACGACCGGTTTGAAATTGAGGGCCTCTTGCGCTACAACGGCGCCATACTGATGGTCTATGACCGCTGGGGCAACCTGGTCTTCCAGAGCGACAATTACGATAACCAATGGGATGCCCGGGACGCCTCTTCCGGCACCCATTACTACCTGCTGACCTTGCCCAACGGCAAGGAGTTCAGTGGTTCGGTCATGATCCAACGCTGATCGCGCGGCGTGGCCAAGGCGAAGACACACTTCGTCTGCAGTGACTGTGGACATACGACAGGCCAGTGGGTCGGGCGGTGCCCGAGTTGCAAGGCTTGGAATACCGTCACCGAATTCAAAGAGTCGGCCAACCCCCGTATGGAGCGGTCTGCCGTAGCCGCAGGTGCTGTGGTGGCCCGGCCTTTGATCGACTACACTGAGCACAAGACCGACCGGGCCAGCACCGGAGAACCCGAATTCAACCGGGTGCTGGGGGGCGGCCTCGTCCCCGGAGCGCTGGTGTTATTGGGAGGGGAGCCGGGGATTGGAAAGTCTACGCTGAGCTTGCAGACCGCCATGAAGGCGGGCGGAACCGTCCTCTACGTCAGCGGAGAGGAAAGTCCGGAGCAAGTGCGGCTGCGCGCAGACCGATTGGGGGTATTGGGTCCCGAATTGCTGATTCTGCCCGAGACGTCTACCGAGGGCATTGTCAAGGCCATCAAGGACCACAAACCCGACCTGCTCTTTGTCGACTCGATCCAGACGCTGCACACCCCGCGTGTGGAAAGTGCGCCGGGCTCCGTAGCGCAAGTGCGCGAGTCCACGGCCGAACTCATCTTGGCGGCCAAGCCGCTGCAGCTGCCGGTGGTTCTCATCGGCCACATTACCAAAGAAGGGGCCATTGCGGGTCCGAAGGTGCTCGAGCACATGGTCGATGTGGTGCTCACGTTTGAAGGGGACCGGCACCATGCCTACCGCATCCTGCGCGCCGCAAAGAACCGGTTCGGCTCTACCCAAGAGATTGGCATTTTTGAAATGCGGGGCGATGGCCTCCATCCTGTCACTGATCCTTCCGGCGCCCTGTTGGGCCATACGGACTCCCGTTTGAGCGGCACCGCTCTGGCTGTCGCCATAGAAGGTGCGCGGCCTTTGATGGTGGAAATCCAAGCGTTGGTCAGCAGTGCGGTGTACGGCACACCGCAACGCTCTGCTACGGGCTATGAGTTGCGCCGATTGAACATGCTGCTGGCAGTGCTGGAAAAGCGGTGCGGCTTCAAGTTGGGCGCATCCGACGTCTTCCTCAACCTCGCCGGCGGCATCCGTTTGGGCGATCCCGGCATCGATTTGGCGGTGGTCGGCGCCATTTTGAGCTCCACGCTGGACCTGACGCTGGACCCCAAGACCGCCTTGTGCGGAGAAGTGGGGTTGACCGGAGAAGTGCGGCCTGTGGCCCGTTTGGAACAACGGATGATGGAAGCGGCCAAACTGGGCATGAAGCGGCTGGTCGTGAGCGGCCTGGCGGGCAAGGGGGCTGCGCCTCCGAAAGGGCTCGAGCTCATTCGCGTGGACCGCGTGGGCGAGCTGCAGAAGGTCCTATTCTGATGGCCTACCGGGCGGCGTCAAGGCCGCCAAGGCCATGAGGAGCGTCAAGGGCGTCCGCCCACCACCACCACAAATTCGCCTTTGGGCGGGTGGTCATCGAAATGCGCGCGGACTTCCTTGCATGTACCGCGGACCGTCTCTTCGAATTTCTTGGACAGCTCTCTGCTGACGCTCATCGGGCGATCGGGACCACAGTGCTCCTCCAGTTCTGCCATGAGCTTGATGATGCGGTGAGGCGATTCGTACAAGACGGTCGTGCGGACCTCATCCGCCAAGGCCTTGAGCCGGGTTTGTCGGCCCTTTTTGTGGGGCAGGAACCCCTCGTAAACGAAACGATCGCAAGGCAGCCCACTGATGACCAGTGCGGGAACGAAAGCGGTCGCGCCAGGAAGACATTGCACCTCCACCCCTGCCTCGATGCAGGCGCGCACGAGCAAAAACCCAGGATCGCTGATGGCGGGTGTGCCCGCGTCGCTGCACAGGCAGGCAGATGCCCCGCTCACAAGGTCGGCCACGACACCTTCGAGGACTTTGTGCTCGTTGTGGGCGTGAAAGGCCCTGAGGCGCGCTTCCAAGCCTTTGAGGCGGAGCAGTGATCCCGTCGTCCTCGTGTCCTCTGCCAGCACGAAATCAGCCCCTTCAATGGCCTCCATGGCCCGTGGGGTAAAATCGCCAAGGTTGCCGATGGGCGTGGGGACGACGGTCAGCATACTACTGGTATCGGCGTTCCACCCTTTCCAGGAAGCGCATCACGACAGGGTCTTCGCTGTCCCAATCGCCAAACGACGGCACCTGTTGTCCCAACCAATGCAAGGCCAACTCATAGGTTCCGGCTTCTTCCAAGGCGTCGAGCACCCGGTTGAATTCTACAGCATCGTCGGCAAACAGCATTTTGATGCACTCGTATTTCTCGACCAGACTGAACGCCTTGCGCAAATCCTTGATCGGCTGTCGCTCCATCTTCTCAGCGAGCGATGCCGGCGCCGCGTCTTCTGTCTGCACCATCGTTGGTGCTTCGGCCGTGCTTTCCGGCTGATCTGCTCCTGCCGCGCCCACTGTGTCGGTGACGGGTGCCATGGATTCCTCTGCGGCGGGTTCGGGTTCGCCAGTGGCGACCACCTCATCGGGCGCATCATTGGTGTCGGCCACCTCCGCCTGCTCCTCTTGATCTGGCTCTGCAGTCATGGCTGCTGGCTCTTCTGTTGGCCCAGCAGCTTCGGGTGTCTCCACAGCCTCAGGCGTTGCCTCCGGTGTGGCAGTGACATCCGGCGCGACAAGGGGTGTGGTGGGCGACTCAGCCCCTGATGCAACGGCATCAAACAATTCGGGAACTCCGGCGGAGCGTCGCGCCTCCTCTGCCTGTTCGGCTTGCTCGCGGCTGACCTCCTCAATGGCGTCAATCAACGACGTCTGGTAGGCTGCCCCGATCCGAAAGGGCCGCACGGGCTGCCTGTCGGCTGCGGCGTCATCCAAGCCGCCCTGGGGCGCCTTTTTTCTCACTTCGTATGAAAATTCGTGCGCCTTGAAACGCAATAAAATCAGCCGGTCGCACAGCTCCCGCGCATCTACCACGAGTGGGTCTAATTCTTCGGGCTCCAATGCCCCTGCGCGCAATTTGCGCAACCCCTCTCCCAGGTCTCCCACCAGGTCTTCCAAATTCTTGAATCCCGCCATGATCCGGCCTTCTCGTTGTTGATGCCGCTAAACTATTGGGGTTGGAGCCCTTCCAAACCCACACCAAAAGCCTTCATCAACGGGGGACGGTGAATCCGAGTACCACCTCGTGTCCACCCCCAAGAACCTGGGCCAAACTGCCCGTGGCCCAATTCCTGTTGTAGCTGAAGGTCAACTGGTTGTTGATTTTGACGCCTGCGCCCAAATGGGCTGCGCCCGCAGAGCGGTACCCCGCCATCGCCCAGACGTCGCGGCTGTGGTCCACCCGCATGGCTGCTGACCATTCGGCGGGAATGGGACGCAAGTGTTGGTACTGCAACACAGGCGTCCAGCCCCAATCTCCGGAGCTGTAGCGGTAGGACACTTGTGCACGCAGATGTGACTGAAGCCGGGAATCCAAATTTGTGCCCTGGTATACAGGCAGGCTGGAACCCAAAATCTGACCCGCGGACACCGCCAGTTGAAAGGCACCTCCGGAAAGGAGCAAGCCCGCAGAAGCGTCGGGCACCCCAACGGACTGGTAGGTGTCTCCCAAGACGGGGTCGCCACCTTGTTCAAGTTCAATCTTGTTGCCGTCCAACGCAAATTGGGTCCAGCCCAAGCCGAGCCCGAAAGACAGCCCCAAATCACGGGTCCATCGCGTCTTGTATGCCAGTCCGACATGTGCGCCAGACATCCGCGTGGGGCCGGCGATGTCGCTCCATACCCGGGCCCCCCACCCCAAAGATTTCGATGCCGTTGGTGAGGTCAAGGCCAAAGAAGTCGTTCGGGGTGCCGAGGGCACACCGGTCCAAGGGCTCCGCTGCCAGAGACTCACGTGAATGAGCGAGTCCATCCCCGCCGCAGCAGGGTGCGCGTCAAACATGTGGTCCAGCGGCAACGTCGTCACGGGCTGCTGCTGCGCAGAGGCGACTTGAGCGGTGGCACACGCCAAGAACGCCCAACACCCGAAGCGGAATATGATCTTGTTCATGCCGGGCATCATCTCATGATCGTAATGGGACCCGTCCATTCGGTTTGGATGGCGGGCTCTTCGACGCGAATGTGATAGTAGTAAGTCCCCACCGGCACGGCTGTGCCGTTGAGGGTTCCATCCCATGAACCATCGGCCACACCTCTGGTGAAGAGGACATCTCCCCATCGGTTGAACACTGTGATTTCCGCGCTGGGGTATTGGTCTACACCCGAGAGATTCCACTGGTCGTTCACGCCATCGCCGTTAGGGGTAAAGCCCGAGGGGATGTCCAGTTCCTGCAACACCTCCACAAGGGCCGTGTCCACCGCCGTGCAGCCATTCGCCGTGGTGGCCTCCAGCAGGAAAGTGGTGGTGGAAAAGAGCGGGTTGGTCGGGGTCGTTGCGGATTCAGGGAAGGCGACATCGGCGCTGGGGAACCAAGCGTATGTCCATTCTTCTGTCGCACCACCTGCGCCCAGGCCGGCTGTCGCACCTGAGGCAATCTGCGCGTCCTGACCGGCATCCGGGGTGGGCAAGGCAAAACCTGTGACCGCCACGGAGTCTTCTCGCACACAGCCGAGCCTGATGGCGGTGTATACCCAATAGGCCAACCCTTCGGAAACTGCCGCTGTTTGGGCGCTCAAACCCACGCCATTGGCGCCGTCAGGAAGGGCCCAATAGGCTTCGGTGGCGCCATCAGAAAGGGCCTCCAATTCAAGGGGGGTGCCAGCACACAGTGCTGTATCCGGCGGCACTGTGAGCACCACATCGCCTTCGGCCACCAGTGGAATGGACGCGATTTGAGCTGCACAGCCTTGGGCGTCGAGCGCCTCAACGGCGTATTGGCCTTCGCCCAAATCAGCCTGAACAGCTCCTTCGGCCAAGAATTCACCCTCCACATACCAATTCACTGTGAAGGGCGCACCCGCCCCACCCGATACCGATACCGCGAGCAATCCGTCCTCATCGCCGGAGCAACTGGGCCTGTCAAGGGTGTCCAGCACCACCGTCACGGCGGGAGGTGCCAAGACCTCCACCAGCAACACAGCGGGACAACCGGCGTCGTCCAATGCCGTG
>Ga0115570_10002128_pt1 | contig 15343 bp, 5 predicted proteins | sample COGITO_mtgs_1205_3_FD_87294 | JGI IMG/M metagenome (GOLD analysis project Ga0115570, IMG submission 87294) | Pelagic marine microbial communities from North Sea - COGITO_mtgs_120524 | ecosystem: Environmental > Aquatic > Marine > Epipelagic | place: Germany:Helgoland, sampling site Kabeltonne... | reverse complement strand
TTTTTGGTAAATGTAATAATCCTAACTATCACGGACATAATTATGATTTAGAAGTGAAGATTATTGGTGTTTGTGACCTTGAGACTGGATATGTGATTGATGCTAAGATTCTTTCAGACCTTATTAAAGATAAAATTCTTGACAGATTTGATCACAAAAACCTAAACTTAGATACAGAGGAATTTTCGAGCTTAAACCCTACTGCAGAAAATATCGCCATGGTGATCTACAATATTCTTAAGCCCGAGTTGGAGTCAAGTCTAGAATTGAAAATAAAACTTTATGAAACATCAAGAAACTATGTAGAATACCCATGTTTGTAAAGTATGTTGGTAAAAAAACTACAAAAAGTAAACTATTATTAAGGTTTCAATAGCTTTCTAATACTAATAAAAACAATAATCATTAGAGAGTACCATAAAAAGAAAGAAACGATGTAATCTTTATATCCTAACACTAACATGACACTTATTAGCAAAAGTTGGAATCCAAGGCCAAAGGTCGATAAAGCTGTCATTAATAATTTTGGGAATCGCTTGCACTTATGCGCATTGGCATCTAGAGTATAAATTGTTTTATCAAAGACTCCATAAAGTAGTTTATAAATTGCGAAGAGTATATTTACATTTTTTTGACTTTCACCTTTCAATGCCACCGGAGACTCATATTCAAAAATTCTACTTGTAGTATCACCATTGACATTATTTCTCAAAATAACATAGTAATAGTTATATAAAGTGCCCTGTAATTGAATCCCTAAAAACGCAAAAAAGCTATAAAGAAAATGAGTTTCTGAAGTATACCAAAGTGATAATAAGATTAAAAAATTTAAGATAATATCTGCAACAGAATCTAGGTAGCGACCTGTGTATGAAGGTGTGTTTTTTATTCTTGCTAATTCTCCATCAGCAGCATCCAATATCGATTTTAATATTAAGAAAAAGGCAGCGGCCCAGAAATATCCAAGTAGAATACAAATAATTGAGATTAAACCTGAAATAATAAACGCTATTGTAACATGAATAGGCGTTAATGCAGTTTCTTTTAGAGAATTAGCTATAAGTCTTGCAATTGGTCTTCCATAATCTGAAAGGTCAATAAACTTATGCTCTTTAGGTAATTTAGACATACTATTTTTGAACTCTGAATTTTTTAATTGTGTCGCTACTCAAACTTTATGAGAATCTAAGTTTTATTAATAATCTGTAAATGTACAACAGCTATGTAGATTAATATTTAATTGAGACATTAATTTTGTTTAATATTTTTAAATACTAATTAAACATGTTTTAACTTTAGTTAAATTTGAAAACAGAGCATATAGCGTTTGTCTCATAAGGAAAACTTATCTTAAAACTTATATATTTCAAAATTAGCTTAAATTTTTATTTGATTCCTAATGATTTTCAATGTATCGAAGAATTAATATTGGGCTATTTTATGAATCTTCATAGGTTAATAGTCATAATTTGGTTTCTAAATTATTTGTTCAGTATACGTTATTGTAAGTAAAAACGTATAATAATTATATATTATTTAAAATAAATCGATAAAAAGGTTTTTTTTAACGTTTAATTACATAAATTTGTTTTTAAATCCTTAAATCTATAACATGAAAGTGAAGATTATTTTATTCAGTTTAAGCCTTTTTCTCTTTACGGGTATTGGTTTTGCTCAGAAAAAGAAAGAACCTAAAAGCTTCATTAGTGACAAAGTTGCAATAGAAAAGTATCATAATAAAAGTGAGTTAGAACAGATGCAAAAAGGGCAGCTGATAACACTATACTCTGAAAGAATACAAGTTCTTGTTAGAACATTACCATATGTTGCTTTTGCAACAAAGCCAGGTATAACAATGACTACATTAGGTATTCCAACTAATAATGATAATAAAAAAGCGCTAGATAATCAATTTGAATCTACTGATAATTATCTTGAAAGTACTGGAAAATTTCATGCTGAGTATTTGCCTTATTCCGATACAGGAAATTTAATTGCTGGAATATTATTTTATGAAGAAATTATGAAATCTCTTCATCAGTATAATGATTTCCGCTAATTTTATAAAAATTTCTATCTCTTTTTTAGAGTTAATGTTTTGATTGATATTTATTTTTTGAATGCGTTGTCTTTTTATTTTTAAGAAGCGGATTTCTAAAAAATAGATATCAATTTTTTTTTTGCTCTTTACTTTGTCTTCAAAATTTCACAAAAATTGACTACTTTTCAATTCATTCCAGTGCCGTTTATCGATTATTATTCTTGAAAAATTAGCTTATTTAATGTATTTCAGCGAATTAATTGGTATTTCATGGATTTTTTTATATTTTTGAATATTAATTGTAATACAAAATCATATTTAGTTTTTAACTAAAAATATTAGACTATGAAAAACTTTACCCAAATCATTTTCATACTTTTTTTTGTAATAGCGAATAGTTTTGCTCAACAAGAAAAAGGAATAGTAGGCGAAGAAAACTGGCTAGATAATTGGACAGAATTTAAACCTAATCAAAGAGAATATAGAGAACCTACTAAAATATTGACTGGTAATATTACAGAAAATATCACGCTCTACAAAAGAGAAGTATATCTTTTACTAGGGAGTGTTTTTGTTACAGACAGCGCAAGACTTAACATTGAGGCTGGCACTGTTATATTGGGTGATTTTAAAACCAAGGGTTCTCTGACGATTTCTAGAGGGTCGTCATTAATAGCGAATGGAACAGAAACGGACCCTATTATTTTTTCTTCAAACCAGAGTGTAAAAAGACCAGGTGACTGGGGCGGTTTAATTATAATGGGTAATGCTCCAGTTAACAGATTTGGTTCTGGGTCCGCAGCTATGTTTTTTCCAAATTTGAAATCAGAGGAATATGTAAATGCAAATTATGGAGGTGATAACATAATGAGTAGTTCTGGCGAAATAGCCCACACTAGAATTGAATATGCTGGAAAAAGAATTTCTGGAGATATTTACTTTAATGGGTTACTGCTAGCGGGCGTAGGGTTGGAAACTAAATTATCTAGTATTATGGTGAGTCATTCTGCGGGTAACGGATTTGAAGTTTGGGGTGGACAAGCTGAATTAAATAAGCTCGTATCCTATAATACATATGGAAGTGATTTTAAATTCAATTATGGGGCAACAGCAATATTATCTAATTCTTTAGCAGTAAGATCTCCTTATTCATCAAATGGTGGAAGCTCAAAATGTTTGTATGTTAAATCTTATGAAAAAAAGGAAGAGTTTGACTTTTCTAAAAACAGAACATGGGTTAGAGCTCGAAATAATACATTTTTAAACTCAAGTGAAGATTTAGAATCAGACATTAAAATGAACTTAGTTCAAGAAGCTGTTTATATAGGTGAGGACGCCTTACTTGATATGAATAAAAGTGTTATATCTGGATTTAACCCTGCGGTAATTTTGAACGAAAAAATTGCAGTTAATCAAGATAACTTAGAAAAAATCAGCTTTAACGCTATGTTGTTTAACAACTGTAATGGGAACATTTTTGTTGAATACAACTCAAATAATGAAGACTTAGAGAATTGGTATGGAAATAGTGCATTTTTCAATGTCTACGCTAAAAGTGATAATTTTGAAACTTTTATAGACACAAGAAGTACACGAAGACCAGATTTTAGGTTACGAATTAATAAAATAATTGCTTCAAACGAAGTTGATCCAGATTTAAGAATGGATTAAAAATTTTAAATGGTTAATAAAGCTTTAGACCTTTGATATTTCCTGTTTGGACTCTCATAAATTTTCAAAATTCCTTAAATTCTAATGAACCTATATTTTATAGTATTTGTTTCTATGAGTTTTATTAACGAAAGCAAATAAGATTACTATGAGGAACTTTTCGCTATTGTACACTGTTGTTATTTTCATTTTCTTTTTAAATGAAACTACCAATGCTCAAATAGTAATAAGTAAGCCTAGTTTGGGCTTTACGCAAGCATGCGCAAGTCCTTCATTTAACACTTATAATGTAACCTTTTCTTTCTCACCAGAGTCAGCGTTGGGTTCCGGAAATCAATTTATTGTTGAACTTTCTGATGGTGACAGTAGTTTCTCAAATCCAACGGCAGTTTATACTTCTGGAGCTGGAACAGTAACAGCATCGCCAGTTACTTTTAGTTTTTCAGTTCCTACAACAACAGCTGGAGAAGCCTTTAGAATACGAGTAAAAAGTACTTCCCCAACTTCAATAAGTTCAAGTTCAAATGTTTTTGCTGGGTATTATAAAATACAAGACACGCCATTTTCTGTAAATAATTTAATTGCCTCAGGTGCTTATTGTTCAGGAGGGAGTTATTTATTAACTATTGATAATCCCGGAGGAGTTTCAAACGATTCTCCTTTAAAATATCCTTCATTAACATTCAAGTGGTATAAAGAAACTAGCCAAACAACATCTGTTTTTGTGGCTGATGGAGAAACCTTATCTGTAAATCAACCTGGGACTTATTTTGTGGAAACCAACTACGGTAGTTGTACTTCAAATTCATTTTCTAATCGTGTAACAGTAACCGAAGCTTCTTCTGGTTCAACAAGTAATATAAGTTCTAGTTTAGGGAATCCGTATTGTTCAACAGAAGGACCAACTATTTTAAGTGCTATTAATGCTAATAGTTATCAATGGTTTAAAGATGGTGAGGTTATTTCTGGAGCAACTAGCCAGATGTATGAAACTAATGAATCGGGTGAATATTCAGTAAGTATCGATTTAGGAAGTTGTATGACTAGTGCGTCAATAAATCTTGAAACTACTGGATTTACAAGTAGTATTGATGTTGACGAGATTAATAATATAAACGAAAATGAAACTTTAATAGCTACCGTTACTACTTCGGCTAATAATCCTGAGTATAAATGGTTTTTAAATGATTTTACGATTAACGGTGCAACTGCGAGTAGTTATGAAGTAACACAAACTGGTTCATATAAAGTTGTGGTTACTCAAACTACAGGTTGTAATGCTTCAACAGAATTTCCTTTTGTAGTAAGATCTGCATTTCCAGATGTTGAAAAGATTCCAAATTTAATTAGTCCCAATGGTGATGGTATAAATGACACCTGGGAAATTCCTCAAAAATATGTTAATGGCACGAATGCCGAAGTTGTTATATTAAGTTCAAAGGGTAAAGTTGAGCTTCAAACAAATGATTATCAAAATAATTGGCCAGAAAATCAATTAGATTTTACAGCTGTAAACCCCGTTTATTATTACATCATAACCACACCAGATGGTAAAACAAAAAAGGGTTCAATAACAGTCGTCAAGTAACATGAAAAAACATCTATTACATATAGTTTTATTTTTCTGTATTACACAGCATCTCTATTCTCAAGAAGATGGGGTTGTCGCGTTTAATATACCTGTTAGAAATTCTTTAAAATTTAATAGACATATTGTCAATCCAACTTTCAGTTTTGTTAGAGAACAAAATAAATACATAAGCTTTAATAACAAGCGAGAATGGGCTCAATTTGATGATGCGCCCCAAACCTATTTGTTTGGATATTCGGGGAGGTTTCGAGAAAATATAGGTGCTGGAGTCAGCTTATTTCAACAAAATTATGGTGTTTTAACCACATTTGGAGGAGTTCTAAATTTTGCATATAATGCCGTTCTTAGTAGGGACAGCAATTTAACTTTTGGTGTGAATCTTGGATTTTACAAAAGTGGAATAAATGAAGGTAGCGTTATTACTAATTTTCCAGACGCTTCTCTTGACAACTTTCCTTCAAACTCAATAATTACAATAAATCCTGGAATAAATTATGGCACCGGTTTTTTAGACTTTGGTGTTGCCATAAATAATTTGGTGTCCTATAATTTAACGACTTCAAATATGATTGAAAATAATCCAGAGCAAAGCGTTCAGGGGCATATTATGTACACAGGCTATTTAAATAGTCGTGGTTTTTTTGATGAAAGTAGATTCTCAGGATTAGTGAGGTCGGAGTTTCAAAAAGATCAAACAGTGATCTCTGGAATAGTTATGTTAATGGTTCCTAAAGGAATTTGGGGACAAGCAGGTTATAATACTTTATATGGACTATCTGCAGGTGTTGGATTAAATATTACATCACAAATAGCTATTGAATATAATTATGAAAAGGCTATGGGTGATTTGTCATCCTTCGGGAATTCGCATGATATTACGGTAGCATTTAAATTCAATAATAGAGAGAGGTATGATTACAGTGGCGATGATGCTGAGGAAGCCTTATTAATTTCTTCTAATAAGAAAACAGGATATGCAGCAAAGCGAAGAAACTCATCGAAAACGCAAACACGTAAAAAAGCTAAACCAGTTGAAGCTAAAATTAGTGAGATTAATTCTGATGAAATAGTTACAGCCAAAGTTGATAACCAAACAGAAGATGAACTAGCTAATAAAAAAATATTAGAAGAACAAGCGAAGTTAGCAGAAGTAGAGAGAATTAAAGATGAAGGAGAAGCAAAAGTGAAGCAAGAAGCGGAAGCCCTTGTAAAAGAAGAACAAGAAGAACAAGCAAGAATAGCTGAAGCAGCAATAGAGAGAGCTGAAGAAGAAGCTAAAGCAAAACAAATAGAAGATGCTCGAGTAAAAGCACAGCAAGAAGAGCGGGCTAGAATAGCAGAAGCAGCGAGAATTGAAGCTGATAAAGAAGCTAAAGCAAAACAAATAGAAGATGCTCGAGTAAAAGCACAGCAAGAAGAGCAGGCTAGAAAAGCAGAAGCAGCGAGAATTGAAGCTGATAAAGTTGCTAAAGCAAAACAAGCAGAAGAGGTCCGAGTGAAAGCACAGCAAGAAGAGCAGGCTAGAATAGCAGAAGCAGCGAGAATTGAAGCTGATAAAGTTGCTAAAGCAAAACTAGCAGCAGAGGCTCTAGTGAAAGCACAACAAGAAGAACAAACTAGAATAGCAGAAACAGCAAGAGTTAAGGCTGAAGAAGAAAAAATAGAAGAAGAAAAAGAAGAGAAAATAGGTGAGATAGCCTTAGATGAAGTTTTAATTGAGTTTAAGAAATCTACAGAAGCATTTAAAAATGCTCAGGAATCACTGTTGGATAAATTAAGTGACAAAATAGCTAGCAAAAATCAAGACTTAAATGAATTAAAAGAAGAAAACGATTTAAGTGAACAAGGTATTTATAAAGCTCCAAAAGCATTTAAAAGTGTGTCAGCTGAAAATGCCGTTATAGAAAGTTTGAAGCTTGAAATTGATAACTCGATTATATTAGGAGAGACTAAAATTTCAGAGATAGAAGCGCTTTATAGAGAACGACTTAAAAAGGTAAAAAGTAGAGATGACTCGGTTAATGTTGAATATCTAAATACCATTCAAGCTTTAAAGTCTGAACAACAGCAAGCTATAAATATTAAACAAAATTTAATATCCACTTTAGACGATATTAAAGAGGCTACAGATTTTGAAAGAAGAAGAAGAATAAAGCGTGCAGCTTATGATAATGAAGATGATAGATATAATAAAGACAGAGCAACTTTAGAACGTATTAAGAACTTTACAAACCCAAGTACAGAGCCTTTAACAAAAGAAGATTTTGATACTGGTGAAGCCCTTAGCAATATTGAAATTGTAAAAGATGTAAATAATGTTGAAGCAGGTTATTATTTAGTTGTTGCTGTTCATAATGATGTAAGTAAAAGAGATGAATTTTTAGAGAAGGCAGTTGCTGCGGGACAAAAAGACATTAACTTCTTCTTTGATGTGAATACGAATAAATATTATATCTATTATGAGAAGTTTGATTATATAGGTGAAGCTAAAGCCTCATTAGATACTAGCATAGGAAGTAAACCATATAACGGTAAAATGTCAATGGTTAAAATTGAAAATTAAAATATAAAATAGTTCGATCTATAGTCACATTATAAAAAAAACAATGATGAATATGAGCTCTTTTTAGAATTTATATTTACATCAGAATAAGTACTATTTTTTCATATTCATATTTTAAGATATTTTTTTAAATCTAAATAACGTTTTCTTTACTAAAGAATAAGTTGAATACACAAAATTTTATTTTTTTTGAAATAAAATTACTACAAATTATATATAATATATCGATTAAAATAATAATAAATCGATAAACTGCACATTATATTCGAACTCTCTTTATTGTTACAAATATATTTCCGATATTTATACCGTTTAATAACATAAAATATAGTCAAATAGCTATTTTTGTAAGAAATGGTACATTATTATGTATAAGAAACGAAGAATACTCCTTTTTAATTGTCCCCGGCTAAAGAGAAGTAATAAATATAATCAACCATGAATAGAGCTATTTACGTAAGAACAGGACTTGTTTTATTATTGATTTTAATGAGTTTGCAAATGTTTGCGCAAAACTATGTGCCTTTTACGCCTAGATTTAATCAAGAATTAAAAGGAGATATTCAATTAATTGGAAATAATATATTGGGGCCAGACAATAATGCATTTAATAATGGTTCAGTTTACAATCATAATGTCAATATGGTCTACATTGATATTGATGGTGATGCTTCTACATTTAATTCATCTAGTGCTGATTTAGGAATTCCGAACTCTGCATGTTACCAAATTATACACGCAGGATTATATTGGAGTGCTGTTACAGAAGGAGCAGAATCTATTACAAATGTTAAATTTAGAGGGCCTTCAGGAGGATATAATGATGTTGTAGGAACGGTTATATTTAATGCTAATGGAACTTCAGTAGATGGTGGAAATAGTTTTCCATATGCTTGTTATGCCGATGTGACATCTATAGTTACAGGGTTAGTAACAGATTTAGGAACTTATACTGTAGCGAATGTTTCCAGTGCACAGGGACGAACAAGAGATTTTGGAAATTATACTGGTCATTCAGCAGGTTGGTCGCTTTATATTGTTTATGAAGATCCAGCATTACAAGGTAAATCAATTACAAGTTTTGATGGTTTTAGTGCCATTAGTGTTTCAAGTGGTAATGCTGCATTAGATATTCCTGTTTCTGGATTTAGAACGGTTCCGTCACCCGCACCAGTAAGGGCAAACTTTGCATTTGCCACTTTGGAAGGTGATAGCCCAATTTTAGGAGATCAATTATTACTTAATGGCTCAAATTTATCTACAGCAGATAGACCTTCTACAAACTTTTTTAATAGTTCCGTAACCCAATTAAGTGCTTTACCTGTAAATAATAGAAACCCCAATAGCACAAATACTTTAGGATTTGATACTGGCGTTATGGTTGTGCCAAATCCAGCAAATTCTGTAATTGCTAATGATGCGACATCTGCTACTGTTCGTTTAGAAACGAGTGGAGATACTTATTTTCCATATTTTTTCTCTTTAGCTGTTGATATTATTGAACCAAATATAGTGCTTACTAAAATTGTAGAGGACGCATTAGGTAATGATATTGGTGGCATGCTTGTAAATTTGGGAGATGAATTAAACTATGTTTTGGGCTTCCAAAATACAGGTAATGATGATGCAACAAATCTTATAATTAGAGATATTCTTCCATCAAATATTGTATTTAATTACCCTACGGATATAGGATTGTTACCATCAGGAGTAACGGTGCAAAGTTATAATCCAACAACGCGGGAACTTGTGTTTAGTGTTGATAATTCTGTAGTTGAAGAAAATGACCCTGTACAAGAAATTCGTTTCAAGGTTACTGTAGTTTCAACATGTAGTTTATTAACTGATGCTTGTTCTAATATAATAAGTAATCAAGCTTATTCAACCTATAACGGGACATTGAACCTTACATTTACAATTTCAGACGATCCAAGTTTTAATACTAATACTGGATGTTTACTAACACCGGGAGCTACTAATTTTTTAGCAGATATTAGCTGTGTATTTGAAGAAGAGGTTATTCTTTGTGGAGCTAGCACGGTATTGACATCTGGAAATGGATATGATTCTTATTCATGGTCTACAAGTCCTTCAGGAACACCAATTATAGGTACAGCACAATCGATAACAGTAACATCTACTGGTACTTATTATGTTAGTAATACTGCTATAGCACCTTGTCAATCTACAAATCAAGTATTTGAAGTGATTACTTTCGGAGAAGGCGTTACTAACCCCGTAATTCCATTTGCAGATCAAGTTGTTATTTGTCCTAATGATGGTAAAGAATTACCAAATATATTTTTATGTGGAGGTAACGGTCCAAGACTTATTGAAACCAATATTACCGATACAACATCTATTATTTGGGAACAGTTAGATGAAACTAGTTGTACAGCTGTTGCTAACCTAGATTGTGCAAATGAAGACACCGCTTGTACTTGGAATCAAGTAACAACAGGACCCAATTTTATAGCAGATACTTCAGGACAATTCAGATTAACTTTAAACTATGATGGCGGATGTTTCAACCAATTTTATTTTAATGTTTATACCAACTTATTAGTGCCTACAGTAACATCGAGAGATATTTATTGTACAACATCAGGTGAAATTGTTGTAGGTGGTGTTCCTAGTGGCTATGAGTATAGTATAGATGGCGTTAACTATCAAACAAGTAATGTGTTTTCAGTTAACACACCTAATATTTATACCATTTATATAAAACAAATAGGAGTAGATCCAAATCCGTGTATTTTTACTGTACCAGATGTTCAAATAAGACAAACAGATTTTACTGTTTCGACAATTATTACGCAACCATTTTGTAATGGAGATCTTGGGAGTATTGACGTCGCAGCAAATGATGTGCGTCCACAATATTTCTTTTCCATTTCTCAAGGCGGAACTTTAGTAAATAGTGTTGGACCAATAACTCCAAATAATTATACATTTTCAAACTTAAATCCTGGAACCTATACTGTAGATGTGTCTACAGAAGATGGTTGTGTGGATTCAGTTGATATTGATATTATTGAACCTCCGTTGTTAGAGGCAACCTCTGCATTAACAAAACCTTTAACGTGTACAGATGGCGAAATCACGGTGTACCCAACAGGAGGAACATCTCCATATTTTTATTTTGTAAATAGTACAACCGTTTTTCAAACAACGCCTATAATACCAGTAACAAGTGCAGGTGTATTTAATATTACTGTTGTTGATTCTAATAACTGTTCTGCGGAAACGTCAATTACTGTTGATGCAATTGCTGCACCAGATTTCACTGTTAATGCAACAGATATAGCTTGTTCTGATACTGGTGATGTTGGTACAATTACAATAAATGTTACCAATCCAAATGGTAATACATTAGATTATAGTATTGATAATGGTGTAACATTCTCAAATTCAAATGTTTTTACAGGATTAGCAGATGGAACTTATGAAGTCGTTGTTCAGTATGGTACAGGACCAGATGTATGTACTACTTCACCGCAATCTATGATTATAACAACTTTAGCTACCGTTGCGGGCACTGCTGCCTTAACGACACCATATGGTTGTATTTCTGATGGCATTATTACTGTTTTAGGAGTTAATGGAGGAACGGCACCATATGCATATAGTTTAGACGGTGTAAACTTTCAATCAGGAACAACATTTACAGGATTGACTGAGGGAACATATACGGTAATCATAAGAGATTCTAGCGGGTGTACTTTTATTGCAGCTCCAATTACAATTGCTGCACTTAATCCGCCGACAGATCTAGATTTTAGTAGTAGTCCTTTAAGTTGTCCAGCGCTTACGTCTGATGTAACTATAACATCAACAACTGGAGGATCACTTCCTTTAGAATATCAAATTATAGCACCTTCTGTTTCTGCAACGGCATATCAAACTTCAAATATTTTTTCTGGAATAAGCCCAGATACGTATACTTTCCAGGTTAGGGATGCTGATGGATGTACGTATAGTGAATCATTTACTATTGCGCCATTGCCACCAATAACAGTTAGTACGGTTATCACTAAAGATTTAGATTGTACAACAACTGCCCCAGAAGGAATTATTACAGGAACCATTTCAGGTGGAACAGCACCATTTACTTACGCTGTTTCATTTAATAGTGGAGCTTATGGAGGTTCAAATACAGTAACAGGAACATCATTCATACATACGGCAGCTTCAGATGGCATGTATCAATTTCAAATAACTGATTCCAATGGTTGTATTGCAGTATCTAGAGTGCAAACTATTAATGCCATTTCGTTGCCAGAAATTATTTCAGTTATACAAACACAACCCATTTTATGTTATGGTGATAGTAATGCAGCGATAGATATAACTATTAACAATACAGTCGGTACAGCACCATTTGTAATTAATGTTAATAATGATATAACAGCAACAGATTATGGTACACAAACATCGGGGTTACCAGCAGGTGATTATACAATTACCTTAACTGATGCAAATTCATGTATTGATACAGATACCATTACAATATCTGAGCCAACCGCTATACTTGTAACATCATCTGCGCTTCCTATTACATGCGGTGCTCTTGGAGTTTCAAAAGGGTCGGTGATTGTAAATAGTGTAACAGGGGGAACTGCACCGTATAATTATTTTGTTACAAGTACTAATGGTTATTCTGAATCAGAGCTTAATACTTCAGGAACAGTTTCAACAACTTTTGATGAAGTTGATTTTGGATTATATCAAATTAATGTAGTTGATTCTAACGGCTGTTCAATATTGATTCAAGATGTATTAGTAGCATCACCACCAAATGATTTGGACATTTCAATAAACACAACAGTGGATTGTATTGCAGGAGGAGAAGCCGTTGTTAATATAGGTACAACATTAATTGGTACGGGACCATTCTTCTTTGATATTTACAGAGGGTTTATTCCACCTCCACCACCAGGAGGAACATGGGTTGCTGAAGATTCACTAGGAAGTCAAAATGCAACGATTACAAGTTTAATTCCAGGAGTGACTTATACGTTTATAGTTTATGATGTTTCAACAGGTTGTAGTTATTATGAAACAGCAACGGCGCCAGTTCCAACAAATTCAACATTAACAGGAAGTGGTCTAACTTCAAATAATATTACTTGTGTAGGCAGCGCAGATGGAAATGTTTCATTTACAGTAAATAGTATTTATAGTATACCTACAGATATAAATTATGAAATTTTTGATTCATTATCATTAATTTCAACAGCCATTAGTGGTGCAGTGACATTACCAGCAGGTGCATCACTGCCGGTATCTAACTTAGGGCCATTACCTTTTGGAACTTATTTTGTTTTAATTACAGAAACCTCAGGTCCTAATGCTGGTTGTAGTGTGGTAACAATTCCTTTTAATATAACGGAGTCTGCTATTAATTTAAGTATTAGTGCCGCAGTGGATCAAAATGCTAATTGTAATCCTAATTCAGGAGCAATAAGTGCTATTGCAACAAATGGTACACCACCATACTTATATCAATTAACAACATCGGCAACACCACCAATAGCTGCAGATCCATCATGGGCTTCGGCTAGTACGTTTAATGTAGATGCTAATAGTTATTATCTGCATGTTCAAGATGCTTATGGTTGTATACAATCAACACCGATAATCGTTTTACCTTCAGATCCAGAACCTATAATTACAGCGGCATTAAATAACCAATGTACGGTTACTGAAGGTAATTTTGAAATAGATATAACGTTAACAACACCGGGAATTGCTCCTTATAGCTATAGTGTTGATGGTGGCGCTTTTCAAACAAGAACAGCACCATTTACGATTTCTAATTTATCATCAGGAGCACATACGATTGAAGTTCAAGATGCTAACGGTTGTGGTAATTTAGTTTTAGTAGATATTGAAGCGCCTTTAGAAATAATTCCTACTATAACAACGTTACCTACTTGTAATGATAATGATGGACAAATAACTATAACAGGATCTGGAGGAACAGGCACTTATACATATGCTATAAATCCAAACCCAGCATCAATTACCTTAACAGGAAGTGTGTTTTCTGGCGTACCATCAGGAACTTTTGTAGTTACCATTACTGACACAGCAACAGGTTGTTCTGAAGATGTTACTGTGGTACTTCCGGGAGCTGTACCACCAACATTTACAACAACACCAACTGCTGTAACATGTTTTGGTAATAACGATGGTACGTTCGAGCTAAATCTTAATGGTTATTCAGGAGCGTATACTTATGAAGTTTTTGACAGTTCGTCCGTTTCAGGAGGAGCTGTAATTGCTAATACATCAACAAATCCACAATTAGTTACTGGACTTGTAGCAGGAGTTTACACTGTAATTATTACTGAAACAGCTAGTCCGTTTTGTTCTGCAACATCAACTGTTATTATTCCATCTCCATCAGAACCTTTGAGTTTAGTGGCTACAGAATCATCTAATGTTACTTGTAATGATGATAAAGGCATTATTACTGCAGTTGCAACTGGAGGATGGGGAAGTTATGAATATGAATTAACAGGAACAGCCACAGTGGTTTATTCTTCTAACGGAACATTTACTAATTTATCAGCTGGTGCTTACACCGTTAATGTTCGAGATGCTGGAGGATGTATTGTTTCAGGAAGTGTTCCACTTAATTTACCAACACCAATAGATGCTACAATTACAGCTACACCAAACTTATTATCATGTTTTGGAGATACCAATGCAAACATAACCGTGACTGCTATTACTGGTGGACAAGGCACTAATTACACATATACGCTAAATAGGGTTGCTCCAACAGTGAGTTCTTCAGGACCACAAACATCACCCATTTTTGATGGGTTAGGAGTAGGAACTTATAATGTAGTCGTAACTGATGGTTATAATTGTGAATTTACTACAGCCAATGTAGTTATTGCACAACCTACTGGAATTGAAGCGAGTTTAGTAAAAGCAACATCACAAACGTGTACTATACAAACAACATTAACATTAAGCGCTACTGGAGGAACAGGAACTTATGAATATAGCGAGACAGCTTCTTTCACAACAGTCTTAGGAACGTTTGCTACTTCAGTAACGTTCCCTGTCGCTAATGGCACCTATAGTTATTATGTTCGAGATGCTAATAGCTGTTTAGCTAATGTATCTAATGATATTACGGTTGACCCATTACCAATATTGACTGTTAATTTAGATACTAGAAACGCTATAATTAATTGCGCAGGAGACGATACAGGTGTTATTATTGCTATGGCAGAAGGTGGATTAGGTAGCTATGTATATACATTACAAGATACATCTGGAAATCCTATTACGCCAGTAAGTCAAACTAGTCCTGGAGTATTTACAAATCTTCCAGTAGGAAATTATCAAGTACAAGTGGATAGTGGGGATTGTTTAGAAACATCTGCAACGGCTCCAATAACAAATGCTGCGTCTCCTTTAGATGTAACGATCAATCCAATTGATGTGACATGTAATG
>Ga0115570_10002121_pt1 | contig 15360 bp, 21 predicted proteins | sample COGITO_mtgs_1205_3_FD_87294 | JGI IMG/M metagenome (GOLD analysis project Ga0115570, IMG submission 87294) | Pelagic marine microbial communities from North Sea - COGITO_mtgs_120524 | ecosystem: Environmental > Aquatic > Marine > Epipelagic | place: Germany:Helgoland, sampling site Kabeltonne... | reverse complement strand
CGTAGTATACATAGCATCTCCCAATGCTCTACCGTTCGGAACGTTCCATATAACACCCTCTATGGGGAAGCTTGGAACATACCGAACCATAGGAACTTCTAATATTTGGAACGTATAGAGGTTGGAATGTTCCTAGTTCCGTATTAGTAGTGTTCCGAAAGGTAAGTGTTCCGTATATTGGAGAGCTGCGCTTTGAGCGGGAACTCTGCGCGTTGCGCTTTGTGAGGGGAACTTAATAAAAGATGGAACTATAGTGTTCCAGTATTAAATAGATATATGGACGAATTAAGTGCAACTAAATACGCAGCTAAATATTATACTGGAGTATTACAGGATTTAAATAAGATTGTTTGTAAAGCAGCAATTGACAGGAACATTGACCTATCTGTAGAGCAATTGGAACTAATAAAGGAAATATCTCATAACGCAATTAAGCATGCTCGCGAGCGCGCTAACAGTTCCGGAGACTTACACAGTCGGTACTAGGTCAGGAACATCTCTATATTAGGAACCCTGATATAATATAGAGGTAAGATGATCGTTATAAAGCTAAAGTGTGATAAGAAGATACGGGAACGTTTCAAGTATTATGGTATTGATAAGCGTAAGTTAGAGAACTTCCTTATGCTCCATACTAATAATTTAGTTAAGACGAGGAAGTGGTGGGTGCATGAGATTAAAGTAAAGGGTATAGCTGGTGCTAGTTCTCAGTACTTTTGGAACGAAGATGAGATAGAGGTAGCATTGAAGTGTGTTGATTGTTCCTCTAAGAAGCAAAGACGTATATACTTCCTTCAGAGTCTGGTGCACGAGTATAGGCATTGGATCCAGGCTCAGTTACAGCGAGTGGCTGAGAAAAAGATTACTTATACAGAGAAGGATGTAGAGGAACGTAATGCTAACTATTCTAAAAACAAGTACGAGTTGGAGTGTGCGGAATGGGAAAAGATTGTAGAGAGATTTAACGAGTTTATATAAATAATATTATGCAATCATTTAAAGATTTCCACAATCAAGATAATATAGAACATAAAGGCTATACATTTTCTTTTGAAACAGAGTATGAAGATGATAGTACATATAACCATTACACAATTACTACTCCAGAAGGTAAGGAGTTGACAAATGTAGACTTCCAACGCGACGGTATAAAATTACCTAAAGATGATAATGAAGCATTTATAATGGTTAGAGAATTAATCGATAGCGGAAAGATTTAATATGCATAATAAAACTGAAAATGAAATGATTTATGAAAGTTTAAATCAATCAGGCATTGCTTATGATCAGCAGCAAAATACAGGTACTAAGTATAGACCACAACTTGGTAAAGGTAACTATAATCAATTTTCTGGTTTAAACACTTCACTTAAAACTAATGCAGGTGCGATGCCTAGCTTCTCCAGTAATATTTCAGATGAAGAAATTGAAGGTGATGAAGATATGATTGAAGTTAAAGGGTATGGGGTAATGACAGTTCAGCAATTAAAGCAATTGATTGAACGTAGATCAAATGAAATATCAAAATCAATTGCTGATGGTAATTTAAATGTAGGCAATAAAGCAGACATATTAAAGTTATTTGCTGATACTTACAGTCGTAGAAATAATTATTGATTTTCAACAGACATACGCTATAATAGTGTATGGAAGATAATATAAAACTCACATGGGATGATGTAGATTTTATTGCTAATATGGTTGCAGAAAGTATTAGTAAGAAGAATATAAAGTTTGATACAATTGTTGCACTAGGTAGGGGTGGTTTAATTCCAGGAGCTATATTGAGTTATAAACTTGATATAAAAAATTTACAAAATCTAGGTATCAATACGCGACACCGGATGGATCAACATAGCGAAACTTCGGTGTATCAAAGACCTACTATAACTGGTAATGTATTAGTAGTGGATGATATCAATGATAGTGGTAAAACTTTTGAAGCTGTTAATTCGTTAATTAAATCTGAATACCCAGATATAGGTGAATTACTGTACTGTAGCTTAACTACTAGATATAACACAAATTTTAACGAGAATACTATTTCTGGTAAAATAATCAATACTTCTGATTGGTTAGTGTTTCCTTGGGATAAATAATTAAGTGAGAGCAAAACCTTTTTACTTCGAAATCAAAGACATGGTAACGCAGTTTATTGCTGCGTTTGATGATGTAGTAATAAGCAGATATAATAGAGATAGGCAAGAACAGGATAAGATAAATGTAAGATATATATACGCCCCTAAAGAGAGAGTGATGTATGATATCATTAACGAAAATAAAACAATAACACTCCCAGCAATTGCAGTTAGTATTACTGGTATAAATAGAGACGAAAATCGAGTGTTTAATAAGTTGGATGGGTTTTACTATCAAGGCACAGTTGGGGAGGAAAAGACTTCAACTCATATAAAATCTCCTATACCGGTTAATATATCTTTAAAGGTATCTGTTCTGAGTAGATATCAAACCGATATGGATCAAATTATTAGTAACTTTGTACCATTTTGTAACCCGTATGTTATAGTAAGTTGGAAGGTACCAACTGCTTTTGACTTGACTAACGAGCAAGAAATTAGAAGTGAAATATTATGGGATGGTAATATTTCAATGAACTACCCTACCGAGTTAACATCATCAAAAAAAGCTAGAGTAACTGCTGATACAACTTTTACCATTAAAGGTTGGTTATTTAAAGATGAAGCATCCCCAGCTGGTAATATATATTATATAGACCAGAATTTTAATTTAGAAAATAAATTAGAATATTACGATAATTTTGAAGCTCTATCTGGTAATTCATATACATTTCCTACTTCATCAGGGTTACTTTCAGATACTGAAAGTATTTATATTTCAGGTACACCGACAGTAACCGATATATTTTACAATGGTGTTCAGCTATTTAATGATATAACTCTAACTACAGGGGTTACAGGTAATGTGATATTAAATGGTAATAGATTTAATGATATGACAAATATGTTAGTCAGCACGAATAACAGTTCATTTTATACAAACTTAACATCTATAGGTAATTTTACACGTCAACCGGTTATATCAGGGCAGGTAGTTGATTACACTATTTTGAATGATAATACAATAATAGTTGATACACCTAATATTGATTCAGGTTCTATTAGATTCATACCTTATAACATAGCTGGATACTCATTTAGTGACACAACTTTACACTCGCAATCTTTAAGCACCAATTCTACCTTTATTATTGTAGAATAAATCATAAATAATTACAATGGCAGACCAACAAAATAACGGGCAACAATCCGGTTTCTTCAAAAACATTCTAAATAAATTACCATACCAAACGGTTGATTTCAATAAAGTTCTTAGTGACTTGAATCCAAAATACCAATCATTTGAAGATGTAGGTATGAAAAGAACTGAAGCTTTAGCTAAAAATAGTATCTTTTTTAATAATGAATATAACAATACCGGTACAGGTCAGATAAGTGTCGATGGTAATTATAGTAATTTAGTATACGCTAATGTAGAAGAGAATAAAGGAGGTCGTTTACAAGATTACAGAATAATGGCATCATTTGCTGAGATTTCAGATGCATTAGATCAAATATGTGATGAATGTATTAATAAAGATTCACACGGTAATATCATAAAATTAATATTAAGAGATACAGAACTTCCTAGTGATATTGAGAAAAATTTAACTGATGAATTTGAAAAGTATATAGAATACTTTGACTTATAAAGAAAAGGTTTTGAGTATTTTAGACAATTGCTAGTTGAAGCTGAAGTTTATTTTGAACATATTATACATAAGCAGCATACTGAAGATGGTATTCTTGGTGTTGTACATTTACCGTCAGATTTAATTGATCCTATATATGATAATATTCAAAATATGATCATTAAAGGTTATATATTACGTAAGCCTATTTTTGACCCATCTAAACCAGGTAAGATTGATAAGTTTGACTTTATACCAATGGATGATAATCAAATATCCTATATTAATTCTGGTATATGGAATCAAGATAAAACATTTAGATTACCATATATTGAAAATGCACGTCGTGCATATAGACAATTATCATTAGTTGAAGATTCTATTGTCATATATCGATTAGTAAGAGCACCTGAACGTCTTGTATTTAATGTTGATGTTGGTAATATGGCACCACCAAAAGCTGAAGCATATTTGAGAAAGTTAATTCAAGAGTATTGGAGTAAAAAGACTTTTGACAGTAGTCAGTCTGGTCAAGTTCAAAAGTTTAACCCGCAGAGTATGCTTGATTCATTCTGGTTTGCTAAAAGAGCAGGTTCAGAAGGTACATCAGTTACTCAATTACCCGGTGGGGCTAATCTCGGTGAGCTAGCTGACTTAATGTATTTTGTTAATAAACTTTACAAAGCTTTAAAGGTACCAACAAATAGATTGAACCCGGATTCAACGTTTAGTGATGGTGATCAGATATTGAGAGAAGAGCTTAAATTTGCTAAGTTTATTATACGTTTACAACAACATTTTGCACAGGGTATAAAAAATGGCTTCCTAACACATCTTAAATTAAAAGATATGTTTACGAAGTATGATCTCAAAGCACAGAATATACACTTAGAGTTTAATGTACCAACTAATTTCTATGAAATGAGGGAAAGCCAAAAGTTAGAGCTTAAAGCTGCTAACTTTAATGCATTAGCAGCTAATGAATATATTTCAAATACATATAGTCAAAAGAAATATCTTGGTTGGTCTGACACAGAAATTAAAGCTAATAGAGAGTTCTTACGTAAGGATAAAGAGTTAGAATGGGAATTAGCTCAAATAACTAATGGTGGTCCTAATTGGAGAGATGATTTAGAGCAAGCAGCTGCACCAGGAGGTGAAGTAGCAGGTGGTGATGTAGCTGGCGGTGGTATGCCTCCAGAATTTGGTGGTGGCGCAGCTGATGTTGGTGTTGATGCAGCTGGTGAAGAACCAATCGAAGAACCAATCGAAGAACCTGTTGCTTAATTAGCTAATTAATCTTTCCAGACTAATACTAAACTACCGTGATCTAGGATAGTAATCAACTCACCTGATGTTGGGTTCATAGTTGTATTTAAAAAGTTTTCAAAATACTCAGTAGACATTGCTCCGGTTACTGAAGGTACGACTGTTGCGTTGTAATTAGGTGCTGACATATTATTATTTATTTAATTAATTGAATTTAACAAAGATATATTAAATATTGTTGATGGCTAATTGCGAAATATCTCCAATATCAGGGTTCCAAAGTACCAATCTTAATAATAGAATTGACAGTTTTAGTAGATTAGGTGATAGGGTATTACGTACTCTCGGTCACCCATTTATTAATGTTGAAGTTCATAGAGATCAGCTTTATGAAAATATAAGTATCGCATGCGAATATTTTACAAAATTTGCTGGGTATACAAAAGAGTATCTTATATTTGATAGTGCAATGTATAAGAAAAATTATGGTATAAAATTAGATGAATTATTTACTCTGCAGAATAGTGATACATTTAAAGAGCAAAAAGATTTAAGAACTAGAAATCCAGATTTTACAAAACAGGTAGAAGATAATACAGTTTACATTTCTACTAGTGGTGCTCCTGGTTCATTATTTACAGGCATATCTTCTTTATCTTCAGCTTTATTAAGTGGTATAGATGCATATGATATTTTTACACCTGATTTTTATACTAATATTATCACCGAAGTACCAACAATTAGCTCAATTTTTAAAACGAAAGTTCAAGATAAATTTACAGTTGAAGGTTCTGATAACGGTAATAATGGTCAATTTATCAATAGTTTCGACTACGATGTAATGGATTATAGAAAAGTTGTAGCTATGACAGACTTTGAAGAAGGTTCATCCACTGGTATCAATACTTTGTTTACTATTGAACAGACGATGGCTCAGCAAACTTATTTTAGTTATGCAATGGGTAATTATGGCTTTGATTTAGTTAGTTGGTATGCTATGAAAGATTGGATGGAAACGAGAGAAAAATTATTAGCTACCAGACGATCATATACATTTGATGAAAGAACTCAAATTATGAGAATGTACCCCCAACCTAATGCTGGTAATAGTGATATAAGATTTTACGGTGTCATTGCATGTTACGTAGAAAGACCTATTAGAGATATTATTAAAGAATTATGGGTATATCAATATACATTAGCTCTTACAAAGATGGTAGTTGCTAATATAAGAGGTAAATATGGTAGTGTATCTCTTTTCGGTGGTGGTAGCGTTAATGCTACAGATTTGATGACTCAAGGATTAGCTGAAAAGCAAGCATTAGAAGAGCAACTACTTACAGGAGCTGCACCAGGTCAAGGAGATGCGGACCCTGCTATGTTCTTTGTTGGTTAATCAGTAGCTTGAAATATTTCAATTAGCTTTTGAATTATACCACTTGCATCATTCACATTTAAAACTTCTTTAACTGTAGTTATTTGGACATCTGTTTCAGGTTCTGATTCATAATCGCCATATACATCCTCTTCATCAGTTACTGACAGATTAACTACATTAGTATTATTATCTATAACAGGTGTATCATATGATACTTGATTGATACAACCTGCATCTGTTAATATATTTTCTAAAAGTTGTTTTGTATGTTTTTGTTCTTTACTTCTACCAACAAAATCAATTATCTCACTTTGAGTAAATAACCCTTTTAAACTTGTTATCGGGTTATCATAAGATGCATAACATAGATGAGCTAGATATTTAACTGTTACATCTGCAGTATCTTTAATGAGATAATATGCACCTTTTTTGTTTATAGTAACACCGGTATCAGGGTTTTCATACGCCACTTTAGCTGGTCTCATTAGATTTTTTTGTCTAATGCTTGAATTAGTTATTATCTTTTCTTCAAATATCATAATTATATTTATAGTATGAAAAAGGATAAAAGGTATAGGCAAGGTATATTCAAACCTAATAACAATAAAAAATACATAGGTAAAGGAGATCCTGTATATAGGTCAAGTTGGGAATTAAAGTTTTTTAGATGGGCAGATTTAAATGAAAATGTATTAGCTTGGGGTAGTGAAAATATTGTAATACCGTATTTAAGTCCTATAGATAATAAGGTGCACCGTTATTTTGTCGATAATTTTATAGTTTTCTTAGATAATAAAAATAATAAAAAGAAATTTTTAATAGAAATAAAGCCAAGTAAACAAGTTGAAAAACCATGCAGCACTAAAGGTAAAAGAAGGACGACTATATTATATGAACAAAAGACTTGGGTTGTTAATCAAGCTAAATGGGTAGCAGCTAAAAAATGGGCAGATAAGAAAGGTTATGAATTTTTAATTTTAACTGAAAAAGAGCTAGGTATAAAATAAAAAATAGTAGTAAATAGTTCCTACTAGTATAAATAATATTACATGAGTTTAAATCTTATAGTTGAATCACCTGCTCCAAAAGAAGAGTTTGAATATATCGTCGAAGAAGGTAATTCAAAAGGCTCTCAAAATTTCTTTATTAAAGGTCCATATATGATGGCAGAAGATGTTAATAGGAATAAAAGAATTTATTCTCTTAACGAAATGCAAACAGAAATTAAACGGTATGAAGATACAATGGTAAGTACCGGTAGAGCAATGGGTGAGTTAAATCATCCAACCACAGCTGATGTCGATCTAGAAAGAGCATGCCACCTAGTTACGGAAATGACACAAGATGGTAATGTATTTTACGGTAAGAGTAAAGTTCTTTCAACACCGACTGGTTTGATTGTCAGGTCACTTATTAATGATGGTGTCAGAGTTGGTATGAGCTCTAGAGCTTTAGGCCAGTTAATTCCAGAATCAGGTCAAGATGGTGTTAGCCGTGTTCAAGACTTTAAATTAGTAGCTATTGATTGTGTAGCTGATCCATCGTTTCCGAAAGCTTTTGTAAATGGCATTTTAGAGAGCAAGCAATACGTTGTTAATGCATATGGTCAGTTCGAAGAAGCTTATGATACTTTTGAGAAAAACATATCAACAATGCCTTTAAAAAATAAAGATGCATTTCTTAAAGAAAACATTATTAAATTCCTAAAAACGTTATAAATAATTAATATGTTAGATGTAAAGACAGATATTAGGAAATTTATCGGTAATGTAATGAACAAGGATTACCAGAATGCAAGTAATAATTTATCTGAGGTAATTGATCAGAAAATTAAGCAGCAAATCATAAATAATAATATAAATATTTTTAACCATGAGTAATATTAAAACAATTCTAAAAGAAGCAACCGGCGGAGCACTTAACGATGAAGTGTTATCTGAAATTGAAAACGTCTTTGAACAAAAAGTCAATGATAAGGTTGAGCTTCATGTTGAACAAGCATTAAATGATCAAGATGAATTATATTCTGAAAAGCTTGAAGAATTGATTGTTCATATCGATAATGATCATAGTGCTAAATTGAAGACAGTAGTTGAAGCGGTAGATGCTGATAGAGCTAATAAGCTTAAAGCAGTTATTCGTAAGTATGAAACAACATTAACAGAAGATGCTAATGACTTTAAGGAAAGCTTAGTAGAAAGCATTTCTGATTACATCGACGTTTATATCGATGAAAAAATCCCAGCTTCTAGCATTCAAGAAGCAGTTAAAAATACCAAAGCTAAGAAGGTATTAGAAAATTTAAGATCACACCTTGCAGTTGATAGCGCTCTTGAAAAGGAAAGCGTTAAAGATGCAGTGTTAGATGGTCATAATCAAATCAATGAAGCTTCTTTGAAGCTTGAGTCTGTTCTTAAAGAGAACGCCGCAGTAAAGAAAGAATTAGATGCAGTTAAATCTGAGTTTATTCTAGAAAGTAAAGCAGCGCAACTCGATGAAAGAGCTAAAAAGTATGTCAAGAAGGTATTATCCGGTAAGGGTGCAGAGTTTATCTCTGAGAACTTCGACTATACTGTTAAGCTTTTCAAGAAAAAGGAAGAGAGCAGGCTCGAGACTCTAAAAGAAGAGGCTTATAGTACAACGGAGAAAGTAGATCGTGTTATACATGAAAGTGCACCGGTTCAAAGTGCATCTAATGACTCACCTTATCTTCAAGAACTTTCAAAGTACTAAGAATTTCCTATATTGTTTAGGCATTCCTGAGTTTCCTGGTTTACGTAAAAACCTTGGGGTCGATATAAAGGAAAAAATCTATTATGAATACAAATACAATTAGACCTTCACAGGCATATATTGATGAATCAAGAGCTTCGTCTCTCCTAGAAAAGTGGGCTCCAGTTCTGGACTACACTTCTAAGAGTGTTGCAGCAATTGAAGATAGTCACACTCGTTTGAATACAGCAATGCTATTGGAAAACCAAGAAGCATGGTGCATTCAAGAGGGTAACACAGCTGGTAACGGCGGTGCTTTCGGTGACGGTGCTTCTATCGGAGTTGGCGGTAACGCTTCCGGTACACCTGGTACTGACAGCTACGCTACTGGCGATGCTCGTCTTCCAAAAATCTTGATTCCAATGATTAGACGTACTTTTCCCGAGTTAATTACAAATGAAATCGTAGGTGTCCAGCCTATGGCAGGACCAGTTGGTTTGCTTTCGCACTTCGTTATAAGTATTCAGGCCAAGTTCTTGGTAACGATATTGACAACAATACCGCTCCTACCCCGAACGTACCTGGTACTATAACATCACTAGTTAATAGTGGAAGCGGAATCGAAGCTGGATACCAAGAGCTATACACAGCCTACACTGGTACATCTGCTAACTACTTAAGTGGTGATGCAGATTCAGAGTTTGGTGCATTCAGCGAAGCTGATAGAGGTGTCGCAAGACTCCTTCAAGACTTCGAGCTCACAGGTGATATTCCAACTATGGAAGTATCCTTTGAGAAGACTGCAGTTGAAGCCGGTACACGTCGCTTAGGCGCACGTTGGTCGGTAGAGCTTGAACAAGATCTCAAAAACATGAATGGTATCGACATCGATACTGAATTGACAAACGCTATGTCGTATGAAATTCAGGCCGAAATCGACCGTGAAATGCTTATGAGAATGGTTCAAGTTTCTCTCAACGCTGGTAAAGGTGTTGGTTACTCAGTTTGGGCTCCACAGTCCGCTGATGGCCGATGGTTAGTAGAGCGTAACCGTGATTTCTACCAAAGATTAATCATCGAAGCAAATCGAATTGCTGTTCGTAACCGTAGAGGTGCTGCAAACTTTATTGTTTGTACTCCACGCGTTGCTGCAATTCTTGAAATGCTTCCTGAATTCCAATGGGCACCAGTACAAGGTAGTGTTAATACACAACCTGTCGGTGTTGCAAAAATTGGTAATCTTGGTGGACGTTTCAACGTTTATCGTGACACACGTACAGAAGGTCAGGCACTTAAGAATGACCTTTCTGGCGGTGCAGCGATCAACAGTACTGTTGAATACGCACTTCTTGGTTATAAGGGTCCAGAGTTTTACGACACTGGTCTTATCTATTGCCCATACATCCCAGTTATGGTTCAGAGAACAATTGGACCGAATGACTTCGCGCCACGTGTAGGCTTGCTTACACGTTATGGTGTCGTAGACAATATCTTCGGTGCAAATCTCTACTATCACGTTATCATTGTAACCGGACTCGGACAAGCATTCACTCCTGCTACGCAGAGTGTTTACTTCTAAGCCGAATTAAACGCGGATTAATCCGCTATCTGGTTAACAGATATAGTTTGAGACCTAGTTCATTAATTTGAGCTAGGTCTCTTTTTGTGCGCATTAAAAAGCCGATAACTTTCGCTATCGGCTCTTATATTACTGCTTACTCGTTTTGATATGTATCATCCCAGGATCAACAAGCGGCTTAGCAAACCGTTCAATTAGATCATTGCTTGATGCTCTAACTGGGTTAATATCAATACCACCTCGACGTGCATATAAACACATTACTAAGAGTTCACTCGGTTCGAACGCATCCTGTAAACGTTTATATATACACTCACAAATTTCTTCATGAAAGTGACATTCATCTCTAAATGATATAACATATTTCAGTATACTATGAGCATCGATAGCATTCTTAGATTTAATATGAATAAATACATCACCCCAATCTGGCTGAGAAGTAACACGACAGTTACTCTTAAGTAAGCCAGAGTAGAACTTCTGCTCTACTTCTCTCTTTCGACTAACTGCTTCTAATAAACTTGGATCTTCAGTATATTGAGTATATTCAAGACCCTCAGAATCCTCTAAGAGATCAACATTTAAATAATGCTCAATATCCCATTCATTATCTGGACTACTAGTCTTCTCATTTACATGTACACCACTATGAAATGATACTTTAACATCAGTCTGAAGTAATTCACTTAAATCTCTAGCAGAAATTTCTTCGAAGTTCTTAACTGCTTCATCATTATTATCACCCATTTTAGTCATATTAAAAGAGTTAAAGTATAGTTTAATACTCTTACTCTCAACAATGTACTTACTACTGCATGAGTATACACATTTAACTACACCTGTTACAGGCCGACCATTCTTTAAAAGGAATGAGCATTCATATGCATTCCACGTATCTGAACCAACGAATGGTAAAGCATCATCAAAAATATTGAGATACTCTCTGTTATTACTTCGGGGTTCTCTCACCAGTAAACCTTTATCATACGTACTCTTATACTGAGACGATTGACCAAGATGCTTACTAATATTGCTGTTATCTAATTTACTGTTTGCCATAATTATCAAATGTATTATATATTGTTTCTAACCGTTGTTCAACTGTACCACTTAACCTTACTACATCTATTTTAAAATGAATGATTGCCTCTTCAAAAAGGTTAATGATAGTATCACGAAACTCTTTATTCACACTTCTCTCACCGTCATCTACTAAGGGTATATCAGGTTCTGTATAAAGTATAACATCGACATTACCAATCAATTTACTAAAGAGGTATTAACTATAATTATAAATCTCAATAGGTATTTTTTTTGTCTGATACTGATACATTGTATATATTAACCCATCAAGAATACATCTATCCAATACTACATTTTTACCTTTAAAATCAAGATAATTATATAGATGACTATTTACAGTTAATAATTGAGTATATTCATCACCACTCTCATTAATATCTAACTTATATTTATCTTTTAAACTTCTAGTAATTTCAGGTATAAAGTTAAATTTACGAAAACGTTCATCCAATTGAATTGCCTTTAGTAAAGTAGATTTACCTGTACTTTGAGCTCCTGTAAAACTAATAACCATGACCTATAATACTTTTAAATTGATTAACATTGTAATTTATATTCTCTTGCTCCGTATCAGTAACTTTATGATCAATTAGATCAGCTAACATAATCGATGGCTTTTCGTTTAATCCTAGATCACCATTATATCTAAGTTCCTTAATACCTGCAACAACTGGATTCGACGTATCTACTGATCTAATAGATCTATCACCAATATAGCTTTTGAATTCCTTAGCTAAAGAACAACCTAAAAGGTGGTGAGGTTTATTATTATTCCAAATACCGTCCGATTTTAATTGATTAATCAATCTTCGACGACCATCACACCATCTTTCTAATTTAGTTTTACCGATACCATTTACAAGATAATAACTAAAATCAAAGCTAATTGCAATATAGTCAGCATAGTCTGACATATACTTGTAACAATCTACAATCTCATCATACGTCTTACCTTGAACTGCTCCGATTTTCAAACCTGGTAAGTCTGGATATTTACTAGTAAATTCAGAAAAACTCTTAATTGTGGCATACCCATCCTCTAGTACATCAGGTACAATATAAAAACTAGGTTTTAATTCTTCAGCATATTTAGCAAACTTTTCTGAATCAAAAGACTCACCAAGCTCGAAGATACTATTATCTAGCAATACTTGACGACCTAGTTTAATAGAATCTTTAAAAAACTGATAATATTCTGGGTGAGTTTCAAATAGATGAACTAAAGCATAATCGTAATCATTATACGATCGCGATTGTTCTAGAAATGATATAGGACTTTCATGTGATACATACATACATTAATTATAGTAGTAAAAACTGAATAGTCAAGTAAATATTTATATGCCGCTCCCTAAGCCAAATTTAGATCAGTATACAGAAAAACTTAACAATATCGTACCTACTAAAACGTTAGAATTACCTGCAACTGTAAAGACATCAGTAATTGGAGATACTATAAGTAATGTTAAAGGTGAGTTAAAAGATAAAGTTTGCGGAGCAGTTGATTTAGTCTCAGATATAAAATCTGGTCTATCGAGTTTAGCCACAGACGTTAAAGATATAGATGTCGGTGCTTATATTAATTCTGGAGTTGATGCAGTAAAAGGTAAATTAAATGAAGCTAAGAACTTATTTACATCTGCTAGTGCGGAATTGCAAAAAGGTGCAGCAAGTATTAAAGATGAAATTAAGAATAGTTTAAACGCTTTAGAAGATGAAATTGTACAGCAGGTGGAGAGTGCTAAATTAGCAGCTGCTGGTCTAAAAGATACCGTAAAAGATATAGGTAATATAGGTAACAAATTACTTAAAAATATAACCACTATACCAGATTTTAAAGGTAATTTTTGCGATGAAAAAACTGCTGAAGCTGCAGAAGGTGTTGAAGCTGCAGCACAAGCTGAAATCCCAGTAGTAGAAGTAACGAAGAGTCAAACGAAATCTTTATCCAGAGTATCTAGTTTAGCTGGCCCTATGACGGAAGAAGAAGAAGCAGCATATTTCGCTGGTCAAGCAATTATACCTACTAGGTTTATAGCGACTATAATGGAAATAGATGACTATTACAATTTTTCACCATATGAAATGTCTAACTATTTTGCTATACAAGAATTTGCAAAAAAAGAAGCTGCAGCAGGTTACCCGGAATGGGTCGGTGATAACGGTACAAACATTACTACTTATTTTGCACAAAAAGCATATTATATGGATGTAGCTAGATCAAGATTACCAAATCCTAGTACTGTCAGTGCAATTACTTTACTAGCTCAACAAATATTTGAAGAACGTTTCGGAAACATAACTGATAGAAAATGGATATAATATAATGAAAGAATATAACAGTACATATATAGGAATCGTCGTTCAAAATAACGATCCAGATCAAAGAGGTAGAGTTAAAGTCTTTGTACCTCATATATCTGGGACGGTTTACAATAAATGGATAGAAGATAAAACAGATAAAAAATATAAATTTATCGGGTTTAATATTGATTCAGATTTGACACCTATTTTAGAGGATTTAAAATTAATTTTACCATGGTGTGAAATATGTTCACCTTTAACTAGTGAAAATAGTTCAGGTAGGTTTAATAATTTTAATTACCATGCTAATACATCTGATGGTAATTTTTACTCTAATTTCGCAGCATCATCTGGTTCTAAACCTGGTTCAGTTTATGAAAATGCAAACGCTAGATTAGAAGACGCATTTACAGGAGATATTAATAATGTTAATAATCCGAACCCGTATAGTTATATGTATAAACCGACGACATATACCAACGCAGCAAAAGGAGTATTCGGAGTACCAGCTGTAGGTTCACACGTATATGTATTTTTTAGAGATGGTAATCCAAACTTTCCAGTTGTAACAGGTGCTAGCTATGGTTCAGATGATTGGAATGGTATATACAATGAACCTCAAGATTACCCTGGTAAGTTCGAAAATTATCCTGAACCTTTAACTAAAGTAGATCAAAATATTGAAAATTACAGAAACAAATATGTACTCAATCAAAAAGGAGGTACTTTTGAAATTATCAATTCTGATTTAAATGAAAAAATTAAATTAACCCATTATAGTGGTTCATTTAAAGAATTTAATAATAATGTTAATATTGAACTAGCTACAAAGAATGATCAAAAATTGGTTTTAAATGATAGTTTCGATACAGTTCAAGGATTTAAAAATTCATATATTGGTAAAGATTTTGATGAAATTATTAAACGTGATAAATATAAAAAAGTTGGTACTTTAAATACTGAATATTTCGATAAATGGAAAGAGATTGTAGCTGTTATACAAAATAACAAGCAGTTATTTGAAATCAAACGTACAAATAATAATAATATACTCAACTCTAACGGTGCTATAATGGTTAAGCGTAATAGTACTGAACAGTCAAGGGCTGGTAAGTTTATAAATTTTCCAGTTACTGATGGTAAGTATGAATATAAAGCTTTAAAAAATGAAGATATACAACCTGGTAACGGTTTTGGTAAATTCTCTACTAGTACATTTGACGGACCTACAGGTATGAATGATTTAAAAACTGTAGCTCAACCAACAACAACTGCGCCTATTGTTTCAAGGTGGGTAAATGAAAGTGGTAGAGATTGGTTAAATGG